>Ga0209834_10002230_pt1 | contig 10399 bp, 10 predicted proteins | sample Mar14236cmmetaG_FD_184134 | JGI IMG/M metagenome (GOLD analysis project Ga0209834, IMG submission 184134) | Marine hydrothermal vent microbial communities from Guaymas Basin, Gulf of California to study Microbial Dark Matter (Phase II) - Marker... ...
GTGAACGGTTACCATAATGTTGAATTGTGAATGTTGAATGCTGAATTGTGGAAGACGTCTAAAAAGACATATACCTTAATTTAAAATTCAACATTCAACATTCAACATTTTTAAAAAGAAAGCCCGACTACATCGGTACGATCAGTTTTTCCGACTCCTCATTCCAAGTTATGATGATATACCAGAGGGCCATCACTAGAAAAATAAGGGCCAGGGTGCCACCATAACCGAGCCAGGTGTCCGGCATGTAGAGATAGGACCCGAAGACGCCGTCTTCCTCCCATTCCTTCTCCTTGAACCAACCGTCCACTATGGCATTAGTAATGCCGAAAACAGGCATCACAACCCACAACTTGATCTGACCCTCGCCCACGCGCCAGAGAACCCCTGTTCCGCAGCCTCCGGCCAGCAGGGCACCAAAGCCGAAAATGACACCGCCCACAATTGCAAACCAACCGAAGAATCCACGGACATAATGCATGGTATTACGGAATCCCTCAGCATCTGGACATTCATCGAGATCGAAGGCATCTGGAACAATACCTGGATATTTAAGAATTGCGATCCCGGCCGCCAGGACAACCACACTCAGGATCACGGACTTGGCCATTTTGGTGTCACCTGTCATATGGGGCTCTCGAAAGCCCTGGATCATACACCAGCGCCCGCGCTGCATTGTGTACCCCAAGCCTGCAGGAATGATTAACAGTCCTGCCAGCCGAATCAGAGAATCATCGTCGCTGCCGGCATAGGCATTGGTGCCCCAGATAAGGACGCCTATCGTCACAATACCCAGTATTATCTTCAAGGCATAAGGGAAGTCAATAGTCTTTGCACCTCCTGAACCCCAAGTGATATGCTCCATCTCCCAATAAAGATATTTGATGCCGATCACTGCCCCGACAACAAGGCCTATCATCATACAGAATCCGCTGGCAGAGAGATTGCCTACTGCATTGTAAAAACCGCCTATGTTACATCCACCACACATGGCGGAACCAATGCCCATGAATATCCCTGCGAACACTGCCTTTGCCAGCTCCAGCCTCGGGGGGATCCTGATAGCAAAGTCTCCGCCCATGCAGGCCGAAATAAGAGCGCCGGCCACAAACCCAAGACCAATGACAGAACCGGAGTTGAGTAAAACACTTGCCGGTTGATCTCCCCAGATACCTGTGTAATAGAGTATCCACTGTCCCCAGTTTCTTATAGCGCCAACCGCACCCCAGGGCCGGGCCCAGGCCAAGCATAAGATGCTCAACAGGGCAACAATGATCCCGCAGACAGTGGCATTCCATTCCTCCTGACACAAAGCCTTGTAAAGTCCTTTGATCTTTTTTCCCAATATGCCTTCACTCATTAATCCATCCCTCCCCAAAAGCCTTATCTTCTATAACTTGACTGCATATCTATATAATTTGGCATCTTTTATAGCAAGCCAAAAGTAGTTTACACTTTATTCATCCTGTACTTTGGCAGTGAAATTAGAAATTTCAAACAATTTTCACCTGCCCCAGCGCGAATAAGATAATTAGAATTCTTCTAACTAAACATTATCATTAACAAATTCCCCAATGTTCTTGTTTAATTCTGGGTAAATTGATGGCTTTTTCATAGCAGTCTCATCAAGGGCTGTCAAGCCTGATCATTGGTTTCACTAGCACTGAAAGCGCACCTGGCTCAGTCAATAACTCTTAATCTTAATTCTTAGCGCCCCAGCCTCCTATACCCAAAAGTTCGATGTGGAATGTAAAACTGGTTTCGTCCGTGTCCTTTTTAAACCCGCCCTCAAGTGCCCAACAGGTCGATTGATACCGGAGACCCAATACGGATTCAAGCTCTGAGTTTTCGGCGACATTCCTCTTTAACTTACACATTCCATACCAGGAAGGTGAAAAGGCAGTATGTACTTCCAAGTTGACTTCATTTATGTGAACAAGGCAGTTGTATCTATATTCAAGGTCTAAAGTGTCGCCCACGGAATTTGATAAGCGTCCCAGGAAGTTGTACTTAGTAAAGCCCTTTCCATAGACGTTGTAGCTAGTGTCATAACGCATGAAAAGGTTGGGAAAGGGTTTGAAGTCCAACTCAGCGTAAATATCTGAAAAATGTCTGGGGTCCTCTTCACCGGGCTGGTCTCTATTGTTTTCCTCGGTGTCGTAACTCTGTTCTAAGGAAAACCTTATAACGTCTGTGTAGGCAAATCTGTTATTACCAAGGGGGGTTTTGCTGCTAAGGAACGAGAGCAGGGATAGTGTAATTCGATTCGTAGGCTCAAGCCGATCCAGGGCGTCGATGTCAGGCAGGTCGTCCTGGTTCTCAGAAGGGCGATGCTGGTAAGTCAGCCCGGGCCGTATGCTGTGTCTCATAGTCTTTTCGCCCGAGAGGCAGTAGGTCCGTCCGAAAGTCGTACTCAGATCGGCATTTAGGTTATAGAGCAGCCTGTTGGGATAGTTATCAGGGTCCTGATCCGGATCATGGCCGCTGGTCTCATACATGGTTTCTTCGACGGTCCCGCTTAAAATTAAATCGGCCAGGTTATATAGGTTCAACGGTAAGGATACACCTGGTTCCATATGCAGGCGTTGTTCCCTGAGGCCTACCTCCCTCCAGTAGTGTACATACGAGGTGGCCCAGTCATAGTAAAAAGGGGAATTAAAGAGAGGCTTTCTGAATCCATGAAGCACCAACCTGGGATATGTCTGTACAGTGGAATCCTGTTTCCCTACTTCCATATTATCGTTATACCGGCCTTCGCCTCCAAAAAACATGTCCTGGGCCAGTCTGGTTATCTGGAGAGTTGAAGGCCGGATCAGATCCGTTTCATCGGACAGGGAGCGGCCAAAGGTCTTTCGAAAAATATTGTCTGTTTCATCATAACCCATTGGACCCTGGTCAAATTCCAACAGGTAATCCCTGTCACTGATCGTGTCCACGTCCACCTTGGCCTCAAAGCCCCAGGGAAGTTGTTGGTCTGCCTTTGCCCTAAACCACCAACGTTTTTCATTACCTCTTGTGTACCCATCATCGTTGAAGTCATCGTCGTCCAGTGTGTCTACCAGAAAATTGTATCGGAGGATGCCTTTGTCTTCCGGGGAAAATACGTGGCGGAACTCCACTCCCTGCATCCAGCCCCTTTTACTCATAGAGTGCTGATAAAAAGTGGCATCCATGCTGTCGTTAATGGCCCAGAAGAAGGGGACATTAAGCTCTGCCCCATTCCTTTTGGATGTAGAGAAGTGGGGTAACAGCAACCCTGTTTTTCTATATTTGTTTATGGGCAACACAACCCATGGGCTGTAGATTACAGGAATGTCCCTTATGTTGAAAAAACTGCTTTTAGCAAAGGCCATGCCTCCAGTCGTGAGTTTAAGGTCTCGACACTTAAAATTCCACGCCTGCTTGGGAAGGGGGCAGGTGCTGATGGTGGCATGTTTTGCCTGATATTCTTCAGGACCTGTCTTCCAGATCTGTTTGGCCAGAAGGTGTATGTTGTTTCTCTGTAAGAAGAGATCGGCATTTTCTACTGTGCCTGTAGATGTGTTGAGATCCAGTTCTCCTTCGGTTCCCTTCAGCACATCCATGTCGAGGTATATGACCACATTGCCGTTTGCCCATACCCTGGCATTACGCCTGTCATACATGATCCGGTCTGCACAGACCTTGAGATCACCCCTCCAGACCTGAACCGCACCTTCACCCAGAATCACATCTGAAGAGTGGAAATAAGTCAGCTGAAGGGCCTCTATGCGCCAGGGCTCGGCTCCTGGTGACGGACTTGTCTCGAATTCAGAAGGTGTTTTTTCTTCCTTAATTTGCTCAGCTAAAGCCCCTCCAGGTCCTGAGGCTGTCAGACCTGTTGTCGGAAGTATTAGCATAAGGCTCAGTATGAGTAGAACGATTTTTTGGATATAAGCTTGAATTTTCATAACCTGTATCCGTTTAGTATCACATGGACATAGTGCTTTCAATAAATAGAGGCTAAAACTTAAAACCTTTTCAGAATCTTGTTTCTCCAAAGCATCTTTAAGTTGATCTTCAGCAGAAGAAACAGGGGAAGGGGGCGAGTGACTGTCCGGACCTTGCCGGACTTGACGGCCTGGATAATTGACTCCGGATCAGGTTCTGCTTCTATGAGCGAGTAAGTTGTGTGGAACTGGCATCTTTGGTGGGCGTCAGAAGTACCAATTATGGGGAGATTGTGTTCTTTTGCAAATTTTATTGCAGGGCGGTTAAAATCCAGCCGTTCAGTATAGCAGTGGCAATGCTCTACCGCGTCAAAAAGATTGACGTGTCGTCTCAGCATGCCCCTGAGTGCTACAGGACTGGGAAAGTATGGGTGAGGAGCAACTATCAGGTTGTCAGGCCTCTTCAAATATTCCAGGTTAGCGATTTTGTCGCGTTTCACCTGTTTAAAATCCAGGTTATGGAGGAGTACATGCCGGCCTTGAATTGTTGCCTCCATACCCGGTATTAACACTATTCCTCTTTCCCTGGCATAATCCCTGAGATACTCGCTATGGGTAACACAGTTGTGGTTGGTTATGGCCAGTACCGAGTATCCCAGTCTGTGGGCCATGTCTATGAGATCGGTTGCGCTGTACAGGATAAGATCTTCAGGGTCTTCAGAAGTATGAATATGGAGGTCTGTTTTTAAAAAAGTCATAAATTGTAACCATTCACGGGATTACAACGCCCGTTTTACCGCAACCCGCTGACCGTAAGCGTTTACAGGGTGCTGCAGATGCGAGACGGAGGGTACGCAGACATACTCCCTGTACTTCAAGTGCCCGACAACAAAGCAGATGCGGTGCCCTGTGAACGCTTACCATAAATTCAGTGGGGACTTCTCCTGATATGAAGCATATAAAGAAGTGGGGATAGGCTAATCTCCAATAATGTAAAGGATGAGATTATCAGGATTATCTCAGTCCAGCAAATAAAAAGGCTGTCCTTGAGTATCCACAAGGGGAGAAATGACTCAAGACCTTGATCCAGCAAAAAGGTCTTACTACCACTCTTCAAACCCATGCGTCGTTTTGCAAAGCTAGAGATCAAATCGCCGGACATGGAACATATGGCGAGCTTAAGCCCGAGAACAAGGCCTAATGGCGTGAAGTGACCGGCCAGGCCAGTCCCAATGACTGAAATAATTAGTCCCCTCCAGGTCTTGTGCGGGCCCAATAGATAACGATTATCTATCCACTTGTACCCCAGGTCCAAAGGAGCGGAAAGGCGTTTCTTAAGGACGACCCTTCCTAGTATAGGCAGAAAGTTGCTCCAGCCAAGAAGGACCAGAATCAGGATATCCCGCTGCCATAGCTGTAGTTCTGCCATTTTATCCTGTAAGCCGCCTGCAAAAACCCATCTTTTGCCCGATGGCTGCGTTGCTCGTCGGTGAAAAATGCTCATATACCCCCCAGTACACTGCGCTTTTTCACCTCCTCGCGCCTTGCCCTCAAACAAAATCTTGAGTTTTGCAAGCGGCTTTTGTGGATCAGTATCTTCGTAACATAACGAGATTTCGTCGAAAATTGCTAACAGGTGTTTGAGTTTTTATGATACTGGTTTTCCATCCATGCTTTTGCAGATAGCCCATTTTTCCTTCCAGTTCTTCATCTACCTTTGGTCCCTTCATGGCTATTACCAGACCGTTTGGTGACAGTAAAGGCCGGGCCATGCGGGCAAGCTTATCCAGAGGTCCTACAGCCTGGCTGACAATTACATCAAAGCCTTTAGGTGGAAGATGCCTGGGTATATCTTTAGGGCCCACTCGGCAGTGCTCTGCCCAGGTACTTGTAAGGCCGATTATTGCGATCACGGTATTGAGAAACGAGACCTTCTTTCGAATGGCGTCAATAAGCACTATTTCAAGATCGGGACGAAACAGCTTGAGGATTAATCCTGGAACACCGGGGCCTGTACCTATATCCAGTACGTGATGGACACCCTCCGGCAGAAAACGAATCAGAGCCAAGGTATCACCGACGTGCTTGACGGCCATTTCCTCCATGGTCTTGAGGCCGGTGAGGTTGGTGCGCTGGTTCCAGGAGTAAAGCTCCCCTAAATAGACTCTGAGGTTTGTTATGAGCTCCCCTGATGGCGTTACACCACCTTCCTTCAAGAGCTCATGTAATAGAAGCTCAATATTCTGATTCGCGAGACAAGTTGGCAAAAGTAGCGTATTTGTCCACAAAGGCCAGCTTTACAATACCAATGGGACCGTTTCTTTGTTTGGCCACAATGATTTCAGCCATACCTCTGTTCGGGTTATCTTCAGACCGATTATAGACTTCGTCACGGAAAATAAAGGCGATTACATCAGCGTCCTGTTCTATTGCCCCTGACTCCCTGAGGTCTGCCATCTGTGGTCTTTTGTTTGGCCTGTCCTCTACCTTGCGATTAAGCTGAGATAGGGCTACCACAGGGACATTCAGCTCCTTGGCCATTGCCTTAAGTGACCTTGAGATCTCGGAAATTTCCTGCTCTCTGCTCTCGTTGCGTCCTTTGCCTCTCATGAGTTGCATGTAATCTACCAACACAAGGCCAAGGCCGTGTTTGCTCTTAAGCCTCCTGGCCTTGGCTCTTATCTCCATGACAGATAAGGCCGGTGTGTCATCGATAAAGACAAGGGCCTCAGAGAGGTGACCTGCGGCATTTATCAGCTTTGGCCAGTCCCGCTCACTCAGGAAACCCGTCCTTACCTTCTGTGCGTTTACTCTGGCTTCTGAGCACAGCATCCTGAGGGCCAGTTGATCCTTGGACATTTCCAAAGAGAAGATCGCAACACATATATCGTTGGCAATGGCCGCGTGCTGTGCGATATTCAGGGCAAAGGCCGTCTTGCCCATGCTGGGACGACCTGCAATGATAATAAGGTCGGATGGCTGAAACCCTGCAGTCAGCTTGTCCAGTTCTGTAAAGCCGGAAGACACACCGGTAATCAGTTCCTTGCGCTCGTACAGATCCTCAACCTTTTTGATGCTGTCCCTAAGTATACTCTTAAGAGGGTGGAAGGCCTGACGGATTTTGACCTCGGAGATTTCAAATATGGATACCTCGGCAGATTCCAAGACCTCGTCCACCTCTCCTGCTTCTTCGTAACAAAGGGCAGATATGTCTGATGCCTTTTGAATAAGCTGGCGGAGGATGGCCTTGTCCCAAACGATTTTGCCGTAGTAGCCGATATTGGCGGCCACCGGCATAGTTTCCGTGATCTCTGCGAGGTAGGCTGCCCCCCCGACTGCTTCAAGTTTTCCCATTGATTTCAGGGCATTGTGAACAGTCACGAGGTCTTGGGGTTCATTTCTGTTAAAAAGATCAAGTATGGCAGCATAGATAATGCCATGGGCCTCTTTGTAGAAGTCCTCCGGGTGCAGAAACTCAACAACCTTCAGAAGGGCCTGGTCCTCGATTAGAATACCTCCGAGGACACACTGCTCTGCTTCTATATTTTGTGGCGGAAGGCGGTATTCAGCGGGTTTAATAACAGTCTTAAGAGATGCTATAGACATTTTTGTACCTAAGTCAAGCGTTTAGCTGTTAGCCATTAGCGTTTAGCTTTGAAAAATCAGGACATTAAGTTAATTAAAAATAACACTCAATGGATGAAGTTTGTAATAGTAAAACATCCTGTAATCATTACAACTAATAGCTAATCGCTAAAGGCTAATTGCTCATTTTAGGTTGTAGATTGCTTAATGTCACAAAGATTCCTGTGGGACCACATTGACTTTGACTATGGCCTTGACATCAGGGCTGAGTTTTACCGGGACCTCGAATTCGCCAAGGGCCTTGATGGGCTCGTCCAGCTGTATTTTCTTGCGATCAATTGAATACCCTTGTGATTCTATAACATTGGCTATGTCCAGATTGGTAACAGAGCCATAAAGCCGATCCATTTCACCTACCCGGACCGGTATGCTGATTTCTATATCGCCAAGTTTAGTGGCCAAGGCATCAAACTCATCATATTCCTTGGCAGCCTTGGCCAGGATAGAGGCCTGCTGACGTTCAATCTGAGACATATTCTTTTTGTTGGCAAATATGGCCTTGCCTTTAGGCAGCAGGAAATTGCGGGCATAGCCATTTGCGACCTTGACCATGTCTCCGGCCTTCCCGAGAGAAGGGATAGTTTTTTTAAGAATGATTTCCATTTATCTGAAACCTCGATAAAATATTTGTTTAAAATAATTTAGGAATTGAGGGCTCTCAAGACTCTCTGGTTGCTGGTGCCCTGGCTCTCAGATCAAACCATACATCAGACACTCCTATAATAACAACTAGTATTAGACCATACCACTGGATGCAAAGCAATATATATGTGATCCAGCGGATGAATGCAGGGACTTTCAGTCTTCCAAAATAAAAGGCAACTACCGCCAGTCCTTGCAAGAAATAGATACTGCTCAGTACTAGCAGGGCATTCTCACCGCAGGCTTTAAATATACCTTTCCCCAAAAAGGCCAATCCACCTACTGTTATTATCACCCAGATAAGTGGTTCAGGCAGTCTCCACTGAGTGAACACCGGCGCAAATACCTCGTTTTTGAGATTTTTGGCCAGATATATTTTTGGTACTGATATATTACTCAGGCTTATGAATAAAAAGACAGAACCCAATAGCCCCGGCAAAAATCGTATAATGACTTCTTTAAACTGCCGGAACCAGTTTTCTAATTCTACCTGGTATATGCCGGATGATTTCTCTTTATAGAGAGCCAAACTCTGATCCATATCTTCGGATATTGCCTGAACAACCTTATTGTATCCGTCAAGCAGATCATGGCCTGATCCAGCACTGAGTACAACCATGAACGTTATACAAAGATAGGCAAAACCTGCTAGAAGGGTCTTGATCCCGGACCAATCCTGTTTTCTTCCGACCACGAGGAATATGGCAAGCCCTGTAGTCTGGATCAACCAGATCAAGGCCTCCGGCCTCATGGTCAGCCAGCAGAGCAAAATCCCTAAGGCAAGGTTCCCAAAAATAATTGAGGTTGCCAGACCAAGACTGATGCCCTCGGTCAATACAACAAGAATTCCTGGTGCTACAAGTTGGAACAGGGGTGCGATCCCCTCAACCATAAGGGGTACAAGAAGGACGACAGAAGCCAGGGTCCATTTGCTTGAGAGGTTTGGAGGATAAGCCAACTGCTTTATACCTAAGTTGAGCGGTTAGCTGTTAGCCATTTAGGGTTTAGCTTTGAAGAATCAGGACATTACATTAATTAGAAATAACACCCAACGGGTAAATATTTGTAATAGCAAAACATCCTGTAATTATTAAACTAATAGCTAACCGCTAAAGGCTAATCGCTTAATTTAGGTTATAGATCTCTAATCTTTAATTATATGACCAGAGGTGAATGGCAACAAGGCCATTATTCTGGCCTGCTTGATGGCTGTAGTCAGGCGTCTCTGATGCTTGGCACAAGTCCCAGTAATACGGCGGGGCAGTATCTTTCCCCTTTCTGTGATAAAATGCCTTAAGGTTCTTTGGTCTTTATAGTCTATGGCCAGGGACTTGTCGGCACAAAAGCGACAGACCTTCCGGCGTATATATATGCGCCGGCGCCCGGTACGATTATTTCTTGGATTTTGCATTTGTCTCATTTCTCTTCTCTTTTCTCAATGGACTGAGTGGAATTCAAAGCCTCTTCAACAGTTTCAGCAGGCGGAGCAGACTCGTCCCGGGCCTTGGCAAGCGCCTCAGCATCAAACTCATTACTTATCTTTGTGGTAACGAATTTCATCACGCCCTCATCCAACCGCAGCCTGCGGGTGAGTTCCGAAATGGTTTCGGCAGATGCACCATACTCCATTACCACATAATAGCCTTGGGTCTGTTTTTGCACTCTGTAAGCAAGTTTCTGTAGGGGCCATGGATCAATCTTTACTATTTCGCCATGCCCGCTGATTATGATTTGCTGGAGTTTTTCCGAAATAGCTGTACGTTCCTCGTCACTGAGGTCCGGATGGAGGAGATAAAATGTTTCGTAATGCCGTAATTTCATATATGGCCTCCCTATGGGCTATATTATCCGGCCCTGATCCATGATGTATATTGAGCAAATCCTATCAGGGCAAGGAGGAATAAAAGAGATCTCTCTATTACATGAGACCAGTGCCTGAGTCAAGAGCAAATCTTCTTCTTTGTCTTGCTTATCAACGTCACATGACCTATTATTTTTTGTAAGCGTTCACAGGGCACCGCATCTGCTTTGTTGTCGGGCACTTGAAATACAGGAAGTACGTCTGCGTATCCCGTACGCCTTGCATCTGCAGCACCCTGTAAACGCTTACAGTTCGGTGGTAACCGTTCACACTCCCTGGCAGCCGATAGGCTTTTGCAGGGTTTCAACCGCGGGCAGATTGCACCAAAATGCGTATTCCCAAC
>Ga0209834_10002233_pt1 | contig 10389 bp, 12 predicted proteins | sample Mar14236cmmetaG_FD_184134 | JGI IMG/M metagenome (GOLD analysis project Ga0209834, IMG submission 184134) | Marine hydrothermal vent microbial communities from Guaymas Basin, Gulf of California to study Microbial Dark Matter (Phase II) - Marker... ...
CGTATGGATTTTTCCGGTTTGCAATGCCCCTTTTCCCTGATGGGTCGGCCTTCTTTACTCCGCTTATTATTGTCCTTTCGATTATAGGCATTATTTACGGGGCAATGGTGGCCATGGTTCAGCCGGATATCAAGAAACTGGTGGCTTATTCATCTGTATCCCACCTTGGTTACTGCATGATCGGGCTTTTTGTTTTGAACCGTCATGGAGTCGAGGGGTCGATCCTCCAGATGATCAACCACGGCATTTCAACCGGCGCCTTGTTCCTCTTGGTAGGTGTAGTCTATGAAAGACGCCATACCCGTATGATCGCGGAATACGGAGGAATTTGCAGGCCCATGCCTATTTATGCCTCCATCTTTTTCCTTATAACCCTGTCAAGTGTGGGATTTCCTACTACTAACGGGTTTATTGGTGAATTTCTTATCCTGTTAGGGGTCTTTGAGGTGAATAAGGCTTATGCTGTATTGGCAGCTACTGGTGTGGTCCTTGGGGCAATTTATATGTTGTGGATGTTCCAGAGGGTCTTTTACGGTAGAGTCTCAAACCCCAAGAACGAAAAACTTAAGGACTTGAATCGCAGGGAATTGGCCTATCTCCTTCCTTTAGTTGCAATGGTATTCTGGATAGGCCTGTATCCCAATTTCTTTCTGAACAAGATGCATAAGTCCGCGGACCATTTTATCAGTCAGGTCAAGATCTCTGCACCTGCGTCCCCGGGTGCGGTTGTAGAGCATCATGCCTTTGTTTATGACAAAACGCCTTTAGATGTGAGTTCGGCTAAGGAGTAGTGAATATGAGCGACCTCGGATTTTCCTTTAGCCTGAGTCAACTATGGCAGGTAGCTGGTGGACAGATAATCCTCCTTATTGCCGGTCTAGTGCTTATTTTTGTTGATCTTTGGCTATCAACAGATAAAAAGCCTGACCATGTAGTGACAATGGGGTGGCTCACAGCTCTGAGCTTTTTGGTCGCTTTGTGGTACATGATTGGCACGGAGTGGACACTCAATGAAATGGTCCTGGTGGATGTCTTCTCTGCAGAGAAGTTTGCTATATTCGTGTCGGCCATAGTCCTGATGGCAGGTATATTCGCGAGCCTTATGAGTATAGGCTATTTGCGGAACAATAAATTGGTTAGATCAGAATATTTCATACTGCTGGTGTTTGCGGTTTATGGCACCATAGCCATGGTTCAGTCAGTTGATCTGCTCATGATGTTCATTGCTCTTGAGGTGATGTCCCTGTCTGTATATGTCCTGGCTGCGTTCCTGAAGGACGATAGGAGATCACAGGAGGGGGCCCTCAAGTATTTCCTTCTTGGGAGCTTTGGGTCTGCGTTCTTCCTTTTCGGGGTTGGACTGATGTATGGCTTGACCGGCACTGTGAATATCACAAAGATCGCTCAGGTGCTGTCCACAGGTCCTCTTCTTGAGAACCCGGGGGTGCTTATTGCTATGGCTATGCTGATGTCAGGGCTGTTCTTCAAAATGGCCCTTGTACCCTTCCATATGTGGACCCCTGATGTGTATGAGGGTAGTCCTGCGATTATAACCGGTTTTATGGCTACAGCGGTGAAGGCAGGGGCCTTTGGGATATTTATCAAGCTCTTGAGTGTTACTTTTACTCCGATTCTTGCGTACAGTGGTCAACCTGAGTTCCAATCCACAGTCAACTTGGCAGCCTTGGCAGCCTATTGGAAACCCCTGCTGTGGTGGTTGGCACTCATTACCATGTTTGTGGGTAACCTGGTTGCAGTGTCCCAACAGAATGTGAAGCGCATGCTGGCCTATTCCTCCATTGCCCATGCCGGGTACATGGTTTTAGGAATCCTTGCAGCAAATGATGAAGGCCGTATGGGTGTGCTGTTCTATCTCTTCGCATATACTTTGATGAATATGGGGGCCTTTGGTGTGCTCTATCTGTTGGATGGTCAGGAAGGAAATGCCCAGACCCTGGACGATTACAAAGGGTTGGGGTTCAAGTATCCTGCTCTCAGTTTTTTGATGTCCCTCTTCCTGATTTCAATGGCAGGGCTTCCTCCCACTGTGGGTTTTATCGGTAAGTTCTACCTGTTCGCAGCGGCCATAAAAGAAGGATATTTGCTGCTTGCCGCCTTGGGTATAATGACATGTGCTATTGCGGCCTATTACTACCTACGGGTGATATGGATGTTATATATGGTGGAGCCGTCCAGGGAGGTCGTGGCCGGCAGAGTTGGCGTTACTTCAATGGTCGCATTGATTGCTGCCGCCCTGGGGGTCATGTATTTTGGAATGTTACCAGAAGGGCTGGTACAAGTGGCTAATGTTGCCCAGCAAAGCCTTGCCATGGTCTTCTAGCAATAGTTGTCTTCTGCAGTACACTAGCACAGAAAGAAGGACCACCCGGAAGTTGCAGTAGAATTTTGCCCCTCTTGCTCTAATTCTAAATCGGCTGCCTTTGAAAATATTTCTTTCCACGTCCTCTTAGGATATAAGGTCAAGTTCAGTGTAGGGCCTGGGATTTGGTTCTTATTGGCTTTGTTCCAAGTCTGTTGTATTTCTTTTGATAATTCCTGAATATCCCCATTTTCGCTCATATTTTGTATAGTTGTGTTTGAAATGGCCTTAATAAGAGAATCCAGGCCGTTATTGATTTTGTCTGATTCTTCCGGCTTTATATTGGGGTCAAAGGGTAATACCAGATCCAATAGATCTACAGGAGCCTCTCTGGGCTGCAAGGCTTCATAGGCCTTGTCGACCAGATCCTTTACTGTAATACTTTCCCCGATTGGCCACGGCCCTGGGTCTGTGTATTTTTGCCATAACAATGCCCAGGCCCTCAGCCGCTCCTTGGCCATGAGAAGGGGCTCTATAATAGGAAAGTAAGGATTTTTCGGGGGATCTTGGGAGTCGGTGAGTTCCCACGGATCTTGCAATATTGACTTAAGTTTGTCTTCATGTATTACCATTTCGTCAAGGTCTGTTTGCAATTCGTCATTGCGTCTATCCAGATCCAATGAAAGCCGGAGAAATATTCTGGCATCTAGGAGCGGGTCAGAGACTTCAGTGCCCCTTAATGTATTTAGAATTCCCTGTAGAGATTCTTCCTCGCCTTCGGCAGCACGTATTAATGTAGAGGCTGGAATTTTTTCTCCCAAGCCCATCTCTTCTGCCCAGGATTTCCAATTGCTGATAAGGCCGGTGAACCAGCCGAGCCTGTCTCCCAGAGGGGCTGGCGCAGTAGCCTCAATTTCCATGGAGCAGTTACTTGATGGGGGTGGTGGATTAACATCCTCTTCTGTAGGTACCAATAAAGTCAGTTTGGAGAATACCTGGCCAAGCCGCAGCATTGTATCCCGGCTGAGGTAGCTTGCCGGATATAACAGGCCATGTAGAATATTCATATTATTGTCCTTTATAATTGGTGAAATGAATGTAGCCGCTTATTTCCTCTTGGCTGATTGTAGTATAATCTAGAAGTTTAAAAACGGCTCGTAGTTTAAAATATTAATGTCTGTTATTGCAAGCTATAAAAATCGGTCTTTACTTTATTTACTATTTGAGGTTATGATTTAAAAATAGTGATGCTGAACATGAAAGGCAAACAGAAAAAATCTAATCCTCAGCGACGGATTAATTACGGTATTTATGCTAGAATTCGTAGTTATATTGCCCTGTTACCCCAGTTTTTGGGGTTGTTGCTAAATCTGTTGAGGGACCCAAGGGTTTCCTCTGCGGATAAGGCTATATTGGGGGCTACTGTTGCCTATATGTTAAATCCGGTTGATTTAGTCCCTGACTGGATTCCTTTTGTAGGCTTGGTTGACGATGTTTACCTGGTGGCCGTTGCTCTGTTGCGTTTAGTTCTCAGGGTTGATGAGAAGGTGCTTAAAGATAATTGGAGAGGGCGTGACGACCTGATTCCCATTCTGAGAAAGGTGGCTGATGGGGCAGTGGCTTTTTTGCCGGCTCGTATTCGCCGGTCTATCTTTGCGAGGGTTGACAGATAAGAAACGCTGAGGAGGGGGTACGCCATGTCTGGTTCTCGAAAGATGCAAATAGATATGCCCTGTGGGGTTTTCTACAATCTGTTCAATATAATACTGGATCTTAACGGGACAATTACAGTTGATGGCGGTTTAGTTGACGGTGTCGTCGAGCGGCTAAAGGAAATATCGGAAATAATGGATGCTTATGTGCTGACGGCGGATACAGGTCAAACTCTTGACCAGTTGACTGATCAGTTGGTGGAGGAGTGTGGTATAAAGATTCATCGACTGGAATCCGGCAGGGGTGATCTGCAGAAGCTTGCTTTTTTGGAAGAGCTTGGTCGTGATAAGACAGTGGCTATAGGCAATGGCCGTAATGACGCCCTGATGTTGAAAAAGGCCAAATTGGGTCTGTGCGTAATTGGTAAAGAAGGGGCGTCGAGTGATGCCCTGATGGCAAGTAATGCCGTTTTCCTCAACATCTGTGATGCACTGGATATTTTTCTCAAACCCAAACGAATGATAGCTACTCTGCGCAAGTAATTTCCTGATTCCGCTGAAAATACCCCATCTGTTGCGTTGCTTCGATTTTCCAGTCACTGCGACGTACGCTAAGTACGCCTCGTGACTGGAAAATTTCGCGCCTTGCATCTGAAGCATTTTGAGCGGAATCATATTTTATGACTTTTTGCAGTGTAATCATTTTCTGCCTTCCTTTCTCAAAAAACTACTCATTGATGTCTACTAAAGCATTAACTATGATAGGTTCCAGTTCGTCCTTGGTTACCATGCCGGTGTAGTGTTTGAGAATTAGATGATTTCTGTCAATCAAGAAAGATGCCGGGAGGGCATAGATATTTCCATAATCTCTTATCACCTTTGATGTGGCAAGTAGTATAGGATAGTTAATCCTTAATGCCTGCACAAATCCCGGAAGGATTTTTTCCCCATTCTGGTCTACGGATATCCCAATAACGGCAAAACCTCTTGAACCATATTGATTTTGCAGAAGAACAAAATCAGGGATTTCTACTCTACAGGGAGGACAGTTGGTGGAAAAGAAGTTAATGAGCACTACCTGTCCTCTATATTCCGACAGATTTACGGATTCGTCCTGGAGATTCAGAAGCGTAAAATCAGGGGCCTTGGAAGGATCAGCACTGCCCTGACAGGCTGCCAAAATTGCCCCTACCATGGATAAAAGGACGCAAACAAATATCCGTTTCTTAGACTTAACCATCAAAAGACTCGATTCTGCTTACCAGGCGCAACAGGACTTCAATTTCCTTCTGAAGCAGAGTTTTGCCCTTTTCAAGAGAGGCCTTTGAAGGATCACCCCATACGCCTCCTGGCCAGAACCTTTTTTTATCTCTGACCAGTATGGGTGTGGGAAAGGAGGGATACTCTTCAGGGCTTGTACCATCTATGTGCGCCGGCCTCAGGTGGAGCATTAATGAGGTCTCGACCTCGCCAGCATGCGAGTCATTCTCTGTTTCTACAATTCCGTCGGGAATTTCAGCTATCAGATCAAGGATAGATAATACTGCCACCCGGCTTTTCTCAAGGTTGGACAGTATCGCTTCGCCTGCATCCGTAAGGGCAGCCATGTGAGTGCCGCCAGCGTGACCGGAAAGGAGTACAAAATTTCTCAGTCCTTGATTATAAAGTGATGTGGCAAGTTCTACAGCAAGCCTTTTCAAGGTATCTCCGGATATTGTAATTGTTCCGGCATGTTGACTTGTGCTTCTGCAGAGCCCGTACCACACCGGTGGCGCAACGAAAAGAGGACGATGTTTGCTGGTTTCCTTGGACAGTTCATACGCATGGATCATATCGGTCCCCAGTGGTAGATGCTGTCCGTGTTCTTCGACAGCACCAAAGGGAACTATAATAGTGCGGGTTTTAGTTAGCCCTTCTATAAAGGCCGGCATGGTAAGTTCTTCTAGAATCATGGAGGAAATTTACTTATTATGCTAAAATCTGTCAATTTGTTTTAGCAGTCAAAGGGGATGGAAAGGGGATATTTGTTATGGATTTTGTATAGTGTTAAGTTATTTTGCTCTACTTGGCGATTAAGTGAGGAGAAAAGCTTGCCACTGGTCAATAGATTGAGCTAGAATATTCACGGCGTGTATTGAAAATATTTCATGCGGGGAATTTTAATGGGCAAAGTTGTAAGCATACGGGATAGAAAACGTTCTGGTCGAGGGCATGCCCACAGGCTCGAAAAGATAAAGGAGGAGCTGTCAGGGTATTATGGTATTGATCTGGATTCCCTCATGGCTTCGGAGCCTGTCTCCAACCTTTCTGTCGATCAGTTTAACGAATTGACAGAACGTATTCTTGTCGCGATTGACGATTTTTGTGAGGAACACTCCAAAGTCACAGTTCATGATGTGCTCTACATTCTTGAAAATGTAAAGGACATTGTCAGAGAAAATTCCACTGAAGAAGATGACTGATGGCTTCATACGGGATTAATTCAGGCATTGAGGGCGTGCTCGATTTACTTTTTATATAAAGGCGGGTTTATATGGCAAGAGTGGCTGTAGTTGGTTCTCGTAGTATAGAATCCTATGAATTGGTCCAAAGTGTACTGAAGTATTTGCTGATTGACGGAGACATTGTACTTTCCGGAAATGCCCCTGGGGCTGATCGTTTGGGCGAGCGCTATGCCGGCGAAGCAGGACTTGAATGGAAAATTATTCCTTCAGAGTGGGAGAAGCACGGGCTAAAGGCCACTATGATGAGAAATGAGGTACTGCTCAGGTCAACAGATTTCGTGATAAATTTTTGGGATGGACAGTCTGAAGGGGCAAAGCATATGCTGGAGATATCCAGACGGGCTAAAAAGCTTCTGGCCGAAGTCCGACCGGATGGTTATATAAAGCTCTTTCTTAATCCTAGACGATTGGCATAATAATTCTGTATAGAAGGGACTACTGTGACTTCCGAGGACGAAGCGATCATAACAGAGTGGTACCGGAAGATCGACGGAGAAATCCGCATCGGTTTTATCCGGGCAGACGACGATCGCAGCAGGCAAATTCAGGCATTCTGTGAGGATTTTAGGCGCCTGGCTCCAGGCGTCCGGATCGAAAGAGAGGAGAATGACGGCGAGCAGGTACCGGAAATCAGTGTCGGGGAGAATATAAGCTATCAGGCCGTGCCTCTGGGAAGAGAGCTGGTCCCGTTTCTGGATGTGCTGGGCGGCGGGGCTACGCTCACAAGGAAACTGGCTTCACCGGTTCGGGACGACCTTAGTCAGCTTAAGGTCCCTGCGATGCTGAAGGTCTATATTGCTCCCCAATGTCCCTTTTGTCCCCAAGTAGTGACCTTGCTGCTGACTCTTGCCGCCTCGGAAAGTCTGATTTATATCACGGTTATCGATGGAACCCTGTTTTCTGAAAGGGCCGAAAATGACCACGTCCGGTCTGTGCCCACGGTTATACTGGACGATCAGTTCCGTTGGACAGGAGCGATTCAGCTCGAAGAACTCGTCCATATGATGCTCACCCGGGACCCTTCCCAGCTCGGTACTGATTCGCTCAGAAAGATCGTCGAGCAGGGTGATGCCGCGGGCCTGGCGCAGATGATGATGGAAAGCGGAAAAATCTATCCTGCGTTTTTGGATCTACTGACTCATGCAAAATGGCAAATTCGCCTGGGCGCCATGGTGACGTTTGAATTCCTTGCCGAAGAGCGTAAAGAAATGGCTTCGCAGGTTATCGCACCTTTGTGGGACCGGTTTTTCCAGGTAGACGATAAGGTCAAAGGCGATATTCTCTATATTTTGGGTGAATCAAAGGATCTGAGTGTGATCCCGAAACTTAACAGTGTTCGCAAAGGTCCTTATTCCGACGAAGTTCTGGAAGCTGCCGTCGAGGCACTCGAAAAACTCTCATGAAAATGAAACGCGAAAGGGGGATAAAGATTTTTGTGTAATCCTTCAGAATTATTCATCTTAACGGATCGTGTTTGTTCCCCAGTAAATTGAAGTTATAATATCTGTAATTTGGGATTTCTGGTCCTGTGAGAGTTTAACGAATTGGACACCTATTTCGTATTTAAATTTGTGCTTCATACTCTTTTTGCTCCATGCAACTATCCCCTCAATTTTGATAGGCGGTTGTGTTGAAGTGGAGATAATCAGCTTGGTTCCGGGTTCGATCGGTTTCGAAGCCACTATGCACATTCCTCCAAGACTGAGGTCATCCACGAATTCCGTATAGAAGAGATGTTGATCTGAATACTGAACCATTAACTGAGTAGGTGTCCTAACTTGTTTTCGTTGATCAATACCCATTGAATTTTTCCTTATGATTTTTCACGTTGCGGTATTGTTAAAGCCTATTGATTTACCGCTTTATCTCTTGCAAATTTATCGGAATAAATAGTGAAACGCATAAATCCGGCCTTTGTTGCATTTTTATGTAACTTATCCACACACCGAAACGGCTTATCCGGCAAGTGTTTCAGAATATGAAAAACGATAATTTCAGCATTGCCACCTTCAATGCAAATTCTATAAGGTCACGTCTTCACATAGTGATCCCCTGGCTTGAAAAAAATCCGGTTGATGTGCTTTGCATGCAAGAAACAAAGGTGCAGGACAAGGATTTCCCAAAGGAAGCATTTAACAAAATAGACTATAATGTGATTTACAAGGGTCAGAAGTCTTACAATGGCGTTGCGATCGCCAGCAAACACGAGATAAAAGACATGGCCGTTGGTTTCGATGACCCTGAAAACAGCCCGGAGGATGAAGCCAGGCTCATCCATTGTGTTGTAAAGGATATTCCTGTTGTTAACGCGTATGTTCCACAGGGTAGGGCCTTGGACCACATGTATTTTCATATCAAGCTAAGGTGGTTTGAAAGGTTAAAGGACCTGTTTGACAGGAATTATTCCACGGACGAACCATTGCTCTGGTGCGGAGACCTTAACGTTGCCCCTGAATCAAGAGACGTTTATGCCCCGGATAGCCATGTAGATCATGTCTGCTTCCATGAAGATGCTCGCAAGGCGTTGGAGAAGGTCAAGGCATGGGGATTTGTAGACGTATTCCGGAAGCTTAATACGGATCCGGACCAATATACGTTTTACGACTACAGGATACCCAATGCAGTCAAAAGGCGTTTAGGTTGGCGCATAGATCACATACTTGCTACGGCTGTGTTAGCAGAATGTGCTGAAAAGGCATATATAGATATCAGCCCAAGGCTTGCTCAAAAGCCCTCGGACCATACTTTCCTGGTGGCGGAGTTCGTTTTCTGATTAATCAAGGTCCATCTCAAAGCTGTAGATGTCATCACTCAGCTTGCTTCTAACTCTCAAGTCACTGTTATTGAAAACTGCCTGCATTCTTTTGTTGTCTCGCAGGACTTCAGCAGTGAATCCGGTGATACCATGCCTTTTGGCAATTGTCGTAAGGTGTTTGAACAAAAACTTGCCTATGCCGCGACCTTGCCACTCATCGCGGACTACAAATGCGACTTCTGCCCGGTTGGTTCGCGGATCCAGGTAATATCGACCTACTGCAATGATATCTTCCCCATGGGCCTCAGGCAGGACGCCTACGATGGCTACTTCTTTTCTATGGTCGATGAACACGAAGTCTTTGACCTGCTTATAGGGGAAGCGCTGAACGTGTGTCATGAAACGAGAGTACAAGGCATCCTGAGAAAGGGTGTACAGCAGATCCTTCATCTTCGGCTCGTCAGTGGGGTGTATGGGCCTGAAGTTGATTTTCGTTCCATCATCTAAAAGCAACGACGTTTTTGCCTCGTGTGGAGCAACTATGAAGCTCTCTCCCACATCGGCAAGTTCTTTTCTGAGGTATTTGGCCTCAATAGCCTCCTTAAGGAGCGTTTCAAGGAAACGCGGGTGGGCAATGCTGATCAGTGCCAGTGCCCGGTCACGGACGCTTTTGCCGTGAAGATAGGCCACGCCGTATTCGGTTACCACGTAGTGTACGTCCCCGCGGGTGGTCACTACGCCGGCACCGGGGCTCAGTTTCGCAACGATCCGTGAAGTGGTTCCGTCTGTTGTGGTGGACGGCAGGGCTATAATTGCCTTGCCCCCATAGGATCTGGCTGCGCCGCTGTTAAAATCTGCTTGGCCGCCGATACCTGAGTAGAATTTGGTGCCAAGGGAATCCGCACAGACCTGGCCTGTAAGGTCTATCTCTAATGCCGTGTTGATGGCCACCATTTTATACTGTTTGGCAATAATAAAGGGGTCATTGACATACTCGGTCGGACGAAAAGAGAAGAGGGGATTGTTGTGGATGTAGTCATAGAGCCTGCGGGTCCCGAAACAGAAACTGGCAACAATTTTACCCCTGTCAATGGTCTTTTTCGCACCGGTTACAGCACCGGATTCCACCAGGTCTATAATGTTGTCTGTAAACATCTC
>Ga0209834_10002237_pt1 | contig 10383 bp, 9 predicted proteins | sample Mar14236cmmetaG_FD_184134 | JGI IMG/M metagenome (GOLD analysis project Ga0209834, IMG submission 184134) | Marine hydrothermal vent microbial communities from Guaymas Basin, Gulf of California to study Microbial Dark Matter (Phase II) - Marker... ...
CCTGCAATCAGGTAACCTTTAATAATCCGGAATGCAACATTGGATGATTGCGTGTCCCGATGTGGTAGCGGATATCCTTAGGGCCTGCGGAGCCTTAGACCCGGGTTCGAGTCCCGGTCGGGACGCTTTATAAGGAGAATAAATCATGAAATGGCAAGGAGATTCAAGACGCAGGTCAAGCGGCGGAAGGATTATCAGATCCCGTGGAAAGCGAAGGTTCGAGATGGGCCGCGAGCCCGCTGACACCCATCTTGCACCGGTGCGCAGCAAGAAGATACGCACCTTTGGCGGAAACCAGAAGCTACGTCTCTTCAGATGCGATGTAGCGAACGTGACCAATCCAGAGGATGGCACAACCCAGAAATGTGTGATCGAGACCGTCGAGGGGAATCCTGCAAATCAGTACTATACCCGTCGAAATATCATCACAAAGGGAGCGATCATCAAGACGAATCTTGGTTCAGCGCGAGTAACCAATCGACCAGGGCAGGAAGGAATCATCAACGCTGTGTTGATGTAGCAAGAAAATCTTAATATGCATGGATGCATTGGATCATCAGTGAACGATACCGCAGTCCTTCGGATTTCCGTCATGGTCGGTTATGGAAGGGCTCGTAGCTCAGTTAGGCAGAGCACCGGGCTTTTAACCCGATGGCCAAGGGTTCAAATCCCTTCGAGCCCGTCATATTATGTTTTTGCGGAGGGATTCACATAGGATTCAGTATACTCGACCATATAATGGTCCCGGAACATCGGGTACTCGATGATGATGAGATAGAGGAAGTATTGAGTAAATACAACATTGAAAAAGAGAAACTGTCCAAGATATTGACAAGTGATCCGGTAATAAAAGAGATTGGTGCAAATGCAGGCGATGTTGTAGAGATCACAAGAAAGAGTGAGACTACTGGCGAATCTAAGTTTTATCGTCTTGTAATCGAATGAGGAAAACATGTTAGATCGGAAAAAATTATCAGAGAGCTATTTTGCCAAGAACAAGATCGTGCAGCACCAGATCGATTCATTCAATGAATTCGTAGATCATGGTCTTCAGAAGGTCGTAGATGAGATGGGCGTTATTGAAACCGAGATCAGTGGCACCGATGAGGGTGCAGAGACGTATGTTCGTCTTGGTGCGGTCTCGGTTGGATATCCTGTGGTGAAGGAGGCTGATGGAGCGGTTGATCGATTGTTTCCATCCGATGCGCGGCTGCGCAATCTCACATATTCAGCGCCGATCAATCTCGAGATGACCGTTGTGCAGAATGGAATAGAAAGCGATCCAAAGGGTGTGGAGATCGGAGTCCTGCCGATTATGCTGCGATCAAAGGTCTGCAACCTGTATGGGCTATCAGATAAGGAATTGCGGGAGCATGGCGAGGATCCGCTCGATACTGGCGGGTATTTCATCACCAACGGCACCGAACGGGTGATCATGACACTCGAGGATCTTGCCCCGAACAAGATCATGACCGAGATAGAGTCCAAGTACGGGGATGAGATCGAGATTGCCAAGGTCTTCTCAGAGCGGCATGGATACCGGGCATTGACCGTGGTCGAGCGCGGGCGTAAATCGATACTTGAGGTTTCATTCCCGTCGGTTCCTGGACGTATCAATTTTGTCACACTTGTTCGGGCACTCGGACTTGAGACCGACGCTGATATCGTAGAAACAGTATCAGATGATCCTGAGATTCAGGAGTTCATGTCAGAAAATCTCGAAGCGGCACATAATCTTGGGGTATTTACAAAGGAGGATGCACTTGAAGAGATCGGAGGTATCGTTGCGGCAAGGCAGGCAAAGGAGTACCAGACACGGAGAATCGGCTATGTCCTCGATCGATATCTACTCCCGCATCTTGGCAATGATGAGAAAGATCGGCTGGTAAAGGCTCATTTTCTGGCAAGAATGGCTGAGGCATGCTTTGAGATTGCTCTGAAACGAAGGGGCGTGGATGATAAGGATCACTATGCAAATAAAAGATTAAAACTCGCAGGAAATTTGATGGAAGATCTGTTCCGTGTCTCGTTCAACCGGCTTGCAAGAGATATCAAGTATCAGATAGAACGCGCAAGCATGAGGAAGCGTGAACTGAACATCATGACCGTGATACGCCCTGACGTGCTCACCCAGCGGATCGTTTACCCGCTTGCAACAGGAAACTGGGTTGGCGGACGTACTGGTGTGGCGCAGCTGCTCGATCGCACCGATCACATATCCTCGTTATCCCACCTGCGCAGGGTAATCTCGCCATTATCGAGAACACAGCCGCATTTCGAGGCAAGGGACCTGCATCCGACGCAATGGGGCAGATTGTGCCCATCCGAGACGCCGGAAGGTCCAAACTGCGGTCTTGTAAAGAACTTTGCCCAGATGGTGGAACTGTCCACAGGAATCGAGGATGTTGAGAGCATCAAGAACGAGTTGTATGCGTATGGCGCGATTGCAGTATAAGAGGTTTGACCAATGACCGGTAAGATATTCTTAAATGGTGAACTGGTCGGCACTCATGAAAATCCTGATGAACTGGTGCGCGAGATCAGGAGGGGCAGGAGGCAGGGTGCAATAACCAACCAGCTCAATGTTTCGCTTCAGGGACGCGATGTGATCATCAATACCGATATGGGCAGGGCTCGCAGGCCTCTGATCGTGGTGGAAGGTGGCAGACCGCTGGTAACCGAAGAGCATATCAACCAGCTCGAAAGGCGTGAAATCGATTTTGATGATCTCGTATCACAGGGTGCGATCGAGTATCTCGATGCCGAAGAGGAAGAGAACGCGTTAATCGGTGTAGATGAAGCGGATATCACGCCAGAACATACCCATCTCGAGATCGATCCATCCCTGATTCTTGGAATATCCGCTGGCATGGTTCCATTTCCGGAGCATAACGCATCTCCGAGAAACACGATGGGCGCTGCTATGATTAAGCAGTGCATCGGAATTCCAGCATCAAACGTCAAACTGAGACCTGATACTCGCGGACACATCCTCCATTATCCACAACGTGCGCTCGTGAACACTCCAACGGCATGCGCGATCGGTGCGGATGGTCGCCCAGCAGGTCAGAACTTTGTTGTTGCGGTTTTATCGTTCGAAGGTTACAACATCGAGGATGCTCTTGTTGTGAACAAAGGCTCGATCGAACGCGGGCTCGGGCGCAGCCATTTCTTCAGGACACTTGAAGGCGAGGAGCAGCGGTATCCTGGCGGGCAGGAGGATCGATTCGAGATCCCTGACGCTGAGGTCAGGGGCGCAAGAGGCGAGGACGCTTATGCGCATCTGGACTCTGACGGTCTGATCAATCCGGAAACGGTTGTCGGTCACGGGGATGTTCTCATCGGAAAGACATCTCCACCAAGATTCATTGAGGAACCAACAGAACTCGGACTTGCTCCACAGGAGCGCCGGGAAAACTCAGTAACCATGCGATCAAACGAGAAAGGGATCGTGGATACGGTGATCATAACCGAGTCTTACGGAACCAGGCTTGCGAGAGTGAAGGTCAGAGATCAGCGAATACCAGAGATCGGGGATAAATTCGCATCAAGACACGGACAGAAAGGCGTCATCGGGTTGATCGTCCCTTATGAGGATATGCCATTCACTGAAGCAGGGATCGTTCCTGATCTGATCTTAAATCCGCATGCAATTCCATCCCGGATGACCATCGGGCACGTGCTCGAGATGATCGGCGGAAAGGTTGGTGCGCTTCAGGGAAGAAGAATCGATGCTGCAGCATTTTCAGGTGAGACCGAGGATGAACTGCGAGCTGCGCTGCAGGAATGCGGCTTTGCGCACACAGGAAAGGAGGTGATGTACGATGGCGTCACTGGTGCACAGATTCAGGCAGATATATTCATCGGGATCATTCTGTACCAGAAACTCCACCACATGGTCGCATCCAAGATTCATGCGAGATCGAGAGGACCTGTTCAGGTCCTGACGCGACAGCCAACCGAGGGACGTGCAAGAGAAGGCGGTCTCAGATTCGGAGAGATGGAGCGAGATGTCCTGATCGGTCATGGCGCAGCACTCTCACTAAAAGAACGCTTGCTTGATGAATCGGACAAGGTAACAGAGCTGGTCTGTAAAAACTGCGGGATGATCGCTACCTTTGATCGGAGAAAGAATGTCGCATTCTGTACCAACTGCGGCGCTGAGACCGACATATACCCGGTGGATATGAGTTATGCATTCAAACTACTGCTCGATGAGATCAAATCGCTTGGCGTTGCTCCAAGACTGGAACTGGAGGATGCTGCATAGATAAAAACAATGGCAATCCACCCAATCGAATACCGGTACGGAAGCAGTGAGATGAAGCAGGTGTGGAACGAGGAGACACGCCTCCGTAAACTGCTTCAAGTGGAAAGCGCGCTTGCGAGGGCTGAATCTGATGTGGGATTGATTCCGGCAGAGGATGCTGGTGTTATCGCAGAAAGCATAGGTCAGGTCTCGCTTTCCCGGGTGAAAGAGATCGAGGATGAGATTCACCATGATGTCATGGCGCTTGTGCTCGCGATATCAGAGCAGTGCGGGGACGCAGGGAAATGGGTACATTTCGGTGCGACATCGAGTGATATTCTCGATACCGCAACCGCGCTACAGATGCGTGATGCGATTAGAATCATCAGAGAGAAATTATATCGATTGCTTGATGTGCTTCTCAAGCAGTCCGATGCCCATAAGCAGACGGTCTGTGCCGGGCGCACGCATGGACAGATCGGCGTCCCGACCACTTACGGGATGCGGTTTGCGATATGGGCGTGCGAGATCGACCGGCATATCGAACGACTGGATCAACTGAGTCCGAGAATCGTCGTTGGCAAGATCGGCGGCGCTGTCGGAACGCAAGCCTCGTTTGGAGAGAACGGCATTGCGGTTCAGAAGAAGACGATGGAGTATCTCAATCTCGAACCGGTTGATGTCGCAAACCAGATCATCCAGCGTGATCGACATGCAGAGCTCGTACTGTGGATGGCAAATACCGTGACAACACTGGATAAGATATGCACAACGATCAGAAACCTGCAGAGAAGCGAGATCGCAGAGGTCGAGGAGGGATTCGGAGAGCGGCAGGTCGGATCCTCAACCATGCCGCACAAGCGCAACCCGATCAAATCAGAGCAGGTATGCGGACTTGCGAGAATCGTCAGGGCGATGGTAGAGCCGGAACTTCTGAATAACACGCTGTGGGATGAACGAGATCTGACGAACTCATCCTGCGAGCGAATCGTCTTCCCGGAAGCGTGCATACTGACAGACCATCTGATCAACCTGACAACAAAAATTATAAGCAATTTAAAATTTTATCCGGAGAATATCCAGCGGAATCTTGATCTGCTCAATGGATTGAATATGGCAGAGCCTGTCATGATCGCGCTCGCAAAGCGGATCGGACGGCAGGAAGCGCACAGGATTATCCGGGATTGCTCGATGGAAGCACGCGAGAGCAAAAAGAATCTCAGGGATGTGCTGCTGGAACGAGATGATGTCACGCTTGATGCGGATGAGATCGAGGCAGCGATGAATCCGTACGGCTATACCGGAACAGCAGTCGAGCAGGTGGATAGGGTTGTTGCGAGATTGCAAAAACGGGTGCAGGCTTATAAGATTTGAATTTTTGGTTTTAATAATTCACGGGTTGGCTGAACATGCAGGAGCACAACTCCTGCACAGTCAGGAGCGTTGGAATGTCCACCCCATCCCTTTGAAGGTCGTGCGAGAGTTTGGTGACAACAGGCAGTGTTATTCCTGTCTTTTCCAGAATTTCCGGATTTGAGAAGACGTCTCTCGTATTCCCGTCCAGTACGATCCTCCCATTCTCCATCACAACCGTTCTTCTGGCATAGTTTGCTACGATGTTCATATCGTGGGTGATGAGAACGATCGTCTTTCCAAGTTCGTTCAGGTGCTGGATCTGATGCAGAAACCGGTTCACATGTCCCCAGTCCTGTCCTGTAGTGGGCTCGTCGAGCACGATGATATCCGGTTCCATCGCGAGGATGGATGCCACAGCAAGGCGCTGGCGCTGACCCCGGCTGAGAGAGTGTGGGTGTCGATTTTGAAACCTGGTGAGTTCCATCATTGCAAGGGCTGCATCCACTCGCTGTTTGATGGTGCGATCATCGAGCCCGATGTTTTTCAGACCAAATCTCAGTTCCTGGGTAACACTATCTGTAAAAATCTGATTGTCAGGGTTCTGGAATAGATACCCGACCTTCTGGGCAAGCGCTGCTACGGTCATTCTGGATACATCGCTGCCATCGATGAAAATGTTTCCTTTCTTCGGTCGCAGAAGCCCGATCAAATGGCTTGCAAGGGTGGTTTTTCCTGCACCATTGTGTCCGATAAGTGCCACAAAATCACGCTCTGGAATCACAAGGTTGATGTCCTCAAGCCCGATTCTGCCATCATCAAATACATGCCACAGGTTCTTGATCATGATCTTGGGTTTCCGGGTGGCGGATGGTGTGCGTGCGGTTTTGAAACGTATGGAACTGGCATGTCCATCGCTGAGTAGATGGTGCAATCTGGCAAGTATTGATCTGTATGATGAATATACAGGCGAATCACATTCAGAATCAGAGCCTCCAGAACCGTTTTTTATCGCATGATCGATCTCTGATAATTGAGGCAGACATATCCCGATTCTTTTCAACCGTTCGTGTGCATGGTTAAAGATCTTGTCTGGCGCACCGTCCATTATAATTTTCCCTTGATCCATAACAACAACGCGATCAGCAAGATGTATCACTTCATCAATCTTATGTTCGATCAGGATGATGGTCATATCCTTCTCCTGATTCAACCGCCTGATAAGAGAGAGGACCTCGCTGGTTCCGACCGGATCGAGATCGGATGTTGGCTCGTCCAGAACCATGATTCCTGGTTCCATTGCAAGCGTACCCGCAATTGCAACCCGCTGCTTCTCACCACCGGATAGCGTGAAGATGAAATGGTTTCGCATACGATCCATGCCGACGGTGTGTATAGCCCGCTCCATCCGTTCCAAAATCTCTTTTTTTGGCATTCCAAGATTCTCCGGACCAAAAGCAATATCTTTTTCAACTGTAAGTGCAAATAACTGTGTATCCGGATTTTGAAATATGATTCCGATATCCATTGCCATTTGATGTACTTTATGACTCCGGACATCCCTTCCATTCACCATTACATCTCCTTTCAGGGTTCCACCTGTGACTTTCGGCACCAGACCGTTCAGACACTGGATGAGTGTGGACTTTCCGCAGCCGCTTGGACCGAGGATCAGTACAAACTCGCGGTCATCGATGTGCAGGTCGATGCCGCGGAGTACAGGCTCAGACATATTCGGATAGGTGTAGCTGAGGTTTCTGATATCGATCATGTTATTGTGATTCGCTTGTAGTGGGAGATATGTTCCATAAGTCTTAAATAGTATCATAAAACTCAACTATCCGATGCGAGGATTGTTCCGATATGAGCAGAAAGATACGGTCATGCACCGGCTCGATCCGCGAGTGAAACTGATCTGGGTACTTGGAATGTCGGTTATAAGCATGCTGCTCGGTACACCGCTCCTTCTGATCATTGCATTCCTGTCTGTACTGCCGTTCTGGATGATCATCAAGCCATCCGCAGCAAAGGTCCGCGCAATACTGTTCGTGTTTGGCACGATGGTCTTTGGATTCATGTTCACGCAGTCGCTCTTTTATTATTGGGGCGATCCGGAGAGTCCCACGTTTACCATCATCCCTGCTGCGTTTCCTGTGATCGGATATCTCACAGGAGGAGTGCATTTCTACGCAGAAGGCGCGGTATATGGGTTGATCCAGTCGCTCAGGTTCATGACCACTGTAAGTGCGGCTTCCGCATTCGTTGCAAGCACACACCCGAGCGAACTCCTTGTTGGACTGGTGCGATTTGTAAAAATTCCGCGCACCGATATCTGGCTTGGAGTTCCGAACGAAATCGCATTTATGGTATCATCCGCGGTCGGTTTTGCGCCATCGATGATCGAGGAGAGTATGATCATCATAAGTGCGATGCGGGCACGTGGACTTGAGCTAAAAGGCGGCATCAGGACAAAGATCAGGGCGCTGCGATACATCTTCTTCCCGATGGTGGTTGGGCTTCTGCGCAAAGGAAGACAGATCGCAATAGCTGCCGATGCACGCGCATTCCGTGCGACAAAGAACCGCACCTTTGTGGATGAACTGCGGTTATGTATGAGTGATTACGTTATGCTGATCTACGTTGCTGTGCTTGTTGGATCCGGAATATACATGAGTTCCATCGGTTTTGGTGGAACAGTGCCGGGGCTGGGAACATGATTGTTCTTCGCAGATGGCTGACGATCCCGGTTTTCGCCATTGTAATTTTTTCATCAACTGCCATGGCTGGCGAATGGCAGGGCAGCGGCACTCCATTGTATACGATAGCATCAGGCAGCCTGCATGGCGGCGTGTATGTGGACGGAGGGCACGGGGTAACCTACGTGGATCCATACACCGAGTACTTTGATCTCCCTGATAATATAATTTATGCCCGCCTTTATGTGCCGATGTGGAATTATAATAAAGGAGATACGCTGACCGTCTCAATCAATGATTACCAACTCAAAACACGGGAAGAACCAGATTATCTTGCTGCATGGGGGGTTTCCTGCTACGTATATAATGTCACAGACATTGCATTCAAAAAAGGGCTCAATCTGATCTCAGCCAGTTATGAGAACAACAACGGTGCCCCTTATGCAATATTTCTTGTTGCAGTCTATGAGAATAGCAGCATGCCGTATACCCGGTTCTGGATCGATGAGGGAAACGATGCACTCAGCAAGGCGATTGCCGGTGGCACTGTTAGAACCGAGGGGGAAGCCTTGTTTCCAGGAGATGTGGATCTGAATACGGTTGAAAAAGCAGATCTGTGGACTGTGATGATCGCAGGTACGCCAGGGGAGGTTGATGAATTATGGTTCAACTCAAGACTTCTTGGAACCGACATAGGAAGAGAAAAAACCGGAGGATACTTTGATTTTGATCATTTTGATGTGACCGACGGTCTCATCGAGAGTAACAACACGGTTATCTTCAAAAGAGGTGATGAACAGTACCTTCATCCATTCAATGCAATTCTGGTGGTTGAACATGGCAGCAGTGTCACTGGTGATACGAAATTGAGGACCTATCCGAAACAATCTTCTGTTCGACCTGGTATCCCGGTTCCGGTAGTCGCCGTGATTATAATTTTGATCAGTGCATTTTCCCTGATGTATCTGAAGAAACGAGGGCAGAAGAAGATATGAATTACAAATTAATAATTTTTGCCATGATACTGACATTATTATCGTCTTCTGTGGCGTATGCGTCCAACAATAGCGATGGCACAGATATCGATATCAAGGTTATCATACCCGATCGAAAGGAAGGGGTGTTTGCATCCGATAAGCTGGTTGCTGGCGGCTCTATCGAAGGTGCACGTATCGTCTTTGAAAATCATGGCGCACAAACTACAGGCGTGACCGCAAACATCACGGTTCCTGATTTACTGTCAGTATCGGTACCAACGCAGGAAATGAGTGACCGAATCACGCAGTATGGTAATACCATAACAGCCAATCCTGGAGAGATACAAAGCGGAGACTCTGTTAGTGTGCGGATTCGAGTAAAGCCTCCTGACTCGATTCCAATGAAGACAGAAGCATCGTTTCACATAACTGCGACATCAGACGGCAGCATGACCGAATACACACACCACATAACAATCATTCCACCGCCGTCATGGATCACTTATGGCACCATCATAATCAGTTTATTGCTGCTTGCCATAGTGATTTTAGCAGTCAGACGGTTCGGAATTCTTGAGATGTACACAACAATCGATCTCGTCACAATAGCACTGCTTGCAGCGCTTGCTGGTGTTGTGTTCAGGTGGTTCTGGCAGACGTTTAATGACCTGTTAGGGCCCTTTGGCGGATTATTGTTCACCATACCTGTATCAGCGCTGATGGTCGTTGCTTTACATCTCGTAAGAAAACCTGGCACAGCCACGCTCTTGTTTCTTGTTGACCAGATCGTCTGTATGGTGGTCTGGGGTTCGAATATCACGGTCTGGGTCGGATGGTATCTGATCGAGGGTGCGGTTGTGGATGCTGAGGTTGTGCTCTTCAGGATGAATTATGCAGATACGCGGATTGCATGCATGATCTATGGCATGTCGCGGGGGTTTATTTCGTACTGGATATTCTACTTCCTCTTCGCGCCTGCTGCATGGAAGATCTGCTATGCAGAATGGTACTCATGGCTTCAGGTCGGGGTTGCTGCCCTCGGTGGCATCATCGGAGGTTCGATCGGGTATGATGCCGCTCGGAAGATGAGGAGTGCGGTGATGTGAAG
>Ga0209834_10002239_pt1 | contig 10379 bp, 10 predicted proteins | sample Mar14236cmmetaG_FD_184134 | JGI IMG/M metagenome (GOLD analysis project Ga0209834, IMG submission 184134) | Marine hydrothermal vent microbial communities from Guaymas Basin, Gulf of California to study Microbial Dark Matter (Phase II) - Marker... ...
ACCCAAAGGTTTCTAAGAAAATTATCAAAGCACTCGATCAAATGGGAATCAAGCTTGTTCCGATGAACCACGCTCGAGGGAGGCCAAAAAAATATGATCCATCCACCCTGAAGCTTATCGAAGAGCTCATTAAAAAAGGAAAAACGCCTAGAGAGATAAGTGAAGAGCTAAACATCCCGCTGAGAACTGTCTACTACCTAATAAATGGGAGGTAGATATGGGATAAATACTGCCATTCCTGCTTGTGCTGTTGCTCCTCGCCCTACTTTTTAGGGCTACGGTGGAACATGGGCAAAGCACCTTTAACATCGATGTGGTTTATATTCTGTGAGCGGTCTTCTTTTTTGGACTTCTTGCCTATTCCGTATTTGACAGATTAACGAGGGTGTTTGAAAAGGCAAAATACGGATATCGGCTCAACAATGAGGACATCACAGTGGCAAAGGAAAGTTACGAGAAGCTTATGAGATTTTTGAGATAAGTTTAAAAGAACCAATTAGGTTTTCCTAATGGAGGTGAAGAGATGTTTGAAACTCAGGAGGAAGTTCCAGAGATCAAGGAGAGACTTCATAGAGTTGGTGTAACCAACTTGAGAACAATAGCAAGAATAAACTGGAAAGGTAAGCTCTACACGTTTATTCCGACATTTGAGATAACAATAGACGTGCCGGAGGAAAAGAAAGGCATTCATATGAGCAGGCTTGTGGAGAGCATCACCGAAACAATGAGCGAGGCCATTGAGGAGGAGGTTAGGGAAGCTCATACTTCTCTCGAAGAGCTCGGTCTTGCAGTGATAAGAAGATTGGAAAAGAAGCATCCACACAAGAGGGCTGAGGTCTGGATTAAAACGCAACTTATTCTGGAGCGAGAAACACCTGCCAGCAGAAAAATAAGCCTTGAGACGTATGATGTTGAGGTAGGGGTAATAAAAGAGCCTGAGAGAGTTGAGAAGGCTTTGAAGGTAAAGGTGATTGGAAATACTGCATGTCCTCATGCGATGGCCAACAATCAAGGAAAAACCCACATCCAGAGAGCCGTTGCGACACTGGAGATAAAAACCGATTACAATGAAGAAATAGCTCTAGAAGACATGATAGACGTTGTAGAGAGTTCTTTCAGTTCTCCAACCTACACCCTGTTGAAAACCATTGATGAGAACGCAGTCGTTCAAAACATGTATTCAAACCCCAAGTTTGTGGAGGACGTTGCGAGAGAGATAATCTTCAAGGCAAAGCAAAAGTTTAGGGGCAGAATTCATGTAAAGGTTGTAAGCCATGAGAGCATACACAAGCATGACGTGATAGCAGAAACCTGGTACTAACTTAGTTCTTTTTAATTTTAAAAGAAGAGAAATCAAAGGAGCATTCTAGCATCAACTGCAATTGCGCTGTCTTCGTAAGCGAAGATGGGGTTTATATCAAGCTCCCTAACCTCTGGTAGTTCAAGAGCTAATTCTCCAACTTTGACAATTATCTCGGCAAGGGCTTCAATGTCCACTGGCTTTTCTCCTCTTGCCCCAGCGAGGATTGGATAGGCTTTTATCTCTTTGATCATTTCAAGGGCTTCGTCTTTGCTTATTGGTGCAACTCTGAAGCTGACGTCCTTAAGAATCTCAACGAAAATTCCACCGAGACCAAACATCACCGCTGGCCCAAATTGCGGATCTCTTATCATACCAACGATGACTTCCTTGCCAAGCGGGAGCATCTTGTAAACTATGACGCCCCAAAGGTCGGCGTCGGGTTTGTAGTTTTTGGCATTTTCCATAATAGTTCTAAATGCTTCTCTTGCCTCTTCATCGTTCTTTATGTTGATCTTAACACCACCGGCGTCGCTCTTGTGGATAATTTGCGGAGAAACTATCTTCATAACAACTGGGTATCCAATTTCCCTAGCAAACTGAACGGCTTCTTCTTCGTTTCTTGCGACTTTAAAATCCGGAACTGGAATGCCGTAAAGCTTGAGAATTTCCTTTGCCTCAGGTTCCACAAGTGGTCTGTTTTCGGCTTTTGCCTTTTCGATTATTTCCCTAGCTTTTGCAACTCTATCCATTTCTACCACCTCGATTATAGTGATGACAGTTTCAGTTATGTTGACAATATTAAAAGTCTTTCCATTTCGAATGTGATTGAAGCTGTCGATTGGTATAAATAGAATAGAGACGATATTTCATCAGGTGATTGAGAATGAGACGAAAAATTGTTGTAGGAGTTTTAGTGGTTTTTGTTCTTTTGGCTATGATTGTATTCCATCAAACAAAAGCTGAAGAAAGCCAGACTGCACTTGCACTTTATGACTCAGCCAAGATTGGGGTGGTGGAAAAGACCATTCAAGTTGAGCTGAAGAAAGGCACAAATGAAGTTCCGCTGGAGATGCTTGGAGGGCTTCAAATTGATGAGATTACATTAAAGCCCCTCGACAAAAAGGTCAAAGTACTCGGCATAATAAGCAAAGATTCCAAAGGAAAAGATCTAATAGAAGCCAACATTGGAAAAGAAATAACAGTTAAGCTAAAGAGTGGGGAAACTTTAACAGGAAAGTTTTTGGGCTATAAAGACGGAAAGATTGCAATCCAAGGAAATGCCTACTATTTGATAAGTCCGGAAGAAGTAGCGTATATGAAGATGGCTTCAATTGGAGAAGAAAGCATAGCAAAAACCTATGCCATAGTGAGCTCTGAGGAAGATGGAAAGTACTTCTTTAAGCTCATCTATAGGGTTGCAGGAATAGGCTGGACTTCGAGATATAAGCTCTACCTAAAAGATAAGGCAGAGTTTTATGGCTATGTGATAATTGACAATCCCACAAACAAGAGCTTTGAGAACACCGATGTTCTTCTTGTTTCTGGAGATGTACAGTTTTACCAACCTCCCCAAGTAATTATTGATAGATATTACGCATTGGAGGTAGCTTCCAAAGAAGTTCCCCAAGGCCCAATCCAGCAGACAAAATTAGAGGCCTTTTACCTCTACAAACTTGGAGTTATTGACATAGGATCCTTTGAGAAAAAACTCATTCCCTACATCCACCAGGAAAGTGAATTCACGCGGGAGTATCTCTATGAGAGCTATCCCTATGCAGGAAGCCAAGACGTATATGAGATAATTTCCCTGAAGACGAATGAAGTTCTTCCCAGAGGGGTTGTGGAGATATACAAAGAAATGCAGGGCAAAAACGTTTTAATTGGAGAGCAAATGATAGATCACACTGCAAAAGGCGACGTGCTGAGGCTTAAACTTGGTAGAGACGTGGACTTGAAAGGAAAAACAGAGGTGCTGGAAGAAAGACATGGAGATAGGTATTCCTACTATAAAATCAAAGTTACACTGGAGAACTTTGGCAACGAGAGCAGGGAAGTGATTGTCAGACACTACAAGTGGCGTGGAAAAATCTTGGAAAGCTCTGTGAGTCCAATAAAAGAGACGGCCAATTATGTGGAGTTCAAAATAACGGTTAATCCGGGAGAAAAGGGAGAGATAATCTTCGATTATGAGGTAAGCCATTAGAGCTTTCTCAGAAGGATTTCATAGCTTTTGTTTCCCTTTACTATTTCCAGCACAAGGCTTTTCTCATAGTCTAGGAACCTTGTGCCTTTTAAAGTGTACCCTTCCTCTTTTAGGTGGTTCATTATGCTCAGTCCCAAGTCTCCAAAGAGCTCTGCTACCATAGTGGCAAAACTCGGCTCCTTTATACCGAGTTCAACATGATATTTTTTAGCCAGCTCAAAAACATCCATGCTATCACCCGTAAGATAATAGGTAGTCAAAGCTTTAAGCTCTTTCGATTATTAGAAAAGTTGTTAAGTGGCGGGCCGGACGGGATTTGAACCCGCGACCACCGGGTTAAAAGCCCGGTGCTCTAACCAGGCTGAGCTACCGGCCCTCGATAAGTTAGGGATTGTAATGCGCTTATAAATTTTTTGGTCTTAAGTTGGATACTCTCAAGACAGGAATGTCAGGTTTGAATCCCTGATACTACTGCAAAAAAGATGGGGGGGGTATAAAGGCTGGGACTTATTTTTGGTTGATAGGGCACACTATTATTTTGCTCTTGATTCTCTGGTCTAATTAATCTTCGATGGCTCTAGAAGGTGTTATCCTGACAGTACCTCGGCACCTATACAAAAAATTTTAATACTCTCCCAGCTAGAAATATATTAGGGCTGGATTGGAGGGCGACATATTATGGATCCGCGTTTTTTAAACACCCCCAGTTATATTGGAAAAAGCAAACAAAAACTGCTTAGATATCTTTCCCGGGCATATCCTTTGCCAGCTTATCTTTCAGAAATCGCTAGAGCTACAAATTTAAGCATACAAGAGGTCAAAGATATGCTCTTGGGAACAGGTTTTACACATCAAGATGACAAATCACTTGTGGAATTAGGGTTAGTTGAGATTGTTGAAGGAGAAGGATTTAAATATTATCGCTTATCCGAGGAGGGAAGAAGATTTTTGGATTTTTTGGAATCTCAAGATTTCAGAGAGAAACCCTTTTTTCAAAAAAATGGTGTAAAAAGCCTAATTCGTGTCCTTGATACAACGCTATCTTTTGCCGTGGACTTAGCACTGTTTGATTTACTCAAACTTGGCTTGAAGTATGGAGTATTTCATGCAATAAGTGAGAAAAAGCATTATGCAGATGCCTTGGTAGATATCCCCGTTAGAAATAAAATTCTGCTCAAAACAATGTTAGAGACGTACACAACACTTGGATTTGCGGATAGTGCATTTAATAGAATTTGGGGCAGGAGTATAGATTACAATCTAAAATTGGACACAAAATCTCTGTCATATCTTGCTCCTGATGTAATCCCCATATTCGATAGAATGTTTGAATTTGTGGAAGTCTCTCTAAATTCCAAATCTCCAGCAAGCTTTATGGACTTTGATAAGAATGCAGAGTTTTGGGACATGCGCCTCAACAGTCAACTAACGAAAATTTACCGGACAATTATCAAAGAGCTCGGTGAAATTACCAGGGGTAAGAGAGTTCTGGATCTTGGATGTGGCTCCGTATCTCCAGAAGAGATTGGAAAAGCAGTTGGCTATGAGGGATTATATATGGGAGTTGATTTTTCTCATAACCTTTTAGACATTGCAAAAAGACGCGTGAAAAGAAATGGGTTGGACTGGGTGATATTAAAAGAGATCGATGTTCAGAAGGTTAAGCCGAAAGGAGAGTATGATGTAGTGATAATGAGTTTTCTTTTAGAATATATCCCAGCCATTCAGCGTGTTATAAACAGTGCTGTTAATGTCTTGAGTGAAGGAGGAAAACTTATAATAGTGGAGCCTTTTAGAGAGAATTATCCCGGAATTGAAGCTTGGGAATTTTTTGAAAAATTAACAAAAGAATTTGTCAAATTTCCAAGCAGAAATGAAATTATATCTTCGCTGGAAGCTACCGGCCGGACTTTTAGAGTTGAAGAATTCGGAAAAAGCGTTCTTGTAATTGAAGTTCTATAACAACCAAAGCAGTTATAAACCCAGTAAGTTTTCTCCTCTTAGGTGAGATAATGAGAAAAGGGCCGGTATTTCTGGGTAAAGCCCACATTTATTGGTGTGGGAAATGCAATGTCCCCCTAATAAGCGAGAAATGTGATATCCATGGCGAGGGCTTTAGAGTAGATCTAACTCCTCCCGCAGATGTGAGGTTTGCCTTTGAAAAGGATCTGGAGTTCATTAGACGTGAGTTTAAAGCCCATTACGGCGTTGACGTTGGTGAGATAATTGACGGCAAAATTGTGCTTTTGAACAAAACCCCTGGGGAAGATGATGTATATGAAATAATTGTCGACGGTTACATCTTTGGATGGCTTCGCTTTGATCCGCTTGAACTTAGGTGGAAGCCCGGATTGAAAATTGAGGGTGCAACAGCTCTGTGGAAGCACTTTGGAAGGAGCATGAAGAAATGGGTTATAGTGGATAGGGGAGCAAAGGAGCCTATAAAAAATGGAGCAAACGTTTTGCCTGTGGGGATTATTGAGGCGGAAAAGAGCATTAGAGTAGGAGACGACGTCATTGTAGTCTGTGATGATGAGGTTATCGCTACTGGGATAGCCAAGAAGGATTATGAACGGCTGAGTGATAAAAAAGAGCGAGGAACCGGAATAAAAACAAGACACCAGAAAAGGATTCAATATCGGGAAGGTAAGAAGGCAACCATGGAGGAGGTAATAAAAGCCAACAGGTCTGCACTAGAAGAGAAAGTTAAAGAGGCCAGAGCTTTTATGAGGAAGACTGCTCAAAACACAAATAAGCCAATTGCCGTTGCCTTCAGTGGTGGAAAAGACAGCTTGGCTGTTTTGGGTCTGGCTCTTGAAGAATTCGAAGATTTTACGGTGTTCTTTAATAACACTGGAATAGAGTTCCCAGAAACCATTGAGTACGTAAAAGAAATCGAGAAAGAGCTCAAGAAGAAAAACATAAAATTTATCATAGCGGACGCAGCCAATGCCTTCTGGAATTCCCTTAGTGTTTTTTCACCTCCGGGAAGGGACTACAGGTGGTGCTGTAAGGTCACAAAGCTTGGTCCAATAACATTAACGATAAAGGAGCACTATCCAGAAGGCGTCCTGATGTTTGTCGGCCAGAGAAAGTATGAAAGCATGCAGAGATACAAACAGCCGAGGGTATGGAAAAATCCATGGGTGCCCAATGAAATTGGCGCTTCTCCAATCTTTCACTGGAACGCTCTTGAGGTGTGGCTCTACATATTCTCCCGTAAGCTGAAATACAATCCCCTTTATGAGAATCGCCTAGATAGAATCGGATGTTTCATATGTCCGAGCTCTTCTTTGGCTGAAATTCAAACGCTAAAGGAAGAGAAACCCCAATTGTGGAAAAAGTGGGAAAATGAGCTTAAGAAGTGGAAAGACCGCTTTGGAATGCCGGAGGAATGGATAACCCACGGCTTCTGGAGGTGGAGACGGTTAACCAAAGGGCAAAAAGCCATTGCAAGAGAACTTAGAGTGGAGATCCCAGAAAAGAGAACCTGGGAACCTATAAGATACTCGCTTGAAGAAAGAAACGGAGAGTTTATCCTCAAAATAAACACAAAGATAGTCCTAGAAAGAATTGAGGAAGTAGCCCCAATATTGGGAGAAGTAAGTAAAGAGAGAGACTCCATAAAAATAGATAGTATTGTGTTTACAAAGGAAGAGGTTAGAGCAAAGAGCAGGGAAGATGCCGTAAGGGCATACTATCTAATAAAGAGGGCATATGAGTGTGTCGGATGCGGGGTATGTGTTGGGAAATGTCCAGAAAATGCTTTAAGAATAAACCCCCACACAAGAAAGATAGAAGTTGACTCTGCAAGATGTATCCACTGTGGGGAGTGTATGGAGGTATGTCCACTGTTAAAAATAAAAAACCCTCAAGAAGGAAGTCAGCTTTAATAGCTTTATCATTTTTCTTGCTCCTGCTCTCTGACTCTGTAGTTTCCCAAGAGTATGAATACGACTTAGATAGCTACTCCCTTTATTTCGATATTCTGGAAGGTTATAAGGTTAAAGAGACTATCGAACTTTTGATGTCTCCAAACGTGCCAATTTCTCATTACACCTTCTACTCTGAATACCCAATTGAAAGTCCAGAGGCGATAATTGAAATCAACGGTAAGACTCAGATAGCCAACATAAGTGTTTCCAAAATTGTGGGGGATATAAATGCCATCTATATTGAATTCCCCGAGGTTTCGCCCGGGAGCAGATTAAAGATAAGAATAAGCTTTTACTCGGAAGGAATGCTCCAAGACGTCACCGGAAAGAAGCAGTTTTCATATTATGTCAAATTCAATCAACCAGTAGGATATTTCTATGCAAGACTGTACGTCCCTAAAGGTTATGCAATTCTATCTCCCATAGTCCCATCCCCGGATAAGGTTGAAAGCACAGGAAATGCCTTGATTTTGGAGTGGAAAAAAACAGACGTTAGGCCAGAGGAGGAGTTTTATTTTATAGTGGGGTTCTCGGAAGAGGTAAAAAATCAGTTTCCATTAATGATGTTTCTGACAACGATTTTTATAACCTTCTTGGGCGGTTTTGTTGCTGGAATCCTCTATAAGGGGAAAGAAAAAAGTGCGATTGACCTGAGGTCGGATGAAGAGAAGGTTCTTGAACTGCTTAAAGAGGGCCCACTCTACCAGAGTGAACTTGTAAAGCGGCTTGGTTTTTCAAAGGCAAAGGTCAGCCTTCTGTTAAGGGATATGGAAAAGAAAGGGTTAATAGAAAGGGTTAAAGAGGGAAGAACATATCTCGTTAGGTTAAAAGAAAGCTGAGCTAATCTTTATAAAGAGAACTCATCCAAAGCGGAAAGGTGAGTAAAAATGGAAGAATATTTTGTATGCCCTGAATGCGGAAGCGAGGAAGTTGAAGTGATATCGGAGAGAGGGAGAGAAGTGAAATTAAGATGCAGTGAGTGCGGTCATGTGTGGCAGATCACTTTAAGCAAGCTTATTAAGATCCCAGTAATAGTCAGCAAACATGAAAGAAGCTTCAAGAGGTTTGCAGAGCTTCCCGGGGATGAAGAGATAAAAGTGGGGGATATAGTGGAACTTGAGGATGACGAAGTCAGGATTACTGGAATTGAACTGGAGGAGAATAAAAGAGTTGAAAAGGCTCTAATAAGGGAAGTTAAGACGCTCTGGGGAGAAAGCTTGACCTATCCAAAGATCATCGGGGTTTCCATTTACCTTCCCAAGGGCATCACCCAGTCATTTAAAGTCAAAGTTGACAGAGAGGAGGAGTTTGCAGTTGGAGAGGTTCTCGAGGTTGGAGGCTATACATTCAAGATAGACAAAATAAAAACGGAAAATAAAATGCTAAGGCACGGAAAAGCTAAAGCGGATAAGATAGTTAGAATCATGGGGAGGCCGATAAGGGCAAGGGCAAGCAGAAGCCTCGAGATTTATAAAGGATACAAAGGGGAATAACCTCCACAAACTTAAAATCCTTCTTTTGCAATTTTTATATGTGAAGGGTATGGAAGAGAATGAACTGTATAGAAAATGGATGAGGCTTGTTGAAAATCTTGAGCGGGAAGGAATAATTAAGAGTGAAAAAGTAAAGAGGGCATTTCTTAGGGTTCCCAGATACAAGTTCGTCCCTGAGAGATATAAGGAATATGCTCACGTTGATGAGCCTCTTCCAATTCCCGCCGGACAGACAATAAGTGCCCCTCATATGGTCGCTATAATGCTGGAACTTGCCGAGTTGGAAGAAGGAATGAATATCCTTGAAGTGGGAACTGGCAGTGGGTGGAATGCCGCTTTGATTTATGAACTCGTTAGACGAGATGTCTATACAATAGAGAGAATTCCGGAGCTTGCCGAATTTGCCAAAAGAAATCTTGAAAGAGCTGGCTACAAGGACAAAGTGCATGTACTTATCGGCGATGGGACCAGAGGATTTCCGGCAAAAGCACCCTATGACAGAATAATTGTCACTGCTGGAGCCCCCAAAGTTCCCAAGCCTTTAATAGAACAGCTTAAAGTGGGGGGCAAGATTTTAATCCCTGTAGGAAGCTACCACCTATGGCAGGAGCTCCTTGAGGTTATAAAAATAAGCAAGGACAACAAGGTCAAGATAAAAAACCACGGGGGAGTGGCATTTGTACCGCTAATAGGAGAACACGGATGGAGGGAATGAGATGTACCTTATAGCTTTTGATCTCGAAGGAACCTTGGTGAAATCCAAATCAAGTTGGGTTGAGCTTCATAAGAAGTTTGGCACCTGGGACAAAGGAAAGGAATATGCCGAGAGGTTCTTTGCCGGAGAGTTTGACTATGCAACATGGGCAAAATTGGATGCTTCTCTCTGGAAGGGAAGAACGAGAGAAGAAGTTATGGAATGGGCGAATTCGGTTGAATATTTTGAAGGTGTTGAGGAGCTTTTCCAATTCTTAAGGCAAAAAGGCTTTAAAATCGCCATAATCAGCGGTGGTCTTAAATGCCTCGCTGAAAGAGTAGGAAGAGAACTTAAAGCGGATTTTGTATATGCAAATGAGCTTGTCTTTGATGAAGAAGGGAAAATAACGGGAGAGGTTCTTCCTTGGGTGGACTTCAGGAACAAGGGCGATATCCTGCTTGAGCTTAAAGAAAAGCTCAAACCAAAGCTAATCATAGCCGTTGGAGATGGACACAACGACATAGCCATGTTCAGGGTTGCAGATGTAAGCATAGCAATCAATCCTCATGAAGGCGTTGAGGGCGATTATCTTGCAAGAAACCTGTATGAAGTGAAAGAGATCATCGAAAAAATTCTGAAAGAAAAAGGTTAGGTCAGAGAAGGGGGTCTGTCCGTCGTGAGGTTTAGGATAATATGTGGGTAAATGTCCTCCCGTTTAACTCAACCCTCACGACGGACAGACCCCCTTCTC
>Ga0209834_10002240_pt1 | contig 10377 bp, 9 predicted proteins | sample Mar14236cmmetaG_FD_184134 | JGI IMG/M metagenome (GOLD analysis project Ga0209834, IMG submission 184134) | Marine hydrothermal vent microbial communities from Guaymas Basin, Gulf of California to study Microbial Dark Matter (Phase II) - Marker... ...
GGATCTTCCGCCCAGATTAAAGCGATAAAAAAAGTTGCCGGAAAATTGCGACTAGAATTGGCGCAGTTTAGGGAACTTGCCGCGTTTGCCCAGTTTAGTTCCGACTTAGACGAAAAGACTAAAAAAAGAATTGAAAGAGGAAAAATATTAACCGAGATTTTAAAGCAAGGCCAGTATGAACCAATGCCGGTTGAGAAACAGGTTGCTGTTGTTTTTGCTGCCGTCAACGGCCTTTTGGATGACATTGAAGCAGAAAAAATAAAAGAATTTGAGAAAAAGTATTTAGAGTTTATGGCTGATAAATATCAAGATGTTTTAGATAAAATTATTGAGAAGAAAGATTTAGATGAGGAAATTGAAAAGAAGTTAAAAGAATCGGTTGAAGAGTTTAAGAAGATTTTCGGAGAGTAGTTATCATCTCCTCTAAATATTGCCATCCCAGATATTTTCTCTTCCACGATAGCAAAATAAAAATATCAAAGAATCGACAATTAGCGTAATATTTTTTGGAATTTAGGTTTTGATCTGTAGATTTGAGACTTATAGATTAAAATCTAAACTCCGGAGATAAGCGTTTTCTCGCGCCGATTGCCCTATGTTTAGCATAGCAGTATATTCCAGCATAATTATTAAATATGTCAAGTACCCGCGACATTAAACGTAGAATTCAGTCCGTAAAAAACACCCAACAAATTACCAAAGCGATGGAAATGGTAGCGGCTTCCAAGATGCGCAAAAGCCAGAAGGCGGCGCTGGTCGCCCGTCCATACGCCGAGAGAGCGCTGGAAATTTTGGTTAATGTCAGCCAGAAAACCGAGCCAAGAAATCATAGCTTATTAGAGAAAAGAGAAGTAAAAAGAATTTGTTTATTAGTGGTAACCTCCGACAAAGGTTTGTGCGGCGGATTAAATAACTTCGTTTTAAGAAAAACAGAGAGAATTATTAATTTAAATAAAGACAAAGAAATCGCGCTGGTTACTGTTGGAAAGAAGTCCCGCGACGCTTTCAAGAAAAAATATAATATTATTGCTGAGTTCACTGGCATCGGTGACACGGTGGAACTTTTGGAAACTACACCCATTTCTAGGTTGATTATCAAAGATTATTCCCGGGGAAAATTTGACCAGGTTATTGCCGTTTACACCAATTTTGTTTCCACGCTCGTCCAAAAAGTTGCTTGCCGCCAGATTCTGCCAATCACCCGCCGGAACTTAGAAGAGATTATTGAAGAGATTGAAGAAATGAAACCGGATGTTAAACCGGAAATTTCAACTAACGGAATAGAATATCAATTTGAACCATCGCCTAGAGAAGTATTAGAAAAACTGCTGCCGGCTTTATTGGAAATACAAACCTTTCATATTATTCTGGAGTCAAACGCCTCTGAACACAGCGCTAGAATGGTTGCTATGAAAAACGCTTCCGAAAGCGCTAAGGATATGATTGAAGACTTAAGTTTAACTTATAACTATGCCCGCCAGCAGGGAATCACCAACCAGATTACGGAAATATCAGCAGGAGTGGCGGCGATGGAGGATTGATAAAATTGTTACATTGTTAAATTGTTAGGTAAGACAACAAAAATAATTTTTAATAATTTAGCAATTTGACAATTTGACAATGGTTTCTATTTTACCAATATATTAATTTGCAATTCACCAATCCTTTAATAAACAATAATAAAAATTTATGAACCTAGGAAAAATAACTCAAATTATTGGCACGGTGGTAGATGTTGAATTTCAGAAGGATTCCTTGCCGGCAATTTATAATGCTTTGGAAATTAAAACCGGTGAAAATAAAAAATTAGTTTTGGAGACGGTTCAGCACCTCGGAAGCAACCAAATAAGAGCGATCTCGATGGATTCCACTGATGGAATAAAAAGAGGTATGGAAGTAACCGATACCGGCAAGCCGATTTCCACGCCGGTCGGCAAAGAAGTTTTGGGACGAATGTATAATGTCTTAGGAGAACCGATTGACGAAGCGAAAGATGGAAAGGAAATTAAAAAATGGTTGCCTATTCATCGCAAAGCGCCAAAGTTTGCTGACCAGTCAACCGCCACCGAAATTTTTGAAACAGGCATCAAAGTAATTGACCTGATCGCTCCTTTTACCAAGGGTGGCAAGGTAGGACTGTTTGGCGGCGCGGGAGTTGGCAAGACAGTTTTAATCCAGGAGTTGATTAGAAACATCGCCACTGAGCACGGCGGCTATTCCGTTTTTGCCGGTGTTGGAGAACGAACTCGGGAAGGAAATGATCTTTACCATGAAATGAAAGAAACGGGAGTGCTTGATAAAACCGCTATGGTTTTTGGTCAGATGAACGAGGTTCCAGGCGCTCGCCAGCGAGTTGCTCTGACTGGCTTAACCATTGCTGAAAATTTCCGCGACGAAATGGGAAAAGATGTTTTACTATTTATTGATAATATTTTTAGGTTTACTCAAGCTGGTTCAGAAGTATCCGCTCTGCTTGGGCGAATGCCTTCGGCGGTTGGCTACCAGCCAACTCTTGCCACTGAGATGGGCGAGCTTCAAGAAAGAATTGCTTCCACTAAAAAAGGATCAATTACCTCTGTTCAGGCAGTTTATGTTCCCGCCGACGACTTAACCGATCCAGCGCCGGCAACTACTTTTGCTCATCTGGATTCCACAGTTGTCCTCTCCCGACCACTGGTGGAATTGGGTATTTACCCCGCCGTTGACCCGCTGGAATCCAGCTCCACCGTTTTAGATCCGCACATTGTCGGAACAGAACATTATGAGACCGCTCGGGAAGTTCAGAAAGTTTTACAACGTTATAAGGACCTGCAGGATATTATCGCTATTCTGGGAATGGAAGAACTGTCTGACCAAGATAAACTGATTGTCAGCCGCGCCCGAAAAATTCAACGCTTTCTCTCTCAGCCATTTTTTGTCGCCGAGAACTTTACTGGAACTCCGGGAAAATATGTTTCCCTATCAGAAACAATTAAAGGATTTAAAGAAATTCTGTCGGGAAAGCACGACGATAAGAATGAACAAGCGTTTTATATGAAAGGAAGTATTGAAGAAATTGGAAAATAAAATTGGAGTGAGAGCTTTAGCTTGAGCTTTTATCTGTGTTCGTCTGCGCTTTAGCCAGTGTTTTTCAGTGTTGAATTATTTAATGGCACACAGACGAGCACTGACTAAAGGCACAGATAAACACAGATAATAATTTTTTACGGATTATGTCAAGACCTAAAATAAACTTACAAATATTAACCCCTGAAAAAATTGCTTGTCAGGACAAAGTTGATCAAGTCAGTGTGCCAACCAAAGACGGGGAAATTACTATTTTGCCCAACCACATTCCTTTGGTTAGTTTGGTGGCGCCTGGAGAATTAGTTATTAAAAATGATTCAAAAAAAATTCCTATGGCGGTTTGGGGCGGATTTGTGAAAGTGCGTCCACCGGACAAAGTTATTATTATGACCGATGTCGCCGAGCGAGTGGAAGAAATTGATGAGAAGAAAGCGGAAGAAGCGCGCCAAAAGGCGGAAAGCGCTTTAAAGAAAAAAGATCGCCTTTCCGATATTGACTTTGCCAACGCTTCGGCAATTTTGGAAAAATCGTTGACGAGATTGAGAATTGTGAAGAAGTATAGGAGGAGAAATTAGGATATTGGATATTTCTCTTTTTTAGGATGTGGAATTTGGAATACTTTGAAATCAGGAGTGTTTAGATTTATTTTCAGGTTAAAGCCCTCACTTCAATTTCCTAATTTCCAATATCCAATTTCTAATTTATGACAATTCATCAAGCGTTAAACAACGCTACTAAAAAACTAAAACAGAAAAATATCCCTTCCGCCAATCTTGATGCGGAAATTTTGTTATTAGAGGCGTTAAACAAAATAATTCGCTCCCAACCATCTCCCAAGAGAAAAATTTCATATCCCTCTCTAAAAGAAGACAAGGAGAGTGTTATAAAATTTACCAGAACTTTTTTATATTCTCATTCTAATTACAAACTAAATCAATACGAGGAAAAAATTTTTAATGGTTTTATCAGCCGCCGGTTGGAACGAGAGCCAATCGCTTATATTATCGGCCGCAAAGAGTTCTTCGGCATGGATTTTGCTGTTAATAAAAATGTTTTAATTCCCCGCCCAGAAACGGAAATCATTGTGGAAGAAGTTTTAAAAATCATAGAAACGCGATTTATCGCGTTTTCTGCGCAACGGAAACGCGATAAATCGCCGTCTCCACGATTTAATTTAATTGATGTTGGAACAGGATCGGGATGTATTTTAATTAGCGTTTTAAAAAACATCGCCGAAAAAAAAATAATCTCATCACTGGGTAATGAGAGATTAGAAATGATTAGAAATCAAGATAATTACGCGCTTGATATTTCCCGCGAGGCAATAGAGGTCGCCAAGAAAAACACGAAAATTATTCTCGGTAAAAATCATAAAATTAAATTCATCGCCGGCGATTTTTCAAAAACATTAAATGAAAAAATTTTAAACACTTCCCATAACTTAATTATCACTGCTAATTTGCCCTATCTTAGCGAAAATAATTATCAAAAAACTCAACCAGAAATAAGAAACTTTGAACCAAGAATCGCCTTGACCGCTCCAAAAAACGGGCTTGCTTTAATAAAAAAGCTCCTTCAAAAAATCGCTTTTTTTAGTAATGAATTGCAATCCATTTCTATAAATAAAAATACATCGCAACACTCACCTAATATTTTTGTTTTTCTGGAAATAGACCACTCGCAAACAAAACATATTTTAAAATTCATTAAAAATATATTTCCTCTTTCTGAAATAAAAGTTATTAAAGACTTAGCAAAAAAAAATAGAGTGATTAGAATAAAGATTCGTTAATTAGTTAATCAACAATTAACTCCGACCTAAAACACAATCCCCCAAAGATTGTGTTTTAGTTAGAAAGATTTCGAAATCTATTTTTTTCTTTTTTGCACCTTTGGTTTTCTTTTCGCTGGCGCTCTTTTTTTTGCTACTGTTCTTTTTACTGTTCTTTTTTTTGTTGTTTTCTTAGCGGGCTTTTTTTTGGCAACTGTTTTCTTTTTAGTTGTTTTTCTCACAGTTGTTTTCTTTTTCAATACCTTTTTCTTAGTTGGCTTTTTTTTGAGAACTGTTTTCTTTTTAGTTGTTTTTCTCACCACCATTTTAATCACCTCCTTTCTTTTTTTTGATTGACTATAAAGATTATAAATTACGAACTATAAATAAAAAATTAAAAGTATTTACAATTTTCAATTCCTAATCATAATTATACAACAAAAAAAAGAAAACGCAACAATTTTTTTTAATTTTTTATTTCTTGTCAATACCTGACGACTTTATTCGTGATCGTTCCAAAATTTCTTTTTCAATTTCTTCTCTGTCCTGTCCGTATTTTAATCTAGAAATTTCTTTAATTCTTTTTCCGGTTCCTAAATTTCCTTCCATTGGAGGATAGATAGCCATATTAAAGCCTTGGCTAATCGCTCCGTTAATCATCAGTTTGACATAAGCGCTGTAATTATCAATGTTAATTAAATCCTGCTCGTTAAAAACAGGAGTGAACTGCTTTGCCAAAAATTCGGCGTCTTCAGGACCGACACGAAATGAAATAATTGTCCCGACATTGCCAAAAACCGATTTCTGAATATCCTCCGTCAGCTGTCCTAAAAATTGGTGGGCAATATTCAGACAAAGGCGATATTTCCTCGCTTCAGAAAGAATTGTAGAAATGCTGTCAGTGGTAAAGTTTTGAAACTCGTCAATGTAAAGATAAAAATCTTTCCTCTCTTCTTGAGGAATGTCCGTGCGGCTAAGCGAGGCCATTAAAATTTTTCCTACTAATACCAAACCAATCAAATAAGCGTTCATCTCGCCAATTTTTCCCTTTGAAAGATTAACTAAAATAATCTTTTGGCTATCCATCGCCTGCCTGAAATTTATAGAGCTTTTTTGCTGACCGATGATTGGACGCATTGTATCATTGGAAATAAACTGAGTCAGTTTACTAGTTATGTAGGGAACCATATTTGCCAGCGCCGCTTCTCCGCCCGCCTTCTCAGCTTCCTTTTGCCAGAAATTTACCACAATGGGATTCCGACATTTGGAAAGTTTGTATTTTCGGAAATCAGCGTCAGACAAAACACGGGAAATTTCAATCAAAGTAGAACCAGAAGCGGGATCATCCATAATGAGAAGCATCGCGTTTCGCATATACTGCTCAAACATCGGTCCGCCAGTAGTTTTTAAATCATAAAGCTTGTCAAAAATTTTAATCATCTCGTTGATGACGAAAGTTTTTTGCTCAGGATAATTCTCATCATATTCTAAAAGATTTAATCCGATCGGCTTGGCAATATCGGATGGATCAAATAAAATAACATCTTCCGCTCGCTCATAAGGAATACAATTTAAAACACTTTCCACTAAATCGCCATGGGGATCAATAACACAAACTCCTTCACCGTTTTTAATATCTTGTTTAATCAGCTCTCCCAAAAAAGATGATTTTCCAGTCCCAGTCTGACCAATCGCGTAAAGATGGCGGCGACGATCTTCCCGCCCTATTTTTATCGTTTTGTCTTCACCCCGATAAACACTATGTCCTAGAGTTAATCCTTCGCTTAAAATGTTTGCTGGCGGTGGCGCTTGCTTAGCTCGGAGCCATTTTACCTGAGGAGTTTCGGTAGTGGCGATTGGAAAATGAAAAATGCTGGCCAGTTCTTCCGTGTTGAGAATTATTTTTCGCTTGGAATTAAAATTCCGAAAAATGAAATTATAAATTGTCTGATTTAGAAAAGTAATCTTGCTCCATTTTGGTTCAATAATTTTTAAAGAATTTAGATCAGGAGAATTAAACTGGCTAAAAGAATTTTCCAACTCCGCCAGTAGAAGTTCTGCTTTTTCTTTGGTCGGTCCGGAAGCAATCAATCTGATATTAGTTTCAAACCCCGCCTTGCTTGACTTATTTTCTATTTCTTTGATAATTTCTTCTTGCGCGGGAGATAGCTTTACTATTTTTTCTTCCTCCTTATTTTTAGTTTTGGTGGAAGCGAAAGCAATTTCAAAAAAGCTACTTATTATTCCCAACACTCCAGAACTCGTTGGATAAGAGCCGCTAAATTCCTTGCCTTCTTGCATTTTCTTTACCGCTTTATGGCACTGGCTTCGCCAGCTTGTTCCCGCCGGTTTGATAACTACTTGCAAGGCAGCGCCTTCGCCATGAGGAATTTTACTCAAAGCGTTAGTAATATTATTTAGAGGATCGCTTTCTAATTTCTGATAAGTTTTAATGGGAAAAATATGGCTTTTTTTCAAGGTCATATAAGCAGCCGCCGAGCCGCCATCAGGAACAAAGATATTGTAATCCTCGTTAACTTCAACTTCTGCTGCGGGATAAAAACTGTGAATTTGTTTTTCAATAATTCCTTGAAACTTCTTCGGAACAGAAACATAAAAAAATATCTCACCGCTATCTATCGGAGTGGCAATTTCAAACGACAAATAAAACGGCCCATAAATCAGCCGTTTCATTAATCCTTCCCTAATATTGCTTAGTCCGGCAAAAAGCTGCTCCATTATTGAAATCGCTTCTCTTTGAATATTAATATTTTCGTCCTGTTTCTTAACTTCTTTAGGCACAGAAACCAATAAAGTTGTCATATTCAGCGACCTTTTAATCTGCCCGCTTTTTCTTATTTTGAAAAAAGAAAAAATAAGGCCAATTAAAACAACGCCCAAAAATATACTAGCGGTTATTAGAATGATGTCGGGGCTTTGGATAAGCATAGATATTAGAAATTGGAAGTTAGGAAATTAAGAAATTGGACTGAATACTTTAGTTGGAGCAAGGGCTTTAGCCCAACTTTACGCCAAACCGCTTGGCTTTACTTTCAGGCTAAGGCCATTGCTCTAATTTCTTAATTTCTTAATTTCCACTCCATTATATTTTTTTCAACTTTCCTTCCTTCACTAATCTCTCATATAACTCTCCCACCAAGCGATCATGCAGTTCATCCAAAACATAAGCGTCGTTAAGACGGCGAGCGAGATCCACCGCTTTGGTAATTCCTTCTTCAAAAGCGACAGTGGCCAAAATTTTAACCTGATGATCCTTGTCCAAATTCTTAAAATCGGCGACAGTTTTCTTAATCGGCTTGACTTGCGGTTGGATTTGAGGTTGAACTGTTGGCTGGCCAGTTACCGTCGGCTTTTTCTCTATTCGGTATCTTTGTTCATCCTCTTTTTGCTCCGGCTGTTTTTCTAATATTCCTTTCTCTCCATTTAAATTTTCCAGCGCCGCTTTCCTCTCCGCCAATTCCTTCTCTAATTTCTCAATCTCACCCAATTGATTTTCATGGTTAGTTTCTGGCATAGAATAGAAGTTAAAATGTTTTAATCTCCTTGCCAAGAAAAAGGCTAGGAGTAATTATAATAATTTATATTTCTCTAAGATAGCTTTTAATAAACTTTACATATTCCTTAAAATCTTCCTTCTCTTTAATTGCCATTTCAAGAAATAATTTCTTGTCAATTTTCTCATACCGATGGACTAATCTATTTCTCAAACCGACAACCGGCGCTATTTTCTCGGCAAATTCTTCCGGCAAAACCTCATTCTCGGCTAAAATAGTAAAAGTGGATTGAAAATTATCGGGAGCGCCAAAATCCTGGGAGCGGATGATGTGATTATTTATGTCTATCACTTCATCAACGATCAGCTGAAAAACTCTTTCCAGCGCGTAGAAGCGGATAAAGTCTTTTTTCACTTCTTCTAGAGAAACATCCAAAATCTTTTGCATTTCCTGATAATACATTTTAACCAGATCTAATTTTTCAGTTACAAATCTAGCGTTAATCATACTTCCTGTAAAAATTTATTGATTGATTCTTGATGCATTTCAAAAATCGGCTTCGCCTCGGCGTATCTTTGCAGAGCGTAGACTTCAAACCGACTAAAATCACTGGCTTGGCTCTGGTATAAAATTTGATAATTATCAATGACTTCTTTTAGGAGAAGGGGCGAAGCTTTTCTTAGATTAACCATATCAACATTGCCCAAAACATCCACCAGCTCACTGTTAAGCGTTACTTCCTCCCTAAAAGTCAAACCTCTCCGCGGCAGAACGGCGATATCAACATCGCTTTCTTCAGTTATTTCTCCCGTGACTTGAGAACCAAAAACCAGCGCGAGTTTCAAATTATACTTCTCGGCTATTTCCCTAATTTTATTTTCTTGAGCAGAAGTAATTTTCATATGTCAAAATTAGATATTCCCATCCTTAATAAAGAACTTTCCCTTTTGTGAAGAGGTATCATTCCTCTCCTCGCTAGAGGATTAGAATTCTACTTTGTCGCTGTTGCCGCTTTCTTTCGGTGCGGAATGCTGACCCCGCAAATCTTACTCATAAAATCATCAACATCTTCTTCTTTAATTTGCGACAGCCATCCCAGCACAGCCGCTATTTTAAGAAAACTGGCGGCTCCCGCAACAGTTTTTCCTCCCCAATATAAAGCGCCACCGACTAACTTACCTCCTCCCGCGACACTCGCATTCCATAATACTGCCATTCCTCCCCCGCCACCTGCCATTGTTGACAAAGCGTACAGTGTTCCCGCTCCACCCGCTATCGTTATTCCAGCCACAGCCAATTCTTTTTGATGATCTTTAATCCATTGCGCCCAATTTTTCAAAACAAGCTCTTCTTCTTCGGTCAATTCCTCTAAATCTTTTTCTAAAAGTTTAAGCAGTTCTTCCCATTTTTCAATTATCTCCTCTAATTTTCTAATGATAAGATCTTTTTCATTATGAATGTTAACCAGAGAATCAATGTCTTCCAAAGATCTTTCCAGATATTCAAACCTCTCCAGATTTAACTGGGTTTGGGAAATATCCCTAAAAGCGCCGACTATCTTTTTTAGCTCCTCTTTGCTTTCTCCTTCTAATAAATCGCTCTCGCAAATTCGGCTAAGCTCCTCTTTCATCTGAGCGTATCCTTCAAATTTCTCTTTCTTCCACTCTTCTAGTTCCTCTCTCCGTTTTCTAAACTCTTCTATATCATCTTTTACTTCTATTCCCTCTCTTGTTAAGTCATTCTTAATTTCTTCCCTTCTCTTTTCCACTCTTTCTTTCTTTTCTTCCTCATTAAGCCCATTAAATTCTTTCGCTTCCGGAGTATTATCAATTTCTTCCCGTATTTTACTTTTTCCTTCCAAAATTTGCTCCTTTACCGCCTCGTCAAATTCCCGGCGCAGTCCCCTCTCTTCTTCGCTTAACATTTTCCAAATCTCATCTTCATTTTTACCCTCGCTTTTCCATTCTTCCACTTTATTTTTTATTTCTTCAATTCTCGCGTCTAAAAACCCACTCTCTTCCTCAT
>Ga0209834_10002241_pt1 | contig 10376 bp, 9 predicted proteins | sample Mar14236cmmetaG_FD_184134 | JGI IMG/M metagenome (GOLD analysis project Ga0209834, IMG submission 184134) | Marine hydrothermal vent microbial communities from Guaymas Basin, Gulf of California to study Microbial Dark Matter (Phase II) - Marker... ...
ACGTCATGCTGCCCGGTATCCACCAACCCGCCTCCCAGACAGAGCTCATAATCAACAAGGAGGCTTACGCGGCCCTGCCCGATGACCTGAAGGCGGCCCTCAAGGCGGCCGTGGAGCAGAGCAGACTGGACGAATGGCTCTGGATGGAAAAGAAGAATATCGAGGCGATCAAATTTCTGCAGGAAAAGGGGGTCACCTGGGTTACCCTGGATCCTGAAACCATAACCACCATGCAGAAATGGGCCGAGGAATACCTGAACAAGCGCGCCTCCAAGGACAAGAACTTCGCCAAGGTATGGAATTCCATCAAGGCCTTCGGCGCACAGTGGTACCCCTATCATAAACTCTACAGCCTCCCCCATTAGGCTCTGGAGAAGGCCCTGAAACCTGGATGCTGGAAAAAGGCAGGGGTATCAGCCCCGAGTAACGGTGATCTCCCCTGCCATTTCAGAACTGGTTGAGGGTTGGGATTAGAGGTATTGAAAACAGCGCCCCTCAAGACTCCCAAATAAAACACCATGTGATGCTTTTTGAGCGGAGTTGTGCTGCCCTCATCAGAGGTGCAGCCCCGCTGGAAAAGGCCATGGAGAGGAGGTGTATTCCCATGGAGAAGTTCCTCCGCGTCATAGACCGTGCCAGCGAGTGGACCGGAAAATGCGCCAGTTTCCTTGTGGTGGTTCTCACCCTCGCCATAGGTTATGATATCACCGTCCGGTATCTCTTTGCCAAGGCCAACTTTTGGCCCTATGACCTTACCTATATGCTTTACGGCAGCTACACCATGCTTGGAGCCGCCTACTGTCACTACCTCAAGGGGCACGTGCGAATGGACCTGCTCTACAGCAGGCTTTCGAGGAGGGGACAGGCGAGAATGGACGTGATCTGTTATATTTTCCTCTTTTTCCCCTTTTTTTCCATCCTCATCTATAAATGCGGACAGAACGCCCTGTGGGCCCTGATGCACGGAGAGACGAGTCATGCAAGTGTCTGGAGGCCATCCCTGGCGCCCTTCAAGATGGCCATTCTATTCGGCATCTTCCTCTTTTACCTGCAGGGAATTGCGGAATTCCTGAGGGCATGCGTAGTGGCAGTGAAAGGAGAGCCTCATGAGCCCTGAGCTGACAACCGTACTTATGATTGCGAGCCTGCTGGTGCTGCTGGCAGGCTTTCCTCTGGCATTCGGCGTGGGCACCGTGGGGATCTTCTTTGGCCTCCTGACAACGGGACCTGGGTTCATGTACATGATTGCCCCCCGGGTAATGGACGGCATCCTCTCCGCCTATATCCTGGCGGCGGTTCCCCTTTTCATATTCATGGGCAACATGATGCAGTCCTCGGGGGTGGCTGAAAAGGCCTTCCGGATCCTGCACAGGTGGATGGGAGGGATCAACGGGGGTCTGGCCGTAGCCACGGTGGTCCTTGCCGTTATTTTTGCCGCAACCACCGGCGTGGTGGGGGCATCAGAGACCGCCATAGGGCTTCTGGCTGTCCCTTCCATGCTCAAGGCCAGGTATTCGAAGTCTCTCGCCAGCGGAAGTGTGTGTGCCGGAGGCACCCTGGGGATACTGATTCCCCCCTCCATCATGCTGATCCTTTACGCCCCCATGGCAGGGGTATCTGTCTTGCAGATGTTCGCGGGGGCAATTATTCCGGGAATTATGCTCGGGCTGTTTTATATCATCTATATCCTGATCAGGTGTGCCATAGATCCCGCCATGGGGCCGAGTATGGCCGCTGATGAGCGTCAGGCCATATTCACCAGGGAATCCTTGATAGACGGGTGCAAGTACCTTCTCCCACCCCTTTTCCTGGTTTTTCTGGTCTTGGGTTCGATCTTCTTCGGGGTTGCGTCTCCCACCGAGGCAGGGGCCGTGGGCTCCATCGGGGCCACTCTACTGGGCCTGGTCTATAAAGGTCTCACCTGGAAGACCTTCAAGGAAAACTGTTATGTGACCATAAGGGTCACGGCCATGATCGTCTTTATCGCCGTTGCGGCCAGCCTGTTCACCGGGGCATTCTTGAGCGCCGGGTGCGGTAATGTGATTACCAGCACCCTTGAATCCTTTGGCCTGGGGCCCTGGGGAATATTCATCACCATGCTCCTCATCATCCTCTTCTTAGGCATGTTCATAGACTGGATCGGCATACTCATGATTATTGTGCCTATCTTTTCCCCCATGCTCATGGGCCTCGGGTTTAATCCCCTCTGGGTGGGTCTGGTTATCTGCACCAGCCTGCAGATCTCCTTTCTCACGCCGCCCTTTGCCTACTCCATATTTTACCTGAAGGGAATAAACGTGGGATTGGATCTTCCCGAGATGTACCGGGGGATTGTCCCTTTTGTGGGCATTCAGGTACTGGTGGTAATACTCATCATTGTTTTTCCGGAGATCTGCCTGTGGCTGCCTAAGATGATGTCAAACTGACGGCACGGGTAATGGCTGCTGGCAGCCGGGAGGTGAGGGATGATCCCACGAGAGGGACGGAGAAGAGCCGGGGGCCGGGTAGAAAGCAGGACAGCAGGCGCTTCCAGTGATTGGGGATCCTGCTGTTCAGATGGAAGGGGCCTCCCCTGGCCGGGTCTCGTAGGTGACCCATATTGAGGTCAAAAAGAGTGAACCAATCAATATTCCAGACCTCGTTGAATAGTTGAGTGGTTAAATGGTTGAGTAGGAAAATATATTCTACTATTTCAGGATGTTATGGTTTTTCAAATGCTGACTGTCCAATTTTCAGGGCAATCATGGGTATGATCAATCATAACAACGACTTAACCACTCAACGACTTAACCACTTAACGATGTCTGTATTCAGGGAAAGGAGCACTTTATGCATATAGGAAACCTTCTGAGCAGACACGCCAGATACCAACCTGAAAAGCTTGCCCTCATCTTTGAGGATAACCGGTTCACCTACAGGGAGTACAACCAGAGCGTAAACCGTCTTGCAAACGCCATGCTTCAGGCCGGGATAGGGAAGGGAGACAAGATCTCGACACTCCTTCCCAACTGCATGGAACTCCTTGAGATCTACTGGGCAGCGGCCAAGATCGGGGCCGTTGTGGTGCCCATGAGCACACTTCTTTTAGGCAAGGGGCTTGTGTCGCTTCTCAACGATTCCGACACGGTGATGGTTATTACAGACTCCGCTTTTGTAAACACCTTAAACCAGATCAGGCCCCATCTACCCGCGATTCCGGAGGGGAACTATATCCTGACGGACAGTACCGAAACGCCCGGTTACAGGGGCTACTACGCCCTCAAGGAGGCCTCTATCGACCTGGACCCGGAGGGTATCGAGATTTCGGCCGATGATGTCTACAACATCATCTACAGCAGCGGGACCACCGGCGAACCAAAGGGTATAGTGCTGACCCACCACATAAGGTCCATGTACTGCACCCTGTTTCCCTCCATCTTCCGAATGACCCCCGAGAGCGTCGTCCTTCACTCCGGCTCCATCGTGTTCAACGGGGCCTTTGTGACCCTCATGTCGTCCATGTTCCTTGGGGCCACCTATATACTTCACCGGCAGTTCGATACTGACCTGTTCATTGAGACCGTGAAACAGGAAAAGGTAACCCATGTGATGATGGTGCCTGCCCAGATAGTGGCGGTGCTTCATTCCCCCAACTTCTCGGCTGAGGCCCTCTCCTCCCTGGAGATGATATGTTCCGTGGGGGCCCCCCTTCACAGGGAGCACAAGGACGAACTGATCAGGCACCTGCCCAACAGACTTTATGAGCTTTACGGACTGACAGAAGGCTTTTTGACCATACTCGACAAAAACGATTATGAGGCCAAGACGGGCTCGGTGGGGGTGCCCACCCCCTTTTACGAGATGAGGATCGAGGATCAGGACAGAAATGAGGTCTCGGCCGGAGAGGTGGGTGAGATAGTGGGCCGCGGGCCGAGCCTGATGAAGGAGTACTACAAACGCCCTGATCTTACAGAACAGGCCGTTGTTGACGGATGGCTCTACACCGGAGATATGGGATACGTTGACGAAGACGGTTTCCTGTATCTGGTGGATCGTAAAAAGGATATGATCATCTCAGGGGGAGTGAACGTCTATCCCAGGGATATTGAAGAGATCGTGGTCCAGCATCCGGCGGTGCTTGAGGCCGCGGTATTCGGCATCCCCAGTGAAAAATGGGGGGAAACCCCCGTTGCTGCCGTTACCCTCAACGCTCCCGGCGCAGTGACTCCGGAAGAACTGGTGGCCTGGATCAACGAACATGTGAGCGCCAAGTTTCAGCGTGTCTCCAGGGTAATCATCATGGAGGAGTTTCCCCGGAACATCGCGGGTAAGACCCTGAAGCGGGTCATAAGGGAAGAGTTCCTCGCAGATAAGATATAACCGGGTCCATCACCATGAACGGTCGGTTATGATAAGGGAGTCGGGCATGAAGATAGAAGATATTCACAAGGTTTCGGTTTTGGGGGCGGGAATCATGGGGCATGGAATTGCCCAGAGCTTCCTGATGGCGGGATACCCCGTGAGCCTCTATGACATCAAGGATTCCGTCCTGGACACGGCCAGGTCCCATATAGAAAAGAACCTGAGGCTCTTTTCCGAGTTCGACCTCATAAAGGAGGGGGAAATCGGCACCTGCCTTCACAGGTTGACCACCACCACCGATCTGGAGTCCTGCGCCGGACCGGGCGATTTCATATTAGAGGCCGCCCCGGAAGACCTTCAACTGAAACAGAGGCTCTTTGAAGAGGTAACCTCCCTTTGCACCAAGGACGCCATAGTCGCCAGCAACACCTCTTCCCTCCGGCTTACAGACATCGGGGTCCTGGTCAAAGAGAAGGGAAGGCTTGTAACGACCCACTGGTTTAATCCGCCCCATATCGTCCCTACGGTGGAGGTAGTAAGGGCCCGGTGGACCAGTAAGGAAACCTTTGAAACGGCTTACTCCCTCCTCCTAAAGATCAGAAAAGTACCCGTGAGGATCAAAGAGGAGGTCCCCGGATTCCTGGTCAATCGCGTTCAGATGGCCATGGCAAGGGAGATCCTGAATCTGTATGAGAGGGGCGTGGCAGACGCGGAAGACATTGACAGGGCCGTGCGGGGAAGCATAGGGTTTCGCCTGGCGAGCATTGGACCGCTCATGACCATGGACCTTGGCGGACTCAAGCTCTGGCTCAACGTGTGCAAAAACCTCTTTCCCCTTATAAACAGTTCCACAGAGCCCCCGAGGGCACTGGAACGGCTTACGTCCCAGGGTAACGACGGGATTAAAAGCGGAAAGGGCTTTTACGACTACACCCGCGATTTTTCGCAGGAAGAACTGGACAGGGCCGTTCGTGAGCGCGACAGGGAATTCCTCAACCGGCTCAAGAACCTGTATCTGAAATGAGCCCCCAAATGAAAGTGGTATGAGGGTTCAGGGGCAAAGGGACGTGGAAACGATAGTGATAACAGTCCGAGGGGTTTGAACACTCGGAGAAAAGGGAGAAGAAATGGACACGAGAACCATCACCGAGGGGACCCTCCTCTGGGAGCCCTCTGAAAAGCTGAAAAGGGAGGCCAACATCACTGACTACATGGCCTGGCTGAAACAGGAACGGGGCCTTAAGTTCAACGACTATAACACCCTGTGGCAGTGGTCTGTGGCGAACATCGGGGATTTCTGGGAGTCCCTCTGGGATTACTACCAGATCAAGGCCTCAAGACCCTACCAAAAGGTCCTTGATGGGAAGATGCCCGCTGCAAAGTGGTTTTCAGGGGCCGAACTCAACTACGTGGAACACGTGTTCCGCCGCGCCACCACCGATCATCCGGCCCTCCTGTTCCAGTCCGAGACCGTGCCGCTTTCGGGGCTTTCCTGGGACGAGCTCTACGCTCGGGTCTCATCGGTGGCAGCCTCCATGCGGGATATGGGGGTCAGGAGAGGCGACCGGGTGGCATCCTTCCTTCCCAATATCCCTGAAACCCTCATCGCCTTTCTTTCCACGGCAAGCATCGGCGCAATCTGGTCAAGCTGCTCTCCGGATTTCGGGACAAGGAGCGTCATTGACCGGTTCAGGCAGATAGAGCCCAAGATCCTCTTTGCGGTGGACGGATACCAGTACGGGGGGAAGGCATTTGAGCGCCGATCCGCCGTGACCCAGTTGCAGGGGGTCCTCCCGTCCCTGGAGAAGACGGTCATGGTGCCATATCTGAGCAGGGCCGGCGGGGCAGTGGATCTTGAAGGGCTGAAGAAGGTGGTTCTCTGGGACGACCTGCTCGGCAGGGCAGGGGAGCTTGTTTACGAACAGGTGCCCTTTGACCATCCCATCTGGATCGTTTACTCCTCGGGCACCACCGGGCTTCCCAAGGGGCTCGTCCACGGGCACGGGGGGGTACTCCTGGAGTTCCTGAAGTTCCAGGGTCTTCAGATGGACGTGCACCCCGGGGACCGGTTTTTCTGGTTCAGCACCACCGGGTGGGTTATGTGGAATATCGTTCAGGGTTCCCTGCTCATGGGCGCAACTCCGGTCCTCTTTGACGGGAGCCCGGGCTATCCTGACATGGATCTGCTCTGGGACCTGGCGGAGAGGGCGCGTTTTACACTGTTCGGCACCAGCGCCGCCTATATTACAGCGTGCATGGGTGCGGGAATGGAGCCCGGCAGGCAGCATGATCTCAGCAGTATCAAGGTCTTGGGCTCCACGGGGTCGCCGCTTTCTCCCGAAGGCTTCAGATGGGTGTATGAAAGCGTTAAAAAGGACGTGTGGCTGGCCTCAGTCAGCGGTGGAACCGATATTGTGAGCGGGTTTCTTGATGCGGTCCCCATCCTGCCCGTGAACGCCGGCGAGCTTCAGTGCAGGGGCCTCGGTATAAAGGCCGCGGCCTTTGATGAGGATGGAAACGAGTTGATAGACCAGGTGGGCGAGCTGGTGATCACAGAGCCCATGCCCTCCATGCCCCTGTTTCTGTGGAACGACCAGGACAACAAACGCTACATGGAAAGCTATTTCGACCTCTACCCCGGGGTATGGAGGCACGGAGACTGGATAAGGTTTTCGCCGCGTGGGAGCGCCGTCATCCAGGGCCGGTCCGATTCCACCCTCAACCGGCAGGGGGTGAGGATGGGGAGCAGCGAGATCTACAGGGTGGTGGAGGACCTTCCCGAGATCAAGGACAGCCTTATCGTGGGTTTTGAAACCCCGGACGGGAAATACCACATGCCCCTCTTTGTGGTGCTCAGCGAGGGCTACGATCTGGATGAGGCCCTGAGGGATAAGATAAACAGGAGTATCAGGCGGGCCCTCTCACCCCGACACGTGCCGGACCGCATATTCGCCATCCCCCAGGTGCCCCAGACCCTTAACGGAAAAAAGCTGGAGGTGCCGGTGAAGAAGATCCTGGCAGGATTCCCCCTGGAAAAGGCCGTTAACAGGGACTCCATGGCAAACCCGGAGACCATCTCCTACTTCGTGGACCTGGCCGGGGAGTTTGCCTCCCCAGCAGAGGAATAGCCGGAGGGGGAAGTGTGAGAAGCCTGATTATATGGGGATTTAAAAAATGAAGATCCTGATCTGTGACGACATGTTTCCGGCCATGTTCGAGATCCTTGACCGTCTCCTTTCCGGCGATGAGGTCCGCTTCTGCCGGAGGGAAGAGGTATTGACCGAGGCCCGGTGGGCAGAGGTCTTGATCCCTTCCATGTGCAGGATCACCGCTGAGATCATTCACTCTGCCCCGCGCCTGCGACTGATCCAGCAGTTCGGGGTGGGCCTGGAGGGGGTGGATATTGAGGCGGCCTCAAACAGGGGTATCCCTGTGGCCAACGTGCCTGGAAATCAGGCCCCGATCCACGCGGAGTGCACCGCAGAGGGGGGTGTGTTTCTCATGATGGCCTGCGCCCGGTTGTTCAAGACGGCCCAGCAGGTCCTCATGAAGGGGGAGTGGGGACGGCCCAGGGGCATGGCCCTCATCGACCGGACAGCCCTGATCATCGGCCTGGGAGCGGTGGGAAAGGCCCTTGCCAGGCGCCTGGTCTCCCTGGGCATGAAGGTCATGGGGATCGACATCTCCTTCCCTGACGGGCTGGCCGAGGAACTCGGCCTTGAGCTTGTCGCAAAACCGGACAGACTCCCTCAGCTCCTGTTAGAGGCCGACTTTGTCATCTCAACGGTTACCCTTACCCCGGAGACACGGGGAATGGCCGATAGTAGCTTTTTTCAAAAAATACGTTCCACCGCCTACTTCATCAACATCAGCCGGGGGCCCATCCTGAACGAGGAGGACCTCCTTGGGGCACTGGAGGCAGGAACCATCGCGGGGGCGGGCCTGGACGTGCTCAGCAGCGAACCCCCCTCTCCGAAACACCCGCTCCTCAATCATGAACGTGTGATAATAACCCCCCATACCGCCGGAGTTACCGAGCAGTCTTTCAACGCACTGGGTCGCGCAGTGGCAGAGAATATCGCCCGCCTCAGGGAGGGAAGAGGGCTGAAGAACACCGTTTGAAAGTAGACGGTCATATGACCGGCAGGAAAGGATACTGACAGTGGCCCAGCCTTTTCCGAAACGCCCTGCCGCCCATGCCTGCGCTTATCCCAGGGCCTGCTCACCGGACCCGGGAACTTGTTTGCCACAATAGAGGATTTTTTACTTGACAGGGAAAGGGGGTGCCACTAAACTATAGCCAAACAGTATAGATTGGCATGGTATAAATGAGGACCGGAGGGTATGAAGTTATCCACAAGGAGCCGCTACGGCACAAGGATGATGCTTGATCTTGCCAGGCACTATGATGGAGGACCTGTGCAGATCGGGGATGTTTCAAGGCGCGAGGGTATCTCCGTCAAATACCTTGAGCAGATCATTATCCCCCTTAAAAAGGCCAACTTCATCAGGAGCGTACGCGGACCCAAGGGCGGGCACATGCTTGCGAGGCCCCCTGAAGAGATCACCGTAGGGGGGGTAGTCAGGGTTTTAGAGGGCGAGATAAACCTTACCAGTTGTATTGAAAACCCAGAGGTGTGCGAAAGGATTGGCCGCTGTCCCACCCGTGGAATCTGGAAGGAGGCGAGCAGGGCCATGCATGACAAGCTCAACTCCATAACCCTGTCCGCTATGATCAGGGATAACGGCAACCCTTGAGATCGAACTTGGCAGTAACTGAGCCAGGGGGGTGGGCGAAAAGCAGATGACCGGATCTGATCCGCAAATGAAGATAGTCTCCATTGCCCTGAGCAGAAAAAACTGCATTATGCCCCGTGAGGGCATATTCGGAATGGTGTTAAAGGGGGGTGAAATCCGGTACGGAACATCCATACGGATGCTGCCGGGGAGCCCCATGAATCCCACGGGGACTGCCCTTACCCGCCGGACCGGGCTGACAGGATCTTGAACCAGGGCCATCCATGAACAGGAGAAAAGGGTTAAAAGGAATAACGGTGGTCTTCCTCATATTTTTTCTCATGGCCGCCGGAGCTGTTCAGGCCCTGAATACCCCCCAGTGCAGGGGAAAATGCTGCCTGAACACACAACAGAAGTTCGACCACAGGGTCTCAGCCCGTGGATTATGTGCCCGTCCCCACGTGAAACTCCAGCCACACCTCCTTTCATGCTGCGGCCTGGCCCAGGGCCTCAGGCCAGTTGTCACTGAAACGGTTACTCAGGGAGCTCCGCCAGACAGGATCCCTCCCCGGTGCTGCCTTCTGGCGCGGGCCGAAAATGGCACAGAAGGCCTTGTTTCAAGCGGGCAGTTGCTGACAGATCCCCTTCCTGAAGCCGGTTACGTGCCTCTTATCTCACGAATACACGTACCGGCCGGTTCGCGCAAAAAGGCCCTTTCAAGTTATGCCTTATGTCAAAGGACGATACCACTATCCTTATATCTGAAGAACTCCACCTTCCTTTGTTGAAGATTCCGGCATATTCCTCTCTAACTCATATGCCTTGAGACCCGGTGCGTGAACCGGCTCTCAACAATGCCAGGGCCCGCCGAGCATTAACCAACCTTTCTGCCTGATTGCCGGGCTGGTGGGGATTGTCCTGCGGGCCGGACAAAGCCTCTGATACTGGTGGCAGCCTGCCTGGCGGGGTTGATCCTGCCCCTTGCGTCCGGTTCTCAACTGACAGGAACCGTCCGGGACCGGGACACAACATGGATGTTTTTAGCGGGGGATTTTCAGATTAAGGGGCTGGAGGGCGTTGACCTGGAACACGGCGATTACCTGGCCGTGCTCATGGACACGGATTGCTCACACTGCAGAGATGCCGTGTTTGAACTTAACTGGCTGGCAGAAGGTCAGGGGCTGCCCGGGGTTGTGGGCCTGTCCTCCAACGGGGAAGAGGAGATCAGGGCCTTTCAGGAGGAGCTCAGGGTAAACTTTCCCATTGGTCAGATCTCCAGGGAAGATTTTTGGCGCCTG
>Ga0209834_10002242_pt1 | contig 10376 bp, 9 predicted proteins | sample Mar14236cmmetaG_FD_184134 | JGI IMG/M metagenome (GOLD analysis project Ga0209834, IMG submission 184134) | Marine hydrothermal vent microbial communities from Guaymas Basin, Gulf of California to study Microbial Dark Matter (Phase II) - Marker... ...
CAGTGTATATTTAAATAATTTGTTTTTATTAATTTCCAGTTCTTCGTTTAACTTTTTAATTTTTTCAGTTAATAAATCTAACTGTTCAGTTATTCGCTGATTTTCGTCCTTTAAATGGTTGTTAAGCTCAATTAATTTCCTAATTTTATACTCTATTCCGGAAATTAATATCTTTTCGTTTGCCATTAAAAGTCTTAATGTTTGATGCAAAAATACTCAATCTGGATGAATATGGCAAATAGTAAGCAAGGAAACAATTATCAGGGAGATATTTTGACAGGATTATAAATGCAAACGAATGAAGGAAGATTTTATAAATTACATTTGGAGCAACAAACTCTACGATTTCAATGGCTTGTCTGTTAGTGGAACAGGAGAAAAAATAAAGCTTATCGAAGCGGGCTCACGTAATACCGATAGCGGACCTGATTTCTTCAATGCCCGCATAAAAATAGGAAACACTATATGGGCGGGAAATGTGGAAATACATGTTAAGTCATCTGACTGGCTGGCACACAGGCATCATAAAGATGAAGCTTATGACAATATTATTTTGCATGTTGTGTATACCGATGACAAGCCGGTATTTCGCAAAAACGGAGAACGTATTCCAACAGTTGAGTTACGGGATAAAATTGATATAAAAATACTGGACAGATACAATTCATTCATCAAGTCAAAAGCCTGGATAGCCTGCGAAAACCAGATTGCATCCATCGACAGATTTACGGTCTTTGCCTGGCTTGAAGCGCTATGTATTGAGCGACTTGAAGACAAGGCAAACTCGATTCGTGAAAAACTAAAGGATAACAAACAGGACTTTTCAGAAATCTTTTACCGTCAATTGGGACGGAACTTCGGATTTAATACAAATTCAGATGCTTTTGAACTCTTAACTAAATCGTTGCCATTTTCCCTGGTAGGAAAACACATGGACAGAATTGATCAGTTGGAGGCATTGTTCTTCGGGCAAGCAGGACTGTTAAAAGGACCATTAAAAGATAATTACCCGCAATCGCTCTACAGAGAATATCTATTTCTGCAGAAAAAATACGACCTGGTACCTGTCGAAACTAAATTATGGCGGTTTATGAGGATGCGGCCATCTAATTTCCCAACAACCCGTATCTCCCAGTTTGTACATTTGCTGCATTCCGTTTCCGGTATGCTGAATAAGATTCTGGAGCACGATAATCTAAATGAACTTTATGCTTTGTTCGATGTTCAGGCAAATGCTTACTGGCAAGATCATTCTTATTTCGACAGTCCGTCCAAACCAAAAAGCACACGTCTGGGGCAGGCTTCAATCGATATTCTTCTAATCAACACCATAATACCCTTTACCTTCATTTATGGCAAAATATTTAACGAAGAGAACATACAGAATAAAGCACTGATTTGGTATGAGCAAATTAAACCTGAAAGAAACAAAATAACGAACGGGTTCACTTCTTTGGGATTAATTATCGATAATGCCAAACACTCCCAGGCTGTTATTCAGTTGAAAAAGAACTATTGCGATAAGAAGAGATGCCTCCGGTGCAGGTTCGGTCATGTATTGATTAGCGGTAGTTGATGAAAGACTCCAATAGAATTTATAACTTTGCCAAAAGCTAATCAAACTAAAAAGAATTGGATAATCAAAGCAATCGTAATCTGATTTTGGCAGGTATATATGTGTTTGCCATTTTTATTACAGGAATTTTAGGTTATATGATCATTGATGATTACAATTTCATCAATGCATTGTATATGACCGTTATTACTATTTCAACGGTTGGTTTCAAGGAGGCTCAGCCTTTGTCTGATGCCGGTAAACTGTTTACTGCCTTTTTAATTTTGGGAAGTTTAGGTGTATTGACTTATTTTATATCATTGCTCACAAAGAGTTTGTTTCAGCGGCAAATGAGTTTTCTTTATCCCGCTTTTAACAGACGTAAAAGAAAATCAAAAATGGAAAATCATGTTGTTGTTGTTGGTTACGGACGAAACGGCGACCAGGTGGTAAAAGAACTGATGGCTTTCGGAGCCAGCATAGTTGTTGTTGACAAAAATCACGAACTGGTTATAAACAATATGGGTATGCCCATACGGTTTATTGAAGGAAATGCCACTGATGATGAAGTGCTTATTAAAGCCGATATCAAAACAGCCCGTTCGCTCATAACCACCCTGCCTAATGATGCCGATAACCTGTTTGTTGTTTTAACGGCACGTGCACTCAATCCGGGGTTAAAAATCATCAGCCGCGCTTCAAGCGACAGCGCTGAAAAAAAACTAAGAATGGCTGGTGTTGACAGTGTTGTACTTCCTGAACGTGTTGGCGGTGCGCATATGGCCACCCTTGTTGCACAACCGGACCTGGTTGAATTTCTTGAACATTTGACATTGCATAGCGACACCCCTACCCTGCTGATGGAGGTGCCCTGTCATGAATTACCGGATCGTTTACGAAATAAGCCAATCAGGGAGTTTGCCATAAGAAGATTGTCCGGGGTAAATATTATCGGGATGAAAACAGCCCAGGGAGAACTCATCATGAATCCATCGCCTGATATGAAATTAATTCCTGAATCGAAATTATTTGTTTTGGGGAGCCCGGAACAAATTGAAAATATGAAAAAGATAATAAGAGGGGAAACCGACTCAGGTAATTCCGAAGACTAATCAAAAATGAGTTAATAAGGCACAGTTTTTGCTATTTAAGAGCATCAAGAAAAAATAAACACATGAAAAATAAATTATTAGTTGCTATTCTGATTATTGCCGGTTTCATTGCGGTTACCGGGCAGGGATGTAAAAAAGATGATGATACCAGAGAATACATCATTAAAGTGGACAGTATTACACATGCCGACACCATAGCAGCCGCTGATGGTTTTGAAGTGCATTTTTATGGAAAAATCGGCGACAACGACTGTTTCGAATTCTCACGGTTCTTAAACGGCTTTGGTCCATCAGAAATTAACGTGACAGTATATGGATTGGAGACAGTGAGAGATGACTGCCTGGGAGGTCCTGTGATGCTGGATGGAAAAGGAGCTATTTATTTTGACATGACTCCGGGTGATTGGACAATCCGTGTTCTGCAACCGGAAGGAGTCACGCCTATTGAGTCGAGTGTGTTTGTAAGATAAATTTATTCAGAATGCCGGTGGAATGCGTATGAGAAACAAACTCTCTTATTTTCTTTTGGGGCTTTTTATTACTATCTCGGTACATTTAAGTGCCCAGGTTACCTACTGGGGACTTACGAGTAAGGGAGGTGATAATGATGTTGGAACAGTATATTTTACAGATGAAGAAGGGACTCATAACACAGTAATCCATTCATTTAGCTATGGTGAGGGTGATAGTCCTGTTGGTATGCTGACATTGGGTACTGATGATCAACTCTACGGAACTACTCCGGGTGCCAATATCGATTATGGTGTTATTTTTCAGATAGATCCCCATAATTTTCAGTATCAAAAAATGTATTCATTTTCCGGTGGCAACAAAGGTATGTACCCAACAGGCTTTTTGCTGGCACACGCAAACGGCAATATTTACGGCATGACCCGGAATGGCGGTGAAGACCAGAGTGGAACTATATTTGAGTATACGCCTGGCAGTACAGACATTATTATTAAAAAACATTTTACAGGTGATGACGGTGCTCATCCCGAAGGTGGTCTTCTACTGGCAAACAACGGCCTGTTATATGGTGTTACAAGTTATGGCGGCGAAAACAACTCAGGAGTGATTTTCAGCTTTGACCCGGCTACGGAGGATTATGAGAAACTGTTTGATTTTGGGCCTTTAAGCGGCGCCATACCCGTTTGTTCTTTGCTGCAGGCTTCCAACGGTAAGTTGTACGGTGTTACACCCAAAGGAGGCACTTCTAACGCAGGGGTTTTGTTTGAATACGATATTATCAGCGAGACCTACACAAAGTTGGTCGATTTCGATGGAATAAATACAGGAAGCGAACCCGTTGGAAGTTTAACAGAAACTGCTGACGGACTCCTGTACGGCATAACGAAACAAAACGAGATTGCGGAAACCAACACCCACGGAACCATTTTTTCTTATGACATTATAAACTACCGCCTGAACAGATTGTACGTATTCGACGGGACAAGCGGAAGCAGCCCGACGGGCAGCCTGTTACAGGTAGATGATTACAGATTGATCGGTGTTACCGACAAAGGCGGACTTACTAATGATGGCGTACGGTTTGAATACAACATTGAAAGTAACAATTTCACTAAAAAAATTGATTTTAACGGAAACAACGGTAGCATGCCGGTATATTCCAAATTACTAAAAGTGGTTAATGTTGGCATTGAGGATAAGATCGTTAACCTTAACATATCGGTATATCCGAATCCTGCTTCGGACAAGTTGAATATTAGAATTAAAAACGAGAAAACAAACCGGATAAATTATGCAGTTGCTGATTTACTTGGAAAAAAAGTATTGGAAGGTACTTTGTACGGTACAGGAACTTTTATTCTTGATATGGAAGCCCTCTCTTCAGGTACATACCTGCTCCACGTCTCTGTCGGCAATGCTACACTGACAAAAAAAATCACCGTCAGGAAATAAAGCAGGTACTTTTTCTATTTCTGTTTGAGCATGCTGCACATGATTTTCCAGGAACAACCTGGCACTCTCTGGTGCAATTCCTTCAGTAGTTCTTATTGAACAATCAGGCGATAACTTTTTCTTTCACCATTCACTGTTAGCTGCATTATATAAATTCCCTGCGGCAGCCCGGTGTTAAGATGAACTGTTTTTTTACACATCCCTTTTTCATAACTTTCCCTAAAAACCGTTCCCAGGTCCCTGCCATTAATATCAAATAATTGTGCTTCAACATCCGATGCTTCCTGAAGATGAAATATCATTTCCAGTTGGTGAGCAACAACAGGATTCCTTACATCTATTCCGCTAAAAACATTCGAATTGGATTCCGGTATGCCTACTTCAAGTCCCGAATACAACCTGGCAATTGAAAAGTTTACATCGCCAAAATCAGCATCGCCGCATGCCACAATCTTATGGTCATCCTGCAGGCAGACATCATTAAATTTATCCATGTCACCCGGACTGACATCTACTATAGCCACTCCATAGTATTCTCCGAAATCGGCATCAAGTTCCCCGTTGGGTAAAAAACGGGCTACAAACGAGTCGGTCGATTCATAATCGGTGTACATCTTTCCTGCCGTTATAATCTTTCCATCCGACTGAAGCGCAATACCCACAGCATCACTCTTGACAACCATCTCCAGAAAGACTACCCCATGAATACCGAATTCTTCATTTGGATAACCGTTATGCAGAAAATTTATTAAGGTCACGTCTGAATCTCCGTAAAAATCATAATCTCTTCTTGTGGCTGCTACATATATTCCATCCTGGTTAATTGCTATTTTTGACCCGGCAATGTAAACCTGATATACAGCGTCTAACTCAACGAATGCCAGTCCGTCATCACCAAAATCACTCATAACAGTTCCCTCTTCATCAAATTTCACTACAGCAACACCTCCAGGTGTTCTGTTGCTGAAACCTTCAAAAATGTAACCACTCACAAAAATGTTTCCTTCATAAACCACCACATCATTCATAAAGTCTTCCGATTCCCAATTCACATCATAAATTATTTTTCCGTTACTACCGAATGTGTTATCGAAGGTTCCGTCAGTATTTAACCGGCACAGAACCAGATTTATACCGGATGAAGGCTGGCAGTACCCTGCTACCAAAATTTTTCCGTCATCCTGCAAGCATACTGCACGCCCGAAATCATACACATCAATATCAATAACAAGCATCCCGTCATTACTGAACGTGTTATCGAGACTACCGTCGGTATTCACTCTGCCCACAATAATATCAGAATTATCGGAACCATGTGTAGTTCCTGTAAAAATGATTTTCCCATCTTCTTGTACAACTATATCGTTTAAATAATCATCGGAAGCGGGAAAATTTATCCAAAATAAGCCGTCATCAGAAAAACTTTCATCCAGACTCCCGTTTTCCAGGTATTGGGCAAGGATGAGATCTGCATCACTATTTACAGAGATCCAACCGCCAATAACAATTCTTCCGTCACTTTTAAGAGCAACAGCATTTGCATATTCTGATTTATTATACGCATTGGTAACTACAACTCCGTTATCACCGAAGTTTTCGTCTAAATACCCTGCACTTTGGGCGTAACTTGTTGAGAAAACAACAAATAGCAAGCTAATGCTTAAAATAGATTTTAAATACATCATAATTGGTTTTGGGTTTATTGCTCCTCAAATATAATATATATCTGATATCGTTCTGTTTATTACCAGATAAAAAAAGAGCCTTTGCTGGGCAAGGCTCTTTTCGCAATAATAGTTTTAGTCAACTAACTTCTATTCCGTGCGGAGTTTGGTGACTGAGCTCTTTTCATAAACATACACATACTTCCCGTCTTCCCTTTCCAGCCAGGTAGTGGCTCCTTTACGCGCATTATATTGTTTGTAGGAAAGATCATCCAGGTTATATGCAGCAACATCATCTTTATCGGTTTTCATCAGGATGATGTTTTTAATTCTTCCGGCCGGAACCGACTTTTTGTAAATAGAATTTTTAATAAAGGCTCCGTCATCCGGATTGAAGGTGGACAATCCTTTTTCCCCCACAACTACAATCTGATCGTTGTAGGGCAGGATCAAGGAAGCCAGGCCGGTACCTCCTTTGGATACAGGAACTTCATAATTTACATTTCCTGTTTTCAGGTCAATAGAATAAAGTGCTTTCCCGCTACATACAATGTGGTCTCCGCCAACGACAATGGCATTTGTGATTCCTTTTTTAAACCTTTCCGAGTCCCACAGATAGGAACCGTCTTCAGCGCTGAAAGCCTGGATACCATACGGTTTCACGCCTACATACCTCACGACCGGGAAGGAAACTGTATAATATTGTGTTTGAATTCTTTGAATATACTGGGTTTCTACCATACCACCAATCTGAACGGCCACAACACCATCAGTCACACTCATTCCGGGAATAGCCTTCGCTCCTTTAATTTCTTTAGATGTCCAGAGCAGTTTACCCGTATGGTAATCGTATTTTTTAATGTACTGGCTCTTTTTACTCACCATATCCAGTACATAAATATCATCACCGTCAATTATCGGGTCGGCTACCGCACCATAAACCCCGAACCTTGCCTGATCTTTTGATGATTTTACTACTCCTTCGGGTGTGTAATCAAATGCTGCCGACCAAAGTGTTGCGCCTGTATTGTAATCATACAACTGAATACCTGCCAGGCGAAGAATTACCTTATCGTCATCCACATCCAGGTCATACACAAAATCACGTGTAACTGTCTTCCTGTCTGCCCTGCCGATGTAGGTGTTTTCCCAAAGGACTTCACCGGTTCTCATGTTGATACGTGCAATCTGGTTTTTAAAACCGGTAAAGAATGCCACAATTCCGGTGGGTATAAAATTGACCATCACCATTGTTTGATCATTCGGGTTATACACATATTTTCCAACAACCCCGACAAATTTAGTTGTGTTCCAAAGTTCTTCTCCGGTTCTTGCTTTAACATAAACTAATTCTTTCTTCAGAGAGATGGCAAAACCGTCATCTTCCGGAATATAAACAATCATGTCGGCGGTAACTTTCTGGTATTTGTCGGTAGTCCAGAGCAATTCACCGTTAGTAAGGTCGATACAGGCGATTTGGTCTTTACCGGCTTTTCGTTCGAAAAGGAAAACGATTTTTGACTCCCAGAACGGGACCAGTTCGTCAATCTTTTTCAGATTTGGAGTAATCTCCTTGAATGTTTTATTCCAGTATATGTGGCCGTCCTTATTACTAAAAACAACCATTTCTTTTCCTGAGGCAACATAGCTGTAATCATTCACTTCGAGACCAGTGCCCGTGTGAATAAACTTAATGCCCATGTTTTTTTCCCAGATAACGGGCATGTCACCCTGAGAGATTCCTGATAGTGTAATTACTGTGATCATCACAGCGAGTAAGATTTTTTTCATAGTTATACGCTTTGAGGTTAGTACTAAAAATTAAATTTATAAGTTATTGAATAATCTTTGTTTTTTGGCAGCTTGAAATCGAATCGGGTTTCTTTGACAGCATCTTTCACCATATTCTGCATTTTGATGCTGCCCCCTTCCCGGTTAAGTACAAAAATGGAGACGACTTTTCCCTTATCTCCAAGGGTGATTTTAAAATCATAGGATCCTGTAATGTTGTTTTCTTTGCCAAAGAGGTAGAGTTCCCCTTCAGGAGCTTCCATGGAAGCTTTAAATGTTTCTGATGCCCTTTTTGCTACTTTATCCCTGTCCTCGATCAACGGCTTCTTTTGAGCAGATACAGCTAAGCTTCCAAACATCAGAATAATTAAAATCAGTAATGAGGATGTTCGTTTCATGATCTGTTATTTTATTGTTGGTTATCTTTGGTGAAATCCCATAACACTAAATGGTTTCCCATAGTCATCAGCACAGTTTTATCATCAGGTAGAAACACAAATGTGCTCCGCGAGTCTGCTGCTATCATTCCGCCATCATTTTTTTCAAAAAGGCGGTAAGCCTGTTGAAAACGATAAAGCATTTTTCCCGACAGGAAATCATAAATATGAAGTTCCATAAAACGATTGCTTTTTGAGATAATACCCAGCAAGGTGCCGTCATGGCTCAGTTTAAAATCGGGTTCGTAATCCGAACGGGATACAAACCCCCTTCTGATGGCCTGGCCTGTTTCCATATTTATTACATTGATAAATGACTGCCGTCCACCGGCATTCATTTGTTTGGCATGCGGAATATTCAGCACAAGAAGAAATCTTCCGTCCGTTGAAAACTGCAGTTTGTAAATTATTTCGTAGAGTTCGTGAACGGTATAAAGCTTTTTAAACGTAACAGCATCAAAAATTGTAATCTCCTGTTTGTATTTTAATCCGTTTTTCTTCGCTTTTTTATCTCTCTTCAGTGTAGGATAATTATCAGCATCTTCCTCATATAATTTATGCGAAACGGCAATCAGCTTTCCGTCAGGACTGATGGCCAGGCTGTTGGCAGCCTCAGCTATGGTGAAGGTTTTATCGTATTTACCGGTTGACAGATTTAACAAACCAACCTCATTCCCGGTCAATGTCAGTGCGTATTTTTCATCGGACGTTATTTTGACTGAATGGTAGGCTTCAAATCTTTTAACCCTTTTGCCCGTTCCTGCATTGATGATCTCAAAATTAACCTCACGGTCTTTGTTAGGTGCAAAATCAAGGTAATACAATTGATTTAATAGAATATATTTTCCTCCCTTGGAGTAACTAACTGAAGAACCGGCATACCAGTTACCCACATTATATTTCTTTAAAACTTTACGGTTTTTCCAATCGTAAAGATAAAACGGGTATCCCTGCACACTACTAATAGCAAGTATACTTTTATCTGGCGAAAGTGACAGCCCGCATATGATATGCTCTGCATTTCCGATCCTGATTCTTTCATAGTTGTAATCGGTACCCTGGGCTGTTGCAGCATAGAATAAAACTGACAGGAATAAGGTTGTGATTAGTTTTTTCATGAGTGGATTTTTTAAGCACACTAATTTGATGAGTATCTGATCATTAAAAAAAACAGACAAAGCAACACTACCCGTTTGGCAGTGCTACTTCGCCTTATAGCAGTATTAAAAGTTAGCTTCAAATTCGCCATCTGTTATTATTTTGCTGCTCTGGCTTGTATTAAAGCCTGTAAAACTGAAAGTTCCTTTTATTTTACTCGCTGTCAGTTCTGTTACGGTTATAGTCCCCGAACCGATAACTCCGTTGGCTGTGTAAGTATCCGTCTGGCCGATACCTTCAGTCCAGCGCAGCATATTACTCGGACTGGCTGGTCCGACCTGGTAGGTGCCGGGAGCCGTTACACCATACAAAACTACAGCTGCCTGTTTGGCCTGCGAATCGCTTCCGGTAACGTTGATAACACCATTTGTGTTAACCGCCTGAACGGAAAGGGATGCTGACCATATTGCACCATCAACAGTGAGGCTAATTGTACCATTTCCGGCATCCGGATTGTCATCACTGTCCTTTTTGCATGATCCGAAAAGAATAACAGTTCCGAGTAAAAGAATTAAAATAAGATTTCTTGTTTTCATAGTTCAAATTATTATTTAGTTAAAAAAAACAGCGCTTACGTCAGGATATTTGTACGAATCTCAAAGCTAAAATTCAGGCAAGGTACCGACGACGGGCGCTGTCTTTATTCTTTATTAAAATAGTTGTGTAAAATCAGCTTTGAGATTTTGACAAACATTCAATAGCAAAACTAAAATCAATAATCTGTAAGGAAATAGAG
>Ga0209834_10002243_pt1 | contig 10373 bp, 7 predicted proteins | sample Mar14236cmmetaG_FD_184134 | JGI IMG/M metagenome (GOLD analysis project Ga0209834, IMG submission 184134) | Marine hydrothermal vent microbial communities from Guaymas Basin, Gulf of California to study Microbial Dark Matter (Phase II) - Marker... ...
GAACTCGTCCTGTGGTATGCTCGTCTGCGCTGCGACCGCCGCGGCGACCTGCTCCAGCCGCCATCCCTCCTGGATCGTGACGGTCTGCTCCTGGCGCCGTCCCTGCTGCAATGCCTGCGCGACCTCGGGGATGGTCATTGTCTGGCGCAGGGTGAACTCGCCCGCCTCGATGCCGGCGTCCAGGTCATGGTATTGCGCGTAACGGCGGAACAACTCGGCGTCAGAGATCAACCCCGCCCGCTTCAGCCGGTCGGCGATCTCTGCCGCCGTCTCTCCCGGTTCGACGACGAAAGTGACTGGGGTATCATCGTCCCCGGCCGCTTGCTCCAGCGCAGTCGCGTTCGCCTCGAGATAGGCGCCAATGACAAGTTTGTCAGGTGATGACAGACCGCAGCCGCCCACTGCAATGACAATGGCCGTCAATGCCACAAAAAAAGCGATAATCCTGCCCGTGTTCCTCATTCGTTGCCGTCCTGTAATCCGCGTTCTTCCAGATAATTCTGCAAAATCACGGCCGCTGCTATCGCGTCCACCTCGTCCCTGGTGTGTGACCGCTGCTTCTTTTTGCGGGTACGGCGTAGAATTTCCTCCGCTGCGACTGTCGTGAACCGCTCGTCCCACGCCACGACAGGTACGGGCAGCGTCGCGGTCAGCGCCTCGGCATAGCGGGCCACCCGCCGCGCCTGTGGCCCCTCCGTCCCGTCCAGACTGAGCGGCCGGCCAACCACGACCAGCCCAACGTCATGTTCGGCCACGAGGGCGACGATCGCCGCATTGTCCTCCTCCCGCGAACCTCGCACCAACGTCTGTAGCGGGCGGGCAATAATGCCGGCGGGGTCGCTGATGGCGATGCCCACGCGCCGCTCTCCCATGTCCAACGCCAACACACGCACAGTTTCACCCCAAAGGGCCAGTCACGCTTCGGGCCCGTTCGATGCGGGCGCGTACCATGTCCACTACTGCCTGGTAGACCGCCTCCCGCTCCCCTGGCGAGAGGTCCAGAATGTCAAAGACTGCGGCGTCCAGGACGCGACGGTCGGTCTTTTTCACCTCCTCGAAGATGGACTCCACCGGCTGGCCGGCCAACGCATCAAAGGCGGTTCCCAACGCCTTCACCTGCTGCAAAGTCAATTTGCGTGGGTCGGGCAGCCACACCTGGGCGATGTCTATTCCTTCCGTCTTTAATGCCCCCTGACCCAGCGTAGTGCGGCCAATCAACTCGCGTACCAGGTTGGCTAATGTCGAGTTCAGCAACGCACACAAAGTCTTGGCACTGAACTGCTCTCCTTTTGGAAAAATCTCGAACAGATTGTGGTCTACCTGGAACGAGTGAGAATTGAAAGGTGACAGGTGACGTTGATAATGGATCATTCCCCAAAGAATAGAGCCTGGCTCCCGTTTGCCCAAGTCGTACCACCGCGCCCGCGAGGCGCAGGTACGTCGTTGATGATACCCCTGGCTCTCCCCGAATTCGATGTACTTGAGCACGTTGGTACCCGCCAGTTGCTCCTTGTCCTGGTGCACCAGCAACACTTTGAAGCGCACGTCCTCCGGCCGCACCAGGATAGGCCTGCACTCGCGGGGGGACTTGATCACCGGCTTGAGGTACTCGGGCTCAATCTCCCACCGGGCGACATCCTTCTCATCTAGGTAAAAGAACTTGTTGGCCCCCGTCGTAAAGCCCCGTCGCACGTCAGCGATCTCTGACAGCAGCACTAGTTTGTCCCTGTTCCGTTCCAGGATGTCCAAGTAGACGTCGGGGGCACGCAGGTACTTGCCCCACTTGGCCCCCTCGTAGCGGTCGGTCTCTGCGTTGCATCCCTCGACCCACAACTCGCGCTGGGGCAGCGGGTTGACGCGCAGATCATCGTCACGATAGCACCGGTGTTTGGTCATCACGTGCTCGATCAGTAGGTCAATCTGATGTAGCCGTTCGGCTTCCTCCTGCAGCCCGCCACTGACCGCTGGGATTAACTCTGCCAACTTGCGCCGCAGTTGCACGAAGCGCACCAGATTCCCTGCCCGCGTATCCGCGTCGCCGCACTTTTCCAGCACCACGATGCAGGTGTTGACATCGGCATCTGGGAACCAGCGCTCTATTTTGGATTCGATGATGACCACGATTTTGTAGTGCTTGAGGAAAAATTCCTGCAGACCCTTGCCATAGCCCACGTCCAGCCAAGAATTGGGAACGACGAAACCAAAGCGCCCGCCATCGCGCAGGAAGCCGGTGCCGTGAGTGAAAAAGTAGACATAGATACCGGCCCTCTTGCTGATGCAGGCGAAACGTTGGCCGTTCTGGTCACTCGTAGCCTGCTCAATGAGCCGCCGCTTGGATCCCTCGTCGCCGATCAGGTGCTCCATCCACTCCTGGCGGGTGTAAGGAGGATTGCCCACGACACAGTCAAAATGCGGCGGGTGCTCGACTTTTCTGGATTGTTGGCCATCGTCCATCAGGGGCACTGTGCGAGGTTCGGGCAGGGCAAAGCCAATAGCAGCAGGCCGCTGATCGAAAAAGTCGCCGTGAATAATGCGGGGATAGTTTTCCTCGCCCCCCAGGTCATTGATGTCCAGGTTGATGGTGGCCAGGCGGACGGCGGATTTGGCGATGTCCACTCCCCACAGGGTGGCCAATATCTCTTTGTGCGAGAGACGCGCATTCATAACACGCTTGTGGCAATAAGCCCGCTTCAAAAATATGCCTGCCCCGCAACTAGGGTCAAGGACAAAGTCATCCTTATCCCGCAGGCAGAATTTGAGAATGAGATCCACTATGTCGGCGCGGGTAAAGTACTGCCCCAACCTGCGCCGCTCGTCTGAAGGAATCAGCCCCTCTAAGATGCTGCTCAATCTCAATCTCGATCAGTTCACAAAAGTCGCGCACTGTGCTCCTAGAATGCCTGGCTCACCGCCTGACCCTGTGGCACAACCTGCACACTGATGCGCAGCGGAAGCAGTGGCAGCCGTTCCAGCCACTTTAACCACTCCGGCCACTGTGGCCAAATCACGATCTGTGGTTCCTCGGACAGTGGAAACTCTGCCAGCAGTTGCCCGCGGGCATCGTCCACGCGCTGTCCACGGACGAGGGCTACCGCCGCGCCGGTATCGAGCGCGGCAGCGGCTATGCCGCGAGCATTGACGAAAAAGGTGAACCAGCCAGGGCCAATGTCCTCCTCGGACACCTCGCCCAATTCAAAGTGGGCATCCACCAACACGTACCCCGGCGGCAGGCGACGGGAGAGAGTGGCATAAGCCACTGCCTCGGCGTCGTCCACATCCACCGCCAGTCCCCTCACGAGCAATCGCATGTTGAGCCCTACGGTGTCGCTCTGCTCGCTGATAAAGTGGGTGTATGCCTCCTTCGGAACTCCCACGATGAGCAATGACTGGCGGAACAGTACCTCGGTAGGTTCGAGCAAGTCACCCATTTCCACATAAGCTTGGTCGAGCAATTGTTGCATCAATTGCTCCCGCGCCCGGTCATAGTCGGCCTGGGTGACGACACGCACTTCGCTGGCCTCTGCGCCCGTGGTCGGCTGCGGGTTGATCACCCGCACGGCTGAGGCGGCCACACCCTCCACCTGGTTGATCCGAAAAGCGCCCACGTTGCCTATCCGCTCCTCCAGTGCCTCAATAGGCACACTTGCCTGTCCACCGGCGGGAACGGTGATGTCGGCAGTGGTGCGAAAGCGAATAGGGTAACTGCTGGAGGAAGTACGCACGACGGTATTGGCCGGTACGACGTAATCCTGCGCCAGCAGGTTGGTGAACAAAACCGCACCGGTGGCCTGACCGACGGCGACGTGCATCGTGCCGGTCGTTTCGACCTCGGCGTGGCCCTCGACCTCGACGCCGACACGTCGCGCTGGGATTACCCCCTCCACGGGGTAGGGGCGCGGTAACCGCGCCCCTACCATCTTGGCGTCGTGGTCTGCCGATACCGGCACGTAAGGGCGCGGTAACCGCGCCCCTACCATCTTGGCGTCGTGGTCTGCCGATACCGGCACGTAAGGGCGCGGTAACCGCGCCCCTACCGTCTCGGCGTCGTGGTCTGCCGATACCGGCACGTAAGGGTGCGGTAACCGCGCCCCTACCGTCTCGGCGTCGGGGTCCACCGACACCGGCACGATGGTGGTGAACTCTTTGCTGGCCGGCACCAGTGTCACCGTGCCGCTGGGAATGACGACGTAAGCACTGCCGGCGAGAATCAAAAGCACCAGCACAAAAATACCGGCGTGGATGCCCAGTTTGATCCAGTTGAACCACGGTGCGTGGGGGCGGACGGGTCGGGGCTGGAGGACGGGATTATCTTCCCACCAGTAATGAGGCGGTGGCTCCACTTGTTCTGGGGGGCGGCTTTTCCACACCGTGCTCTCCTGCGCATCCTCGGCGCTGGTAAATGCCGGGAATCCGCACCCGGAAGCAACATGGCGCCGTTCGGGGTCGGCAGAGACGATGGCGATCTCTAACTGCCGTCGCTCCGCCTCGCGCCGCAAGAGGCCGAAATCCAACTCGCGGGTGAGGAAGCGCATATCCCACGGCAGGACGAGGACGACGCGACCTCCGCCCAGCCAACTGAGTCGGTACTGGACGGAAGCCAGGTCATCCTGGGGTTCTAGTTCTACGACTGAGCAGGTTCCAAAACCCATAGAGACAATGAAGCAATAAGCCAATGAACAATGAACCAATGATTGCCCTTGTTCATTTAATCCGTTGTTGTCCTGTAATCCGTGTTTTTCTAGCCGAGCGCCAACTGCTCTTCCAACAAAGTAGAGACCTGACGCAGCGCCTCGTCGAGCCGGCTGGGGTCACGACCACCCGCCTGGGCCAGAGTGGGCTTGCCCCCCCCACCTCCCCCCACGATGCGGGCCATATCGCGCACCAGCCTGACCGCGTCCGCGCCACGCTCCACCAGGTCGGGGGTGACAGCGGCGACGAATGCAGGCCGTTCGCCCAGCACTGCCCCCAGTACGACGACGCCAGTGTCCAGCCGGTCGCGGAACCAGTCGGTCATCTCGCGCAATACCTCCATACTGGGCGCGGTCACCCGGGCGCTCAACAGCGGGACACCTGTCACGCGCTGCATCTGACTCAGCAATGACTCAAACTCGCGTTTCGCCAATTGCTCCTGGAGGCGCGCGATTTTCTTGCGGGCAGACTGTATCTCATCCAGCAGTCCCAGTGCTTTGCGGTCCACCTCATCGGGTGAGATGCCCAGGTAAGCGGCTGTACGTTGCAATATGCCCAATTGTTGCTCGATCAACTCTACCGCCCCTCGGCCGGTCACAGCCTCAATACGGCGCACCCCCGCTCCCACTCCCTCCTCGGAGACGATGTGGAACAGGCCCAGTTCGCCCGTTTCGTTCACGTGAGTGCCGCCGCACAATTCCTGGCTAAAAGGCTCGCCCGGCCACCCGATGCGCACGACGCGCACATTGTCACCATACTTTTCGCCAAAGAGCGCGATGACGCCCTCACTCACAGCCTGACGATACCTCTCCTCGGCGATCTCTACTGGATAATTGGCCAGGACGGCGTCGTTAACGGAACGGGTCACCGTGTCCAACTCGTCCTGGGTCAGCATGGCCGGATGGGTAAAGTCAAAGCGCAGCCGCTCAGGTGTGACCGACGACCCGGCCTGCTGGACGTGCTCGCCCAGGACGTAGCGCAACTCGCTGTGCAAAAGGTGGGTGGCAGTGTGATTGCGGGCAATGTCCATCCGCCGCTCGTAATCCACGATAGCCCAGGCAGCGTCGCCAGGCCGTGGCCGGCCCAACGTGACCCTGCCCACGTGGACGATCAGGCCGGGGATCATCCGGCGTGCTTCTTGCACCTCAATTTCCCAGATCGGCTCGTCTTCCCCCGGCGGATAGGCAGCGATAAAGCCGGTGTCGCAGGCTTGGCCGCCAGATTCGACGTAAAAGCAGGTCAGCGGCAGCACCACCTCGACCTGTTCCCCTTCTTTGGCCGCCTTGACCATCTCTCCATCGCGCAGGATCGCCGTAACCGTGGTTTCCACTTCGGTGGTCGAATAGGGGTCGTGTTCGACACCGCTCTCGTCCAGGAGGCCCTGTTTTTGCAGGTGTGCCAGCACTTTTTGGTAGCGCGTCAGTGTCTCCTCGTCAGGGGCCTCGAATGTCTCTGCCTGCCGGGCACGCCGGCGCTGCTCCTCGAGCGCGGCCTGATAACCGGTCTCGTCAACGCTCAGTCCTTGCTCTGTGACCACGTCGCGTGTGATCTCTAGCGGCAGGCCAAAGGTGTCGTAGAGCCGAAAGGCCACGTCGCCCGGCAAGATTTTCTCACCTTTTGTCTCCAATTCGGCCAGCACCTCGTCCAGCCGCGCCAGGCCCAGGTCGAGCGTGCGCATAAAACGTTCCTCCTCCTGGGTGATGGTGGTGAGGATGAACTGACGCCGGCTCGCAAGTTCGGGAAAGTGAGGCCCCATTGTCTCGATCACGACCTGGGCGACATCGGCCAGGAAGGGCTGGGTAAAGCCCAGTTTGCGCCCAAAGCGGGCCGCGCGGCGCAGGATCATGCGCAGTACATAGTTGCGCCCCTCGTTGCCCGGCAGAACGCCGTCGCCGACGAGGAAGGTGACTGCCCGCCCGTGGTCAGCGATGACACGGTAGGCGACGATGTTTTCCTCCATCTGGGCGTCGGTGTGGCCCATCATCTCTTGCACGCGATTGATGATGGGCACGAACAGATCGGTATCATAGTTGGAAGCCGCATCCTGCAACACGGCGACCAGCCGCTCAAAGCCCAAACCGGTGTCCACGTGTTTTGCCGGCAGCGGGTGCAGAGTCCCGGCGGCGTCTTTGTTGTACTGGATGAAAACCAGGTTCCACAGTTCAAAGAATCTCCCGCAGTCGCCGTTGACCTGGCAGACGTGACCGGGCACACCTTGCTTGTCGCAGAACTCGGGGCCACGGTCGAAGTGTATCTCGCTGCACGGCCCGCACGGGCCGGTGTCGGCCATCTCCCAGAAATTGTCCTTGCGACCAAAGTACATGATGTGATCGGGAAGGATCTCGGTTTCCGAGCGCCAATAATCGGCAGCCTCCTCGTCGGTCTCCAATTCGCCGTACTCGTCCTTAAAGACGGTGGCCCACAGTTGCTCCTTGGGCAGTCCCCACACCTCGGTCAAGAGTTCCCAGGCCCAGGCAATGGCCTCTTTTTTGTAATAGTCGCCAAAGGACCAGTTGCCCAGCATTTCGAAAAAGGTGTGATGGTAGCCATCGCGCCCCACGTCTTCCAGGTCATTGTGCTTGCCGGAGACGCGCATACATTTTTGCGTGTCGGTGGCGCGGGCGTAGGGCCGGGTGCCCAGTTCCAGGAACACATCCTTGAACTGGTTCATCCCGGCGTTGGTAAAGAGCAGCGTGGGATCATCCACCGGCGCCAGGCTGGCGCTGGGCACGATGGTGTGGTCTCGAGCGGCGAAAAAGTCGAGAAAACTTTTCCGTATTTCGGCACTGGTCATTTTTTTCATAGGCACTCCTCCATATTGGGCGGTATTGTAACTGGAAGGGGGAAAACTGTCAACTGGCGATGGGAACAAGAAGTAGGATGCAGATGAACACGCATTTCACGGATTCCTATTTCTTCTCTATCCGTGTCCTAAAAAGATTCTTGTATTGACACAAACCCTGTGCGGTAATTCTATAACCGGGTGGCGCAGTTCCGTTCGACTTGGCTTAAAGTGTGTCTCTTACGTGGCTTGCCTCACCAGCCGGGCTGCAGCACTGCGCAGAACAAAGATGGCTGCCACGCCCGTCAGCGCCGTCACGACGCCGGCCGCCACAAAGATGGTCTGTACCCCTATCAAGGAGCCAAGCAGGGCTGCGCACCCCTCGGCCATGGCGGTGGATGCGACGACGAGCAGGTTGACCGCCGACTGCACGCGCCCCCGCACCTCGTCGGGCGCGAGCGCCTGTGAGATCGTATCCAGCGCCCCACGGGCCATCACGACGCATAGGCCAATAACAGCGATGCTGACCAACACAACGACATAGTTTGGCGCAAAGGCAAAGGCGACGATGGCTATTCCCGCCAGAACCAGCATCCCGCCTACGAGGGTGCTCGTCGAAAGTCGCCGTGAGAGCCGGTTGACCATCAGTCCGCCCATCACCGAGCCCAGGCCCAGCATGCTCATCGCTAACCCGTATTCCAGGCCGCCGGCCCCCACCTGCGCCTTCAGGTGAGGGATCGCCAGTAGCACGATGGCCCCAATCCCCAACGTGGCGATGGCTGTGATGATCAACACTTGTCTCAAGGCCCGGTTATAGCGGATGAAATCTAGCCCGACCTTTATGTCCTCCCAGACGCCGTTCTTTGCGGTTGAACGTGATTGCTCGGACGCCGTTTGGGGGATGTTCATCACAGCGATAAATATGGCGGAGGTGAGAAACGATGCGCTTTCAAAGATGATGGCCAATGGGGCCCACAAATCAACCGCTGCACCGGCGATGACCGGCCCCACGATCAGGGCGATGATGTAACTGCCCTGGATCAGGCCATTGGCCGCCAGGAGCAGGCTCGCCGGCACGATGTTGGGAATGACTGCGTTGCGTGCCGGATAGAAGAACACTCCCATCAAAGCCAGTCCTGCCGCAGATAGATAGAGGATCCACAGTTGTTGGGCGCTGTTGACAAGGATAATGGAGAGGACGATCAGTGCGCGCGACACGTCGGAACCGATCATTACTATCTTGCGGTTCCAACGGTCGGCCATCACTCCGCCCACCAGCCCAAAGGCGAGTTGCGGGAGGGCCATCGCGATGGCGGGGATGAGCAACGCCAGCGGCGACTGGGACAGGTTGGCGATTAGCGTGATTGCGGCGATCAACAGGCACTGGTCGCCGACCTGGGAGAGCAACTGTCCGATCCACAGCAGTCTAAAGTCGTGGTTGTGGAACAGTTCACGGACTGCCCGCTGCTGGTCGGGCGGGCGCGAGGAGAGGCCCGACATGCCCTACAGTTCCTTCTCGTAGACGCGGTAGGTGCGGTACACGTGCGCTCCCAGCATTTCGGCTGTGCGGCGCATCATTGTATTGTTTTCCAGTATCCATGAGATTTCGGCCCGGCGGTAGCGGGGTAGGGCGGCCTGGGCCGTCTTCACCAGTAGCATAGCCTCCACGCCCCGACCCCGGTGGGCTTCCAGGACGCCGCCGGCAAAGCCGCGCATGGTATCCACGCAGCGGCGCACCTTCCAGTGCCAGAGGAGTTTGGCCATTGTCCACCACTCTGGCACGCCGGGCCGAGGGTAGGCCCGGATCAGGGCCTGGTTCAGGTCGGGGAGGGGCAGCATCGCGCCGATAGGCTCGCCGTCCTTTTCGGCGAACCAAGTGATGGCGGGGTCGAGTATCTGCTTCAGCCCGGCGGCAGTGTGATCAATCTCGGCGTCGGTCAGGGGCACGAAACCCCAGTTCTTTTCCCAGGCCGAGTTGTAGACGTGCTTGAAGCGATTTATCTCGTCGTCAAAGTGACGCATATCTATCGGGCGCATGGTAAAGTCTCCCCGCTGCTCGACCTTCTTGGCCACGCGGAGCAGTTTGGGGGGCAGGCCCTCCCCGTGCTGCCCGAGGGGGACCAGGTCCAGCATGTAGGCTAAAAGGTCCATCGCCTTGTGGAATCTTGCGCCTTCGATAAAGTCCACATAGTAGCGCGGGTTATAGGTCATCTCGATCACTGGTGGGCCGTCCCAGCCGTCCACCAGCAGGCCACATTCTTCGTTGGTGGAATAGTTCATCGGCCCCCGGATGGCGGTCAGGCCGCGCTCCCGCGCCCAGTCGCAAGCAGTCTCTAGCAGCGCCTCGGCTGCCTCCCGGTCCGGCAACACCTCAAAGAAGCCAAAGAAACCCACGCGCTCGTCCTGGAACTCGTTGTACCGGTTGTTCAGGATGGCGGCGATGGTGCCCACGGGCTTGCCGCCACGACGGGCCATGAAGAATTCTACCTCCGAGTGCTGGTGGAAAGGGTGGCGGTCTTTGTCGAGGAATTCCACCCGTTCAGAGATGAGCGGCGGCACCCAGTAGGGATCGTCGTGGTAGACTTGCCATTGAAAGTGGATAAAGTCTAATCGTTCTTGAGATGTACGTGCCGGTTGAATTGTCAATTTATTGTTTGTCATGTTCTCCGTCACTTTCGCTACAGGGGATAATCAGATAAATATTTTACGAATGGCAATGCTGCCTTCACAGCATCGTAGAGCACCTTATCTGCTGTCCAGAACTCGCAGCCGCGCAATTCGGCCAGGGCAGTGTAAATTGAGTGTATCTGCTCAATAAAGTGGGGCAATGTAGCCGAGGTTTCCATACCTCGCGGGCATAACGCGCTATGGAAAGCGCGGCTACGTTAAAAAGTACCCCAGA
>Ga0209834_10002244_pt1 | contig 10369 bp, 9 predicted proteins | sample Mar14236cmmetaG_FD_184134 | JGI IMG/M metagenome (GOLD analysis project Ga0209834, IMG submission 184134) | Marine hydrothermal vent microbial communities from Guaymas Basin, Gulf of California to study Microbial Dark Matter (Phase II) - Marker... ...
ATATTATTGTAACTGGTGGGGTTATTTCTGGTTTAGGAAAAGGAATAACAACTGCTAGTATTGGGAAAATACTGCAACTTCATGGTTACAAAGTAACAGCGATAAAAATCGATCCATATATGAATTTTGATGCAGGAACATTAAGACCTACAGAGCATGGTGAGGTATGGGTAACAGAGGATGGAGGGGAAATAGATCAAGATCTAGGACATTATGAGCGTTTTCTAGACATTAACATACCAAAATCCCATAACATTACCACCGGCCAGGTGTACAGCGCTGTTATAGAAAAAGAGAGAAAAGGAAAATACCTTGGTAAAACAGTGCAACCTATTCCTCATGTTACAGATGAAATTAAAAGAAGAATTAGGAAGCCCGCTGAAGAGAATGGTTTTGATTTTGTGTTGGTTGAAATCGGCGGAACTGTTGGAGACTATGAAAACGTGTTATTTCTCGAAGCAGTTCGTCAAATGAAGCTTGAAGGAGAAAAAGTGCTGTTCATACATGTTACATATGTTCCAAGATTAGACGCTCTTGGTGAAGCAAAAACCAAACCCACACAGCATTCTGTAAAACTGTTGAGAGAAATTGGGATTCAACCTGATTTTATTATAACAAGATCTGAAAAACCTTTGGATAACGTTCGACGTGAAAAAATAGCATTGTTCTGCAATGTTCATGAGGATGAAGTAATATCAGATGAGGATATCGACAATGTTTATGCGGTATCGCTTTTGTTTGAGAAACAAGATCTTTGTAAAAAAATACTTAAAAAACTGAATCTCAGAAAGGATCATAATGATCTTGAGGGATGGGAACGGTTTATAAAGAAAGTTAGGACGTTGAGGAATTCAGTAAAAATTGGAATTGTTGGGAAATATTTCGATATCGGAACTTCTCAGCTTTCCGACTCTTATATTAGTGTTATAGAAGCTGTTAAGCATGCTGCTTGGAATAATAATCTAAAACCAGATATTCATTGGATTGATTCAAAACTTTTTGAGAAAGATCCTAAGACACTTTCAACACTTGATGCACTTGATGGGATCATTGTACCTGGGGGTTTTGGTCTCTCAGGGATAGATGGAAAAATTGAAACCATAAGTTACTGCCGTGAAAACAAGATACCCTATCTGGGTCTTTGTCTGGGTATGCAGCTCGCAGTGGTTGAATTCGCACGTAATGTTTGTGGGATGAATGGTGCTCATAGCACTGAAGTTGATAAAAACACGCCATATCCTGTTATTGATTTTATTCCGGAACAGGTTAAAATACTTCAGGATTCGCGGTATGGTGCAACTATGCGTCTCGGTGCCTATCCTGCTATTCTAAAAAAAGGAACATTAGTTTACAAACTGTATGGCTCTGAAAAAGTTTCAGAGAGACACCGACATCGGTATGAAGTAAACCCAGAATATGTTAAAAAACTTGAAAAATGTGGGATAGTGTTTTCCGGCTGTAGCCCTGATGGTATTTTAATGGAGTTCATGGAGTTGCCAAATCACCCATATTTTGTTGGTACTCAGGCGCATCCGGAGTTCAAAAGCCGGCCATTGAGACCATCTCCATTGTTTGATGGTTTAATTAAAGCAGCTAAAAAAAGGATGAAGAAGTAGAGGTTTTTTATTTCTTGTTTCTGATGTATTCATCTATTGCTCGTGCTGCACGTTTACCCGCACCCATAGCAAGGATAACAGTAGCTGCACCAGTAGCAATATCTCCGCCAGCAAATATACCGGGAATATTAGTACGGCCGTTTTCATCTGTTTCAATGTTACCATGTTTACCAATTTTAAGATCTTTCACAGTTTGAGGTATCAATGGATTAGGGCTTTGCCCTATAGCAATTAAAGCGGTATCGATATTGCTTGTAAACTCTGATCCTTTTATTGGAACCGGTCTTCTCCTTCCGCTTTCATCTGGTTCTCCAAGCTCCATTTTTATACATTTTACAGCTTTTAGAAGTCCGTTCTCATCACCTATAAACTCAACAGGATTTGTGAGTAGTTTGAATATTACTCCTTCCTCTTTTGCATGCTCGATTTCCTCAGCCCGTGCAGGCATTTCTTTCTCTGACCGTCTATAAATAATATAGGATTTTTTTGCGCCGAGTCGTAAAGCAGTTCGAGCGCAATCCATAGCAACATTACCCGCACCGAATGTCGCAACAGTTTCCCCTATATTAATAGGTGTGTCATACTCTGGAAACAGATATGCTTTCATCATATTCACACGTGTCAAAAATTCATTCGCAGAATATACACCATTAAGATTTTCGCCAGGGATTCTTAAAAAACGTGGTAACCCTGCACCTGTGCCAATAAAAACTGCGTCGTATTCTTTCATCAATTCATCAACAGTGATTGTTTTCCCAACTACAACATCGTATTTTATTTCTACCCCAAGTCTGCTGATATAATCAACTTCTGATTTAACAATCTCCTTAGGCAGTCTAAATTCAGGTATGCCATACATTAAAACACCGCCGGGGGCATGTAGTGCTTCAAAAATAGTAACACTATGACCCATTTTAGCTAGATCTCCAGCGCATGTGAGACCTGCAGGTCCTGCTCCTATTATTGCAACTTTTTTACCAGTAGACTTAGGTATCTTAGGTGGTCTAACTCCTTTTCTTCGTTCATAATCTGCAAGGAATCTTTCAAGACGTCCTATTGCCACTGGCTCACCAATTTTCAAAAGAGTGCACTGCCCTTCACACTGATTTTCATATGGACAAACACGTCCACAAACAGCAGGAAGACTTGTTTTCGTTTTTAAAATCTCAACTGCTTTATCAAAATCTCCCTCTGCTATCTTTTTTATAAAATCAGGGATATCAATCTCAACAGGGCAACCCTTTGTGCATGGACGGTTTTTACATTGAAGACAACGCTTGGCTTCTTCAATTGCAATTTCAGGAGAATAACCAAGGGGTACTTCGTTGAAATTGTGTATTCGTTCTTCAGGAGGCTGCTCTGGCATTTTATGTTTCTCTTTTTTAACAGCCATTTAGACCTTCCCCTCCTCTAAAAGTTTACAGGCATGCCTCTCCTCCTCTATGAAACGCCTGTTACGAAGCATAAGATTATCAAAATCAACGAGATGTCCATCAAACTCTGGCCCATCAACACATGCAAACTTAGTTTCATCACCTACTGACACACGGCAGCCTCCGCACATTCCTGTTCCATCAACCATGATTGGATTCAGGCTCACAACTGTTCTGATATTGTATTTACGAGTAAGATCTGATACAACTTTCATCATAATAACAGGGCCAATAGCCCAAACGATGTCGATTTTTTTACCATCATTAATAAGTTTTTGTAGTACATCGCTAACAAAACCTTTAGTACCCTTCGATCCATCATCTGTACAGAGATATAGCTCATCGCTAAACTCATCTATTTCTTTTTCAAGCATCAGAAGTTTTTCATTACGAGCACCAAGGATACTGATTATATGGTTTCCTGCTTTTTTCAACTCCCGGACAATAGGGTACAATGGTGCTATACCAACACCGCCCCCTATCATAACAGCAGTGCCATATTTTTCAATTTCAGAAGGCATACCAAGAGGACCAGCGAAGTTTAAAAGTTTGTCACCTTCTTTCATCTTTCCAAGTTGCTTTGTTGTTTTACCAACTTCCATAAAAATAATGGTAATAGTTCCTTTATCCCGATCATAATCCGCGATGGTAAGTGGGATGCGTTCGCCTTTTTCATCGATACGGAGCATAACAAACTGTCCAGCTAATGCTTTTTTAGCAACTAATGGCGCTTTAATCTTCATCAGTTTAACAGCTTCTGACATTACTTTTTTTTCCAATATTTCATACATAAACAACACATCTCAAATAATTGTATCAATTTGGTACTCTGTAGTACGGGAAAACAAAGCACATATCCCAAGAAATCTATGATGCTTTAATTTATATGTCATATAATTCATAAGCTTCATATTGAATTTTTTCTTTAAAATCATATCTAAGTTTATCCCTGCATTTTTCATCATGCGGTTCCGAATTCTTTATTTGTTATTTATTTATTTGTCTATGATAATCTAGAAGTTAGCTGAGACTGAGTTAGCAGATTATGTATATTTATTGCACAAACTCCTTTATTGATATGGAACATGTGCTTCATGAAAATTAGAAAAGAGGGGAAATGATTTTTTGTTTTAAACCACTCCTTGATCAATCATTGCATCTGCTACCTTTACAAACCCCGCAATGTTTGCTCCATCAACATAATTTACATAATTACCTTGTGTTCCATATTTCACACAAGCTTCGTGGATGCTTTTCATGATGCTATGGAGTTTTTGATCTACTTCCTCTGCAGTCCAGTTGTATCTCATGCTATTTTGGCTCATTTCAAGACCTGATACTGCAACTCCACCTGCATTTACTGCTTTACCTGGTGCATACATCATCTTTGCATCTTGAACTTTTTTAATTGCTTCAGGTGTGCACCCCATGTTTGATACTTCAGCCAGGAGAGTGCAGCCATTATCAATCAATTTCTTTGCATCTGAACCGTCTAGTTCGTTTTGAATTGCACATGGCATTGCTATATCCGCTTCAACTTCCCAAGGTTTTTTGCCTGCATAAAAAGGAACTCCATACTTTTTAGCATAATCCTCAACCCGGTCATTATTGGAAGCGCGCATCTCAAGCATATACTCAATTTTTTCACCTTTAACTCCGTCTTCGTCGTAGATATACCCATCAGGGCCAGATAGTGTGACTACTTTTGCACCTAATTCATTAGCCTTCTTAACAACACCCCACGCCACGTTTCCAAAACCAGAGATAGCTATAATCTTACCTTTTAAAGTCTCCCCTCTGGTTTTTAGCATTTCTTCAACGAAATAAATAGCGCCAAAACCTGTAGCTTCAGGCCTAATCAAGCTTCCACCCCAGTTAAGACCTTTACCCGTAAGAACTCCCGTAAACTCGTTTCTTATCTTTTTGTATTGACCAAATAAAAAGCCTATTTCTCTGGTGCCTACTCCAATATCTCCTGCTGGGACGTCTGTGTTTGGGCCAATGTATTTGCAAAGTTCAGTCATAAATGCTTGACAGAATCTCATTATTTCTTGCTCGGATCTGCCTCTTGCATTAAAATCAGCTCCACCTTTACCTCCACCCATTGGAAGTGATGTTAAGGCGTTTTTAAAAGTTTGTTCAAAACCTAAAAATTTGAGTGTTGAAAGATTTACACTTGGATGAAAACGAAGGCCTCCTTTGTATGGGCCTATTGCGCTATTGAATTCTACTCTAAAACCTCTGTTTACTTGAATTTCTCCTTGATCATCTACCCAGGGAACTCTAAATATGATTGTTCTTTCTGGTTCTACCATCCTTTCTAATATCTTTGCTTTTTTGTATTTTGGATTTTTGTTGATAAAAGGCATTATGCTCTCAACTACTTCCCGAACTGCCTGATGAAATTCTTTTTCACCTGGGTTTTTTACAATTACGTCTTCCATAAATTTTTCAACATTTTTATCCATAAGATTCCTCCCAATAGGCTCGGTGAGCACTGTATTGTTGCCTCATATTAAAAATTTATTGTAATATAACTCGGCAAAGAACGTGAAGAGAAATCAAATGTAATTGCTAATTAATTATTTCACTAATTATTAATAAACAATTCTGTATACTAATTATTGGTTGAGTTTACAAATCTTTTTTGCTAAATTGGAGGGAAAAGATGACTAATACTAATTTATCTAAGGAGGATATATTAAAAATAGTAAAAAAAGAAGAGGTTCTTTTTGTTAGATTACAATTTGTTGATATACTCGGTATGCCAAAAAATATTGTAATACCACCTTCAAGACTTGAGGAAGCACTAGATGACGGAATTCCATTTGATGGTTCATCAATAGCAGGCTATGCCACGATAGAGGAATCTGATAAAATAGCTAAACCTGATCCAAATAGCTTTGTAATCCTCCCTGATGAAGTTGAGAGTAAAAAATCAGTGAAACTTAATTGTGATATATATGAGCCAAACGGCAAACGTTTTTTGGGAGATACAAAGTATGTTTTAGAACGCATAATGAACAAGGCTAAAAAAAGGGGTTATGTTTATAATACTGGTCCTGAGTGCGAGTTTTTTTTGTTTAAAAAGGAAAACGATGAATACACGGTTATCCCAAATGATGAGGCAGGATATTTTGATCTTTCTCATCGGGATCTTGCAGAAGGAGTTCGGTCTGACATCTCCTTGGCACTTAACGCGATGGGCATTGACACATATACTTCGCATCATGAGGTTTCTATGGGGCAACATGAGATTAACTTCCGTTATTCTGATGCGTTAACCGTTGCTGATCATGTTATCACCTTGAAATATGTTACAAAGGTAATTGCTCGTAAACACAATTTGCATGCTTCTTTTATGCCGAAGCCGATTTTTGGCTTAAATGGTTCAGGTATGCATACTCATCTTTCTCTTTTTACATTAGATGGGGAAAATGCATTTCATGATTCTGATGATAAAAACAATCTTAGTGTTCTTGCAAAACAGTTTATAGCGGGTTTATTAAAATATGTTAAGGAGATCACTGCTGTTCTTAATCCTACTGTTAATTCATATAAACGTTTAGTTCCTGGTTACGAAGCCCCAACGTATATTTCCTGGGCGTGTAGGAATAGAAGCGCTCTTATTCGTATTCCGAGTGGACGGGGGAGGAAAAGCACTCGATGTGAACTGCGTAGCCCTGATCTTTCTGGTAATCCTTATCTCCAGTTCGCAGTTATGCTAGCAGCTGGTTTAAAAGGCGTGGAAGAAAAACTTGAGCCTCCTGAACCTGTTGAAAAAAACATATATGCTCTTTCACAGAAAGAAATGGAAAAATATAATATCCATCAGCTACCTGAGAGTCTGGGTCATGCTCTTGCTTTTATGGAGGAAAGTCATTTGTTAAAGGAGACTCTTGGACCCCATATTTTTGAGACCTTCCTTCATGTGAAAAGAAAAGAATGGGATGATTATCGGATGCAGGTTACTCCATGGGAACTAGATAAATATCTTCCGGTGCTATAACTTTTAAATATTTTTCATTATTTTTTATCTTTTTTACTTTCCATTGTAAAGTAAACCTTTTTATTTGAATAATTGATTATGAGGGAGGAGACTGTGTTTATGAGGTTTGAGATGCAGGTTGTAAGCAACACGCCTTTGATAGGCGAAGAGGATCCCGATGTTGTTGCTAAAAAATTCTTTGAACAAATAGGATATATCTCTAAAGGCGCGGATCCTAACATCCCCTACAGGATTTTTAATGATTTTTTTCTTAAACACCCGAATAAGGCCTGGTATGTAGATGAGATATCTGAAGAGTTAAAAATATCACGTCCTACAGTGTATAGACATCTTAATAAACTTAAAGGTTTTGATATCCTTGAAGAAGTATCAGTTTTTGATGAAGCAAGTAAGCAAAATAAAAAGGCGTATAGACTCCGTTATGGTAACCTGCAGAAAGCATGGAATTTTGTAGAAGCACACCTTAAGGTTGCTATCGAGAACTATGGAAAAACTGTTGAACACCTACAAAAACTTTTAGAAAAAAGAAGAAAGGAGGAATAGAAAATGGAAAAAAATAAAAAAATGGAGTTAACTGAGGGATCCGAATACAAGATCTTGTCTCTCGGTGCTAGAGATGAACTAATTGAAACAACAGGTGTTTTTAAAGGTTTTATCTCAATTGGTGTTGATGAAACAGGTGTTTTAATGGAACTCAGCCCGGTTCATGGAGAGATGGCGGGGCGAATTCGAATCATTCCATTACATGTTATTCTATTAATTGATGTTTTAAGAATTAAAGAAAACGAGAAAAAAGATGATTTTAAAGATATGTCTCATTATGTAGGATGATATCTCCTCCTCTTATTTTTATTATTTATCTTATTTTATCATTAAATATATATATTAGAACTGTTTTATAAGTTATGTACGGTTATGGTTTCCCAAACTCCGATCATCCATCTAGAAAACGTATCTAAAGTATATGATGAATATGGAATTACAGTCAAAGCCTTAGATAAAATATCACTTAAAATCCACCATGGAGAGTTCGTATCAATAATAGGAACCTCTGGCAGCGGTAAATCAACCCTTCTACATTGTATGGGTCTCCTAGACCGCCCAACTTTTGGAAAAGTATATATAGACAACAAAGACACATCAAAGATAAGCGGAAAAGAAATAGCACAATTCAGAGGAGAAAAACTAGGTTTTGTTTTTCAAAACTACAATCTTATACCACGGTTAACCGTTCTTGAAAATGTTATACTACCCGGGCGCATAATGCAAAAAAACATAAATGATCTAGAAGAAAAAGCAAAACAGTTGCTAAAAGAAGTGGGAATACTACATAGAGCAGATCATAAAGGTGTGCATCTTTCAGGCGGGGAACAACAACGTGTTGCGATAGCTCGTGCATTGATAAACGATCCTGTGCTGGTGCTTGCGGATGAGCCAACAGGAGCGCTTGACACAGAGAGCAGCATGGAAGTTATGGAGTTACTAGAAGAAATGAATGAAAAAAAAGGCGTAACCATTGTTTTTGTTTCACATGACTTTGACATAGCGCGATATGGAAGACGTACACTTGCTTTGAAAGATGGGGAAAAAATAGGAGACACGCTTGATAAAAAAACTGATTTTGAAACTTTAATAAAAAAACTTAGTAACAACGGAGGAAAACAAAGTGAGCGTTAGCAGCAAACTGGCATTAGGAGAACTTAAAGAACATAAAAGAATTTACATGATAATAATCATCGTAATAGCTCTCACCATGACCTCTTTTATGCTCGAAAACGCTTATTTAAATTATATGATGCAGGTTGTAGATGACACTACTAAGCTGGTAACCTCTGATGTTGTAATAGTTGATCCAACTACAAAACTTAGAGATGTTTATGGGACAGAATCCGAGCTGAAAAACGCAGGAGAGATTGCTAGACTTGTGGAGGAAAAACTGCCTGGATACAAAGCATCTGTGAGAGTAACGGCACAGGGCACATATGGTTCGCAAGGAACAGCTATTGACGCCTGTACAATACAAGGAATCGATCCTAAGAAAGATGATACCATCTCAGATATAAGAAATAAAATAGTTGAGGGGCGGTTTTTTGAAGAAGATGATCCAATATTAAGAGGACACACTCCGTTGTATATAGAGATAAAAGGACCCGGGGATTTGCCTGATTTTGTTTATGGAACCGGGGAAAAACTCTTGAATGGGGATAAGCCATATCCTATAATCATTGGTGCCACTGTTGCAAAAAATCATCCAACAATTGGTTTAGGAAAAGTATTATCTCTGACTCTAAGCGTATCTGGAAAGGAGATGAGTTATGCCACAGTAAATGTTAAAGTTATAGGGCTATATGAAAGTGGAACGCCAACACTTGATGCCCTTGTATGGTTTATGCATGCGGATTCTCTCAGAGAAATCAAAAGATATGGTGAGGTGAGTGGTAAAGACTACTCAATTCCGGGTGTTGGAACATTTAGAGGTTACAACCCTATCGAAGTGGATAGAAACAGAGGAGATGTTGTAGTTGTCAAAGCACCAGAACCCCTACATCAACTCAACCCAGTAGGACATGCTGAGGAAACAAAACAGCAGATAAGTGAATTGTTTCCTTACTTAACTGTTTACAGCTGGCATGATTTTCTTGTATATATCGCAGGATCAATGCAGGATGTTGTAACAATAATGCTGTGGGGAAGCATTGGTGTAACATTGTTTCTCTGTGGTGCTGCAATCAAATACGTGATGGATTCTATTATAATGAGAAAAACTCGGGAGATAGGCTCTCTGAAAGCCTTCGGAGCAAGAGACAGGGTTGTTTTTAAAATATTTTTATATCAGGGGCTCATAATTGGTTTAATCGCAGGCATTCTAGGAATTATTATTTCTCTTCTTGTCATGCATCTTGTCAACTGGTATGGTGTTAATGTAGAGTTCATAGCTGGAACTCAACTTAAAATTGGTTTTATTATTAACTGGCTTACCCTTGTTATTTCTCTAGTTTTACCTGTTGTTTTATCTGTTGTAGCTGCTGCGATACCGGCTAAACATGCATCTATGCTTTCCCCAGTAGAGGCCCTCAGAAAGGGAGAATTATCTCTATAACCCGGGGTTAAAACAGCTTTGAGAATTTGAAAAATTATAAAACTTTATTTATGGCAATCCATATGCATGTTTTGGGGGAATTTGGTGGACCAGTTTTAGGGCAAAGGATGGGTCTTCCATTTCCGATTCCTATCAGATGTGTTTGGAGTTTGAGGGGAACCAAATACGATTTATAATCATAAAATAATAAAAACGCCCGATTCCCCCATTT
>Ga0209834_10002245_pt1 | contig 10368 bp, 8 predicted proteins | sample Mar14236cmmetaG_FD_184134 | JGI IMG/M metagenome (GOLD analysis project Ga0209834, IMG submission 184134) | Marine hydrothermal vent microbial communities from Guaymas Basin, Gulf of California to study Microbial Dark Matter (Phase II) - Marker... ...
ACTCTTCCAGCACCAATAATAAAGGTAAGCATTTCCGGAGGATTTGGAGTAAAGGCAAATGTATGCAATGAAGGAACGGAAGCAGCACAGAATGTGCCATGGAGCGTTGATTTAACTGGCTTGGTATTCTTAGGCAAGCATGCAGAAGGCACAATTGATACACTCAATCCGGGAGACTGCACAACTGTAGGGCCTGGCTTAGTATTTGGATTTGGTCCAACAACGATAACAGCAACTGTTGGAGGCAAGACAGCAACAGCAAGTGGCTTCGTGCTCGGCCCGCTTGTGCTGGGCGTGAGTTAGCTCTTTCCCTCTTTTTTTAAATTTTTGTGGTAATTTTTTTAATACAAAGCAGGATAAGGCTGTGATGTTGAAATATGGCTTGGTGGCAGCAGTAGCAATATTTTTTTTCGCTTTTGCCCCCTTTGCCAGGGCAAGTGTTGGTGTGGCATACTTTTACTCAGATAACTGCCTCATGTGTGAGGAAATCGAACCATTTGTTCAGCAATTGCAGAACATGTCATTTGTTGAGCTGGAAAAATTCAAGGTATCTTTTATGCCTTTAAATCCAACAGCAAATGATTCCATCTTTAAAAATCTCTCCTATTTGTATGACTCTCCTCATGATGTTCCAATATTTTTCGTCGCTAATGAATGGTTTTATTTTGGTAACAGGAGTAGTGTGGAAGAAGAAAAAGAAAAATTACTCCAGACATTATATGAACTCAGCAACTATAGCATTCCTCCTCCCGTCGTTGAAGGCAAAACAGTTTATCCTAAACCAGTATGCATACTCATTTTTTATAACTCGAGCAGAGGAGAGGATGTGAGCGATGTTGAAAATTTACTTGAAAAGGAGATAAAATTTGTTAGAGTTGATAAGCTGGATGTGGCAACAAAAATAAACAGGAGCATCATGAAAAAGGTAGGGGCAAATTATACCCCCGTAGCCATAATCGGTGAGGAGCATTATAATTTATCTCTTTATAACGCTTCTTTCATTGTTGAAAAAGCCAAAAAATATGAAAAAATAGGAGTGGAATTTCCTCCAACTTATGAGGAAAGAAAAATATGTGCCCTGCTTTTCTATAGCCCAACCTGTCCATCATGTATAGAATTTAAAAGAGAGCTTGATGCTCTCGCTAAATTATATCCTCTCGAGATAAAAACATATGATACACATGTGAAAGAGAATTATGATCTCCTGCTTGACTACTATGCAAAGTACAATGTTACAAAGCCACACGCCTCGAATCTATTCATTGGAAACAAATATTTTTATTCCATAACCCAGATGGATGAGATAGAAAAGGAAGTAAAGAGATGGGTTGGGATAGGACTCGATTGTCCCACTGCAGACAAAACAACCCCGGAAGAATTTTTGAAGAGATATACTGTGCTTGCCGTCGCATTCTTGGGGCTTGTTGATGGAATAAATCCCTGCGCCTTTGCCACCCTCATATTCTTCATAGCTTATCTGGAGAGGGTGAAGAGAAGAGAGGCTGTTTTGCCCATCGGCTTATCTTTTTCCCTCGCCATATATATATGTTACTTCTTCATTGGTGTTGGACTTCTCGAGCTCCTTTATGTTGTAGAGAGTATTTCATCAACGCTTGGCAGATACATTTATGGGACAGTAGGAATTGCAGCCATAATACTTGGCATATTCAGCTTTTATGATTTCATTCTTATAAAGAAGGGAGAGAGTAAAGTCATTCTGCAGTTGCCCACATTTCTGAAAAGGAAAAGAGGAAGGATTTTAAAGAAATTTACAGAAGACAGGAAATTGTTCCTCCTCTCTCTCTTTGCATTTGGCGCAGGATTTGTAATGTCTGCCATCGAATTAGCCTGCACGGGGCAGATTCTTTTCGTTTTTCTTGCTGCAATGAGAAGTGCAAATCCTCCAAAGGCTCTGGTTATCAAATATCTGCTTATATATGATTTCATGTTTATCGTGCCATTGCTGATAATACTCTCTCTCTTTTACGTCGGCTATTCATCAAAAGCGCTGGCTGACAGGCATAAAAAAACGTATGGATATACGAAACTCATCATAGGTGCTGTTCTTATGGTGATGGGCATATATATGGTGTATCGAGTTTTTATTTAATTTAGGGATGATGCATTCATAAATTTCGCTAAATTTAAATAAGAAGGGCGATTTAGGTTTTTGATGTTTCTCTCAGGTTCAAAAGCAATTTATCTTTTCTGTGGCAGATTAAATGAATATAGCTTAGAGAGGTGGTGTAATGGGTAGGATTCTTCTCATTGTTGAAGATGAGGAAGATATGCAGGAACTTATGAAAAGATACATTCAGAAGGCAGGACTTGACTTGGAAATATATTCTGCTTTTGATGGTAAAGAAGGAGTGGAGAAATATAAGGAGTTAATGGAAGCCGGTAAAAAACCCGACTTGGTTATAATGGATTTGAAATTGCCCGAGATGGATGGTGTTGAAGCAACTAAACAGATTAAGAAAATTGATAGAAACGCTACCATATATGGCTTCACCGCTTTCTTCGATACAGACTGGAGCGAACGCTTGCTCAAGGCAGGAGCCAAAAAAGTTATCCCACGATACGTTGGCTTCGACGGTTTTGTTAAGGAACTCAAGAAGTTCTTCCAATCATGAAAATCTGCATCATTGGTTGCGGGGCGGCGGGCGGCACGGCGGCGCAATTTGCGAGAAAGACGAATAGAAATGTGGAAATTGTTGTTTATGATAGAGAGGGGTATGGGCAGTATTCGAAATGCGCCCTGCCGTTTGTTATTGGCGGAATGGAGTGGCGGTGCATTATAGAATTTCCTCCAGAATGGTTCAGGAAGAATGGTATAGAATATAGAAAGGAAGAGATTCATAGGGTGGATTTGGAGAATGGCATTGTTGAAGGAGAAAAGGAGGAGGAGTTTGATAAGCTGATTATAGCGAGCGGTGCAAGCCCGGCATGCCCTTTTGAGGCAAACAACGCCTATTCCCTCCGAACCCTTGACGATGCACTTGCTATAAGAGAGAAGGCTGAGAAAGCAAAAAAAGTTATTATAGTTGGAGCAGGCCTCATTGGAATGGAAGTGGCGGAAGCGTTGATTAAGGCAGGAAAAGATGTAAAAATACTGGAATATATGCCACAAATTCTGCCAGGGATGCTCGATAAAGATGTTGCCGATTATGTAATGAAAAAATTGAGTATCGATGTTATTCTAAATTGCAGGGTAAAAAGAGTGGATGGCGGCACGGTGGAAGGAAGTGATTGCTATGAGGCAGACATGAGTATAATTGCCACGGGAAATAAGCCAAATACATTTGATGGAAAGGCAATAGAGGTAAATGAGAGATGTGAGGTGAGAGAAGGCGTATATGCTGCTGGAGATTGCACCATAATCAAAGATTTTTTTGGCAGAAGCATTGCTGTTGGACTTGGAAGCATCGCCGCCCGCCAGGGGAAGGTGGCCGGCAGCAATGCGGCGGGTGGAGACGATGCCCTTATTCCACCTGTTTTGGCTAAAACAACAAAATTATTTGGTATAGAAATTGCCTCCGTCGGTCTGTTGGGCAGGGAAATTGATGGCATCGCTGCGAGATATCTTGGCAGAGATTTGCCTCATTATATGAGGGGGGAGGAAATACTTGTAAAAGTTGTTGCCGATAAAGATGGTGTAATAGTTGGCTGTCAGGCTGTTGGAAAAGGAGCTGCGAAAATTATTGATAGAATGACGCTTGCCATTTACAATAAAATGAATGTGAAGGATGTGGCGAGAATAGAAAATGCTTATGCTCCTTCCGTTGCACCAACCTTTGATGCCATCGAAATTGCATGCAGTATGATAGAAAGAAAATTAAAGTAGCTTGCTTTTAATATCATGAAAAAATTGTTCGAAGGAGTCTATAAAGAAAGTAACAGAATCTTCACAAAAAATCTCATACCAGGAAGGAAAGTATATAATGAGAGGTTGCTGAAAAAGGGAGGCGTGGAATATCGCTCATGGAATCCATATCGCAGCAAAATGGCTGCAGCCATATTAAAAGGTTTAAAGAATTTTCCCATAAAAAAGGGAGAGAAGATACTCTATCTTGGAGTGGCAAGTGGAACAACCGCAAGCCATTTTTCTGACATAATAGGAAAGGGAGGAATAATATATGGGGTTGAAGTATCCTTCAAGCCAATGAAGAATTTCATTAAACTATGTGAGGAAAGAAAAAATATGCTGCCTGTTTTGGCAGATGCAAATAAACCAGAAATGTATGAAGCAATAGTTGAGGATGCAGGCGTTCTGTATCAGGACATAGCACAGAAAAATCAGGTGGAAATTTTCCTTAAAAATATGGATAAATTTGAGCCACAACATGGCATAATAATGGTTAAGGCAAGAAGCATCGATATCTCAATGAAGCCAAATAGGGTTTTCGAGAGAGTTAAAAAGGAAATAGGAAAGCATTTTAACATAAAAGAGGCCATCAAGCTTGCTCCATATGCCAAGGATCACATTGCCATTGTAGTAGAATGAATTATTCATCTCCCCAAAATCTTATAAGATGATGAACTATACAAAATGTGCATTATCTTGAACCATTGTTTAACCCAGAAAGCGTTGCCATAGTTGGGGCATCACATCATGAGGGAAAAATAGGTCATACGGTTGTCAAGAACATAGTTGAATCCGGATACAAAGGAAGAATTTATCCGGTGAATCCCAAAGGAGGAGAAATTCTCGGTCTCAAAGTATATAAGAATATTTTCGAAATAGAGGAAAAGGTTGATGTTGCAATAATTGTTGTACCCGCTAAGGTTGCAGAAAACATAATAGGAGATGTTGCGAAAAAAGCAAAACACATTATTGTTATAACATCTGGCTTTTCCGAAGTGGGGAATATAGAAGGAGAGAAAAAAATTGTTGAGACAGCAAGAAAACATGGAGCACGTGTTTTGGGGCCAAATGTTTTTGGCATATACTCTGCAAAACCACCTATAAATGCCACCTTTGGTCCATCAAAAATAAAGGCTGGAAATGTTGCTGTCGTTTCTCAGTCGGGGGCTCTTGGTATAGCAATGATAGGGAAAGCCGCTGAAGAAAACATGGGGCTATCTGCCATTGTGTCCATAGGTAACAAAGCCGATTTAACAGAAGTGGAAATTCTTTCATATCTTTTCCAGGATGATTTAACAAGAGTTGTTTTCCTTTATATAGAAGGGCTCGAAAATGGCAGGGAATTCCTCGATATAATAAGAAAAAGACCACCAAATAAGTCGATAATAGTGCTAAAAGCAGGGAGAAGCAAGGCAGGAGCAAGGGCAGTAGCAAGCCACACTGGCAGTCTTGCAGGGAGCGATGCAATATTCGATGCGGCATTCAGGCAGGTAGGAATATTGAGGGCTGACAGCCTTGAAGATGGGTTAAATTGGGTTACCACTGTCGCTCTTTCACCACCTCCAAAAGGTAAAAATGTTGTTATTGTAACCAATGGCGGAGGGCTAGGGGTTATAGCGGCTGATGCCTGCGAGAAATATGGGCTGCATTTGTTCGATGACATGGAAGTGCTTCGGAAAACATTTCAGGATGTGATGCCAGAGTTTGGTTCTTATAAGAATCCTGTGGATATCACCGGACAGGCTGGAGGAAAGGAGTATAAGGCTGCGCTTGAGAGAGCATTTAAGGAGCCAAATATACATGCCATCCTAGCTTTATATTGTGATAGAGGTGATGCTGAGCTCGAGGAGATAAAAAATGCTTTCATAGAAGTGCATAAAAAATATGGGGATAAGCCAGCATTATATACAGTATTTGGAGGAGAAGGTGCAACTTCAATAATAACTGCCCTTAAAAGAGAAGGTATTCCAGCATTCAGTGATGTGGAGGATGCCGTCTCATCTCTATATGCTCTTTATAAAGTGAATGAAAGAAAGGATGAGGGAGAACTTGAGGAAATAGAAATGGATGAGGAGAGAATTAAGGAGATAATAGAGAGAGCAATTAAGGAAGGAAGAAGAAAGCTACTCGCCCATGAGGCAAAGGGCATACTTCAAGCAGCGGGTGTTGATGTGCCGCCGTTTTATCTTGTCCGCAATATAGAGGAGGCTGTTGAGGCGGCGAATAAGATAGGGTATCCAGTTGTTATGAAAGTGGTTTCAGAGGACATAATACATAAGACAGATGTGGGTGGGGTGGTGCTCAACATAGAGAATGAAAGGGAGGCAGCGGAGGCATATGAGGCAATTATTGAGAACTGTAAGAGAAATGTGCCAAAGGCGAGAATAGCGGGTGTAGAAGTAACCAAAATGCTGCCAAAAGGTGTGGAAACTATAATAGGGGCTACAACCGATGCTTCATTTGGAAAAGTTGTCATGTTTGGCTTGGGCGGCATATATGTGGAAGTTATGAAGGATGTTACATTTCGTGTTGCCCCGGTGGCGAAAAAAGAAATAAGGAGGATGGTGAGGGAAATAGAATCATATCCCATACTTGCGGGAGTGAGAGGGGAGAAAAGTAAAGATATAGGGGCCATCGTAGATACAATATATAGAGTTGGAATGCTTGTAACAAAATTTGAGGAAATTTTGGAGTTAGATATAAATCCTCTCATTGTATATGAAAAGGGTGCAAAAGTTGCGGATGCAAGAATGAGTATAAAGGTGAGAAAATGAAGAGTATTGTGATAGCGGCAATGGATGAAAAATCCGGCAAGACTACTGTTGCATATGCAATTGCTAAGCTTGCGAATAAAAAAGTTGGCTACATGAAGCCTGTGGGAGACAATGTTGTTTATAAAGAGAAGAAACTCTTGGATTATGATGCAATTCTTTTCAAGGAAATTTTCTCATTAAAAGAGGATGCTGAAATGCTCTGCTTAGGAATGCATCACTCAAAAATACTCCATTTTTATGATAAGCCTGTAGAGGAATTCAGAAGAAGATATGAAGAGTTTTCTAAAGATAAGGAGCTGTTTATAATAGAGGCAGGAGAATTTTTGTGGAAAGGAGCATCCATAGGGCTGGATGGTCTATCAATAGCAAAAGAGGCAAATGCAGATATAATTTTTGTTATTTCCGGCGACTACCATGAGATGCTTGATGAGATTTACTACATAAACAGTTTTAAAGAGAAAGCGAGAATTAAAGGCATTATCCTGAATAATGTTAATGAGGAGGATGCTGAGAAGCTGAGGGAGCAGATAGAAAACTTTGGATTGAATTATCTTGGCTATATCCCGCGTATAAAGAAACTCAAAACAATGAGGGTTGGATATATTGCTGAAAAACTATTTGCGAAGGTGGTTGCTGGCGAGAATGGCTTGGATAAATATGTTGAAAATGTTTTCATAGCCGCTCTTTCAGCTCCAGAAATAAGAAGACACCCTGATTTTAAGAAGGAAAAGAAACTTATAATAACTGGTGGCGACAGAAGCGATGTAATTGCTGCCTGCATAGAAAATGGAACATCTGGCATAGTCCTCACAAATAATATTGTGCCCTCTGCCAATATACTTGCCAAGGCAAATGAGAAAAATATTCCTCTGCTCTCTGTTCGCCCCGATACCTACAGCATTGCCAAACTTGTTGAAAATATTCAGCCTGTGCTTTTGCCAGATGAAAAAGAAAAGCTTGAAACCATTGAGAAGGAAGCAAGAATAGACGTGGAGGCTGCAATAGATTAAAAAACACTCATTGCATAACATTCATGGAATTCAGGACAGTTGATGATTTAAAAAAATATCTTGAGAAGCTTGAAAAATACAGACATCACCCAGAAGATTACATTTTTGGCATCGAGATTGAAGGAGCACTTGTAGATAAAGAAGGAAAACCTCTTGCAGTTAAGGAAATTATACCCCAGCTTAACAGAATTTATCAAGATTTCGATTTTGGGGGGGAAGCGGGAGCATGCCAGCTCGAGATAAGAAGCCCGCCCCGCAGTTTTTCTTCTGAAATGTTACGGGAGAAAGAAGAATATTTGATGGATGCAATTGAGGATATAGTGGAAATAGCAGAAAGAGTGCATAAAACAGAGGCAATTTTTTTACTTCTCGGAGCCAATCCTCATCCAGAAGTGTTATCTGATAAATGGATTTCTGATAGTGAGAGGGCAAGGAAAATGGCTGAATGGAGGTCACAATTTCCAGATATAAGAATAGCAAATCGGGTTATAAGCCCAAAACACATCGCCCTCGCTATCCAGTCGATACATATTCACATACAGGGGAAAGGACCGCAGGATGTGGCAGACAAATTTAATCGCCTACTTTACATGGTTCCAGAGCACATCGCCCTCGCTGCAAACAGCCCTGTAATAGACGGGGAAGTTGTAGATTATGCTGAGGCAAGATTACTGCTATATGAAATGGCAGATGGAGGAAATGCGGGCTTGCCAAAATTGAAAAAGTATCCGATAGATTTCATTGGATATGGAGAGTATGTTGCCTCATTTAAGCCGATTCTTGCAAAAACACTAACGGAAATGATAAAGGAAAGGCATGAAGATAACAGAATAAGATTCGAAATTCCTTTTAGGGTGGAGAACAGAGTTTGTGCAACTCAATGCACAATAAGAGAGAATATGGCTCTCATTGAGTATATCATAGGAAGGCTAAAGTATGCACAAAGATGGAGCAGGCAAGCATTCCCTTCTTTAAAGGAAATCGAAATAAACAGAATCGAAGCAATAAAAAATTCCATTAGAGGGAAATTTATATGGAGTGGGAAATCTGTGGGGGCAAAAGAGTATTTGTTAAGCAGTATAGAAAAAGCAGAAAAGGGAATAAGAGCATTTGATATACAGCCTCGCTATCTCCACATATTAAAAAGGAGGGTGGAAAAAAGGAAGACAAGTGCAGACGTCGTCAAGAGATGGTTCAAAAGAGGAGATAGTGAGGAGGAGAGGATAGCATATTTGGTTAATAGGATATGGGAGCATACACGAAAGAACAAGTGCATCATTTAATTTCTATGCCCTTTTCCTTTGTTATTGAGAATGTCTTCGATGCTACCTCTTTAATATGCTTTTTCAGAGGAGGCAGTATGATTCCCTGCTCAAAACTCATGAGCCAGGCGGCGGTGGTGCCGGGCCTGACGAGGGGCTGGCTCCTTATGCCCAATATTACGCCATTTTTTGGAGATTTAACAAATCGCTTCTCCCCAGTAAAAGGGGATTTTATTACACCTATTACTTGGCCTTTTTTTATCACATCTCCAGCATTTACTTTTGGATGAAATATTCCTCCAATAGGTGAGGGAATTTCTATATAGTCTTTGAGTAGGATTTGTTTTTCAGGTATTTCTGGTTCACCTTCGAGCATTCCGAAATATTTCATGAAATTTATTACTCCCTTCATTCCCGCCTCAATAAATTTTTCATCTATTCTTCCTGCCTCTCCTATTTCAAAACACACTATAGGTATTCCTTCCTTTCCAGCAGCAATATTTAGCATGCCTGGATGCCCTTCATGGTAGAATATAATTTCTGTTCCAAGTGTTCTTGCATGTTCGAGAGATGGAATGAAATCAGGCAGCACTCTTATTCTTGGATGAGGAACAAGAAGATGTCCCTTCATTCCAGTATGCAAATCTATTCCAAAATCGGCTTTTTTAACAAATTTGTGAAAGAAATGATATGCTATTCTTTCAGAAACACTCCCATCTTTTTTGCCAGGAAATAGTCTGTTTAAATTTTTTCCATCCACCGGGTCAACCCGGCTCCTTGCCCTAAAAGCGAGAGTATTTACCACAGGAACTGCTAAAATTGTGCCATGCAGCTTGAATGGATTTAATTTCTCAAATAATCTGGATATTACCTCTATGCCGTTAAGCTCATCCCCATGAAGAGCAGCATTCAAAAGAAGAACAGGTCTTTTCCTGACACCTCTCATTACAAAATATGGCAGGATGACGGGTGTTCCATCTTCTAATTCGGTGCATTCTATTTTCCCTCGATATATTTCTCCCTTTCCTATGTTAATCTTTGGCTCATTCATCTGATGCCAAGATATGGCGATATATAAATAAATTTCTATGAGCAATCTTTGCTTTACCACAAAATATTTATTTGCAGTTCTTTATCCAATCCTGATTAACATGAAAAAGATAGATGCCCTGTTGATTGGAGCGGCAATTCTGATGGTATTGTTTCTTAACACATATTTTAATTTAACGAGCGGCGTGGCAATAAATAAAGAGGGAAAGGAACTTGAAGATAAATTTTATCTTGCTGGTCCAGACCCATATTATAACATGCGATTGGTGCAAACAACAATCAATACTGGCAAATATCCCTTTATGGGAGGCGAACACGGCGGACTTGATCCCCTACTCAATTATCCATTAGGTGGTACAGGAGGAAGACCTCCACTTTTCAATATGCTTGCTATAGGTTTGGGTAGT
>Ga0209834_10002246_pt1 | contig 10361 bp, 10 predicted proteins | sample Mar14236cmmetaG_FD_184134 | JGI IMG/M metagenome (GOLD analysis project Ga0209834, IMG submission 184134) | Marine hydrothermal vent microbial communities from Guaymas Basin, Gulf of California to study Microbial Dark Matter (Phase II) - Marker... ...
GCTGTACGGGCCACTGTCGGAGCTGAGATGGTGATGATGTCTGACATTCACAGCTATGATCAGGTTCTTCTTTCTCTATGGAACGAGCCATTGTGCCGGAACATCCGCATGCGAGTTTTTCTTCTTCCGGCGATGGGATCTCAATATTTTTTTCATTGAGCACTTCAATTGCCTGGTTATAAAGATTAATTTCACCATGATCTTTCAGGTGCTTCAAATGTGCTTTGATCGTATTAGGTCCGGCTTTGATGATGTTGATCATCACTCTTTTTTCATCATAGGGCTCTGCTTCTCTTTCTTCTACAGAGATCGCCCCTTCAGGGCAATGCCCCATGCACTCTCCCAATCCATCGCAAAAGAGTTCGCTCACCAATCGTGCTTTGCCGTCGATTACCTGGAGTGCTCCCTCAGGGCAGTTTGGAATGCATTGTCCGCACCCATTACATTTGTCTTCGTCTATGTGTATGATTTTTCGTTTCACCAATTCTCCATTTATACTATTTTTGTCTTTTGTGTTGGTTTGGGTAACTTCATAACTAAGACTCTTACTTGTTCATCCGTTTCATTATAGATACTATGAACAATATTCTTGGGACTTTCAATAATATCGTCTTTTGCCACCTGTACCTTTTCTTCTCCAACGAGGATCGATGGCTTTCCTTCTAACACGTAAAAAGCTACATCGACCGGGGTAATGTGGGGTTTCAAACCTTCCCCTGCTTTTAGTAAAAGGTGAATGATTTGAGCGTGATCTTTGTCATATAGTTTTGTTGATTGAATTGCGTGTGGGTTTGCTTCACTTTCTATTTTGATGTAATTTCTAATCTTCATTAAAGTCCTATTCTATCGCAGTTAAAATTAAAATTTTGATAAATTCATTTCTTTTAATGTTGCATAAATATCCGCAGAAATTCGGTTCAGCTCGTCACCGAAAATACAAGTTTCAAAAACACAATGAGTTTTGCCTAACGGGCAATCTGTCAGATTTACCTTACCCTCAATGATCTCATATATCTCCAAGAACGATATATCTTCAGCCGGTTTGTTCAATTCAAAACCACCTGCGGGTCCCCGGACAGATTTAACTAAACCATTTTTACTGAGTTTTTGAAAAACCTTTGCCAGGTGCGTCTGAGAGACATCCAAATCCCTAGCTAAAACTTTAACATTCATACGCTGTGGCTGATTTCTAGCAATCAATGCCATACTATGTAAAGCAAGTGAAGCAGCTTCTGAGATATTGATCAGGTTCGACATATTATTTCCTATTATTTATTTAGGTACTTCAATTCCTAAATAGGAATATCATGTCAAGAAAAATGTATTTTTGTGGACTATAATTCATTCTTTACCCTTGTTATAAAATACGAATAATGTCAAACGCAAATTTTATGATAGTATAAGAATTTTAATCTTACGAATTATTAAAACTCAGGAAATTTTTATCTCATCAAATCCGGGACGAATAAACGAGCGCGCAGCAGGAAAGGTGTTTTCTGTAATAGTTAATATTCGTTCTAATAAATTGAGCAATTCGAGAATTGATTTTTCTCTTTCAGGAAAAAATTGCAGCAGTTGTCCCCAAGCACCTATCGAACGATCTATTCCTATCAAAGCGACTTTTGCCGAACCATTCATGTCAGTTGAAGAAATATCATCGTTCAATTCTATACTAGAAAAAGCCCGTCTTAATTTTACTTCAATTTGATATTGATACCAATAGATAATATCCACTATTTCTTTAATTTTTTTAAGATTTAGCTCAAGATCATTCGCTGTTTTTTCGTCTGTGTAATATGGATCATCAAACCATTTTGATACTTCCGAGCTATAATTATGTGCTAAGTGAACCAGAAATTGTTCATTTGTATTGTCCTCAGGAATATCATCATCAGAAATGTTCTCGAGATCGAAACCTCTTTCCTGCATCGATTCTTTTATCATTTCCATAGTTTCCCTCATCATTTCAGAAAATCTCTGCCAGAATTCTTTATTTTGGATATCTTTGTCTTTCAGGTCTCCGAATCTTTCTTCATAGATTTTATAATTCAAACAGCGGGATGTAAATGCGCATCTTTCACACCAGCGATCACAATAATTATAAATACCTTCGATGTGGTTCGGATCTTTCGCCAGCTCTTTTATCGATTTTTTAGTCATGGATTTTTTTGTACCTTATACTCAATTAAGTTGGGCAAGTTCAAGTATGACAATATGTACTCGAGTTACTTACTTTGCTTTAGGATCGGACTGCATCAAGCCGTGAATGTTGCCTTCCGGATCGATAAAGTATGCAAGCCAGCCCACACCTGGAATAGCTGCTTTCTGGCGGACTATTGTCCCACCGAATTCTTCAACTTTTTTTATATAGGCATCAAGATCATCAACTCCAATTGTATTAATAATGCGTTCTTCACCCTCAGCTCTGCCAATTCCACCGTCAATACCTTCGCCCTTGCCTGTTGAGACCAGCCAATAATCGGAAGGTCTGTTCCATTTGTCGAATTTCCAGCCAAAAGTATTTTTATAGAACTCAATAATTTTTTCCGGCTCTTCGGCATTTATTTCGAAGTGAATTATGCGTGGCATAAGTGCTCCTTAAATTTATTTTCTATTATGAAAAAAAACATGTTTTTTTGTCAACATTCATATTTCGCACTTGTCACAAGCTCTTCGACTTATGACAAGTACTTAATACATTTTCTTGAGACTGCCTGCCAGGGCGAAGCGTAGAGTAGACTGGTCGGAGAGCTTGTCTTAAGTAAATTTAATCTCTATTCCTTCAAAACTCCAATTACCTCGACATCATCAACTTCCCAGGAGGTGGCTTTATTTGGACTGGAATTTGTATATTTAAACGCAATATTAACATTGTTATCCGTAAAATTAGAGATATCCAAATAACCTGAATGCTTCCATACATAATGCCCATTGGAAAGTGCACATTTAAGAACAACCCAATCCGCTTTTTCAGGATTTGTCCCATCTAAATATTGTGTAGAGATGAGCACCTCAAGCCCCGGATAAAGGTCTTCATAATTTTTTGTAGTTTCAAAACTTAGTATTATATCTCGATAATTATATAAATCCAAATCCGGAGAGATAAGCCAGTCCTCGCAGGGCTCATCACCTTTATAACCACTCATTTTCATGAAGTGCCTGTCTCCGTATGATGAATGATACCAGTTCTTGTTACCGGCTTTGCTATATGAACTCCAGCCATCCCAGCCATCTTCAAAGGAACTGGAAAGAAGTGTTTGGGCAAGAGGATCAATCCCGTGACCTTTGAGTATCACATATTTTGTTTCAGCTCCTTCTGATGAGATAAAGAGTGTATCTTCATAAACGATTTTTTTATCTGGCTTGAAATATATCGATATTTTCTCGTTAACAAATCCATCTCTTGGCTGAAATTGCAAATTATATATTGGAGACTCATCATTTTTGTATGAAATAAAGAATGGTGAAGAAGTTGAAATTGTTACATCTTCAATAAGACCATACCCGCTTACTACAAAGATTAGAGGTTCGGAACCTTGCCTTATTCTTTGATTACCAAAGCGAATTGTTGGTTCTGAATAATTTACAACAGGATGCGACTCCGGTTCACCCCAAATAAGTGAGACAAATTCGGGATGATCAATAAAAGGATTTCTATTGTGCTGGTACGAGTAAATTACCTCATTACGATGCCGCTCCCTCTTATCGACCGGATCTAATATATGCCATTGAAGCAGTGTTGAGAGTTTGCCAAATTTTGGACCATAGGTTCCGGTTTTATCCAAGAGTTCAAGATCATAGGTATTCCCGTCGCCTTCATAGCGAACTGCCATATAAAACATCATTCTTGCAACGTCGCCCTTTACCCTATCCGGCGGTTCCCAGGAATCATAATCATAGTAACATCCCTCTACTTCTTCCAATTCAAATCCTCCCCAATCAAAATCACGATTGCCACGAGCGCTATTCACAGTACGATCAGCAGGTCTAAGGTGATGAACATCGGTATATGCTGTATCTGCCATATCAGGAAAGCCATGAGATTTTGCCCAAACATGCTCTCTGTTCCACGCATCTTCGTGAGGAATATCGTATTCATTCGTATAATCAAAGTTGTCGCCATGATCTTGAAAATCTTTATCCTGTATTCTGCCAGAATAGAATAAAATAATGTTTTCAGGATTCATCAAATCAATATCAGCTTCGATTATAATATCCCTTGTCGCTATGCCAGAATCACTGAAATAGGGATACATAACGTGACCTTTGATGAGGTTGTGCAAGGCAGCCCTGAGAGGATCACCTTCCAGTCCAATAATAGATTCATAATATTCCTCAACTGTTACCGGAGTAAAAGCATGAACAGTCTGAAAGAATATCAGAAAGCAAACAATTAATAATATTTTTTTCATTAACAACCTTCTATTTTCTCACAAACCCAAGGTAAGTCTGCGGGTATTTATCTGAAACAATTAAGAATCCCCTATCTCCATATCTTACAATCCCTTCCCAGTTTCTCGAATTCTTATCATCGATCAATTTGAGCTGGATTGGTGCTTTCTTATTCAATGTAATACCTTCAGGAGAATAATGGAATTCCAACAATCTTTCTACTGTATTATAATGAGAATGTGTCTCACCTTCGCCATATTTCCGTGCGATCGGGTCAAGAGAAAATTTTTGATCCTTTTGATCGCCGGGCCAAAAATAATTGATCATCCAGAAATTGCTGTTTTCATCAAGCTCTGTTGCGTCGGTTAATCTGTATTCAATATAAGGTAATGAGAGGGAATCAACTAAGTTCAATGAGTGGTCAAATACATATGCATAGGGCTCTGTCTCAAGCTGTTCACTATTAATTTCATAAATAGTAATCACTCGATCGTTAGTGACAAGTATTGTCTCGTCTGTTGCATTAGATATCGGAGCTCTGGGAGGTAATTCTACTCTTGTATCCACTTCTACAGTAATAGTTTTCATATCATCTGAGATGGTTCCCTTGAAAAGGTATCCCATCATTTCTGCAGGACTAGATTCAACAGTAAAGAATACAGTATTTCCATAAAAAGCGATTGACTCAAAACCTTCATATCCTTCAATAATATCTTTTAAGCCAGGTGCATTCAAACTGATCGGAATAGGTTTTATTGGAGCATTTGGCACTTCATTAAGATATTCTGCAATCTTCGATTTGGGAATTGCAAAAAATGAGCCATCATAATCTGAAGGAAAAAGATGCGGATATTGCGGAAGCAAAATGAGATAGTCTCCATACCATGCAAGACCGGAAATTTCTGCCTTTGGTTCGGAAATTTCTCCCTTAAGAGTAATGTATTGCACGATTACTTCCTCAGGTTGTACCGGCTCTTCGGGTTTCTGTACATTTTGCACAGAAGAGCAGGCAAATAAAAGAAATGCGATGACAAATATCAAACTAATTTTTTTCATGATGATTCCTTTTTTGTATTTTTTTGCATGACAATAATTCTCATTTCTTTGTCAAACTAATTGTATAAAATGTAAGAATATTAAATTTCTTGCATTATCTTCTTGATTTTGATTGTATCAACCAAAAACGGAAACATAATGAAAATAATTACTCCTTCCTCCGAGGAAGACTTCCTACTATATTATGAACTTCGCTGGAAAATTCTTAGAAAGCCCTGGAACCAACCTCTTGGTTCCGAACGTGATAATCTCGATAACACCGGTTATCACGTGATGGTCTGCGAGAATGACCGCATTCCGATCGGTATTGGGCGGCTTCATTTTAACAATACTCATGAAGCACAAATACGATATATGGCTGTTGATGAAGAATATCAAGGCAAAGGTGTAGGTACACTTGTGATTAATGCACTCGAAAAATATGCAAAAGATCAAGGAGCACATTATATTATGCTCAATGCTCGTGAAAATGCAGTACCTTTCTATCAAAAAAATGGATATAATATCCAAGAAAAATCCTACTTATTATTCGATGATATTCAACATTTTAAAATGAAAAAATTATTAAAAAATCTATCAGGAAAGTCGTATATTTTGACATTTTTTTGTCGGTTTTTCATAAACAACAAAAACATTATGTGATCCAAAGAGAACAAGATGAAAAAAATTATCATACTCATTTTTTTCTTACCCCTTGTTGTGCTTGCCCAAGAATCTGTATCTGATTTGGAGTTAAAGCTCAATTCTGTAACTGGTATTGAAAAAGTCGATGCATTGAATAATCTCTCAATTAAATTATTGTACGAAAATCCGACAAAATCTCTTCAATATGCACAGCATGCACTTGATCTTGCGATTCTTGAAGAGTATAAATTTGGCGAAGCAGAAGCCCTTGAAAATATGGGAAATCATTACGAGGAACAACTAGAATATCAAACCTCAATAGAGTATTTCAAACAAGCTCGTGATGCATATTTAATCGCAAATAATCCGGCAGGTATTGCGAAAATATTGAACTTCATCGGCATTGTATATGAGACGATCAGCGATTACCCACAGGCAATGGGTTATTATAAACAATCCTATGATAAATACAAAGAGATAAATGATGTTGCAGGAACAGCGCTTCTGTTAAACAACATCGGGTTTGTCTATGAAGCTCTTAGTAAATACAAAGAAGCATTGGAATATTATTTGAAGAGTCTCTATCAGTACGAGCAGATTGATGACAAGGACGGTATGGCTTCCTTACTTAACAATATCGGCAACGTGTATCAAGCAATAAGCAACTATGACAGAGCGCTTGAATATCTGCAAAAGGCAAGAGACATGTATCTTGACCTCGGAGATTCTTCCGGTGTGGCAATTGCTATCCATAATATCGGAATAATTTACCATGATCTTGGTGATTATGATAAAGCACTGGAATATTATTTCCAGTCCATGCAGACAGATATTGATCAAAATGATAAGATGGGAATTTCCGCATCCTATAATAATATCGCAGTAGTTTATGACGAAATCGATGAACTGGATAAATCCCTTGATTATTATAATAGATCACTTGCGCTTTCTGAAGATATCAAGGATAGGTATTCTATTGCAAATACAATCAACAATAAGGGCTTCCTCTTACTAAAGATGAAAAAAACAGATGATGCTTTTATACATTTCACGAAAGCATTGAAAATCGCCCAAGAGATAAGTGCTCAAGAACTTATCAAAGAAAGCTACGATGGTCTTTCTCAATACTATCAGGACCAGAAGGATTTTCAGAAGAGTCTTGAATATTACATACTTTGTGAAGATATTGAGGATAGTCTTTTTTCAATAAATACTCAAAAGCAAATCTCCGAACTCCAGTTGCAATATGATCTTGAAAGCAAAGAACGTGAGATCAGTCTCCTTCAAAAAGAGAATGAAATAAAAAAGCTTCAACTTAACAGGCAGAAAAATTTGAGATATTTTTTCATTGCGATTTTCATATTTCTTGTTTTAATCATTCTACTGACGTATTATGCTTATATCACAAAGAAAAGAATGACCACAAATCTGTTAGAGGAGATCGAAGAACGTACGAAAATCGAGGAACAGTTGAAACTTTCTTTAAAAGAAAAGAACGTGATGCTCAAAGAAATTCACCACCGCGTGAAAAATAACATGCAGATCATATCCAGTTTGCTGAGCTTGCAAGCTCAACATATAAAAGATGAAGAATCACTGCAAATTTTCAATGATAGCCAGGACAGAATTCGTTCAATGGCATTGGTCCACGAAAAACTTTATCAATCAAGTGATTTTTCAAGCATAGATTTTTCTGAATATGTACATGATCTTGTTAGCAGTATTCATCAGCCCAAACTAACTAATATTGAAACTGATATTGATGTTGAAAATATCGTGATAGATATCAATAAGGCAGTTCCTTGCGGACTCATTATCAATGAACTTATTACAAATGCCTTCAAGCATGCATTTCCGAATAATCAAGAGGGTAAGATAAAGATTACCATGAAGCTGGATGACACCGAAACCTATATATTGGTTATCTCTGACAACGGAATCGGACTGCCGGATGATCTTGATTTCAGGAATACGAAGTCACTTGGATTGCAATTGGTCACAGGATTAGTAAGACAATTGCAAGGAAATGTTGACGTTGATAGAACCACAGGCACAAAGTTTACCATAATTTTTCAAAAATAAAATACTTTATGGAGGTTTCATGCCTAATATGATGGATTATCAGCAAGAACAAAATAAGAACTGGAAAGCAACGTTTCTTGTGATCATCGGTGTTCTTTTTATCTGTCTTGTTGTCTTCGGTATTCTTTCATATAATAGCGGACTTGAAAAACGTGCGTTGGAAACTGACACTGCTATTGCTAAAGAAGTTCTTGGGCAGACCATTCAGGAAGTGAAAGATGCATCATATTTCATTGCTGAACACCCCTTGATCCAAGAATGGCAGGTCTCGCCTACACTCGTAGATGATCATGATATCCTGATCGTACTAAATACGATAAAATACATGCTCGATGCATCGATCGTGTATATCATGGATACAGATGGGACTGTACTTGTGTGCACACCGTACGATGATAATCAAACCCTGACTGGTAAAAACTACAAATTCCGTCCCTATTTCCAACAAGCTATGAAGGGTCAGGGATTTGTTTATCCTGCACTAGGTATTACTACACATAAACGGGGATTATATTTCAGCACACCCATATATTTAAAAAATAGCTCCCAAGCATTTGGTGTAGCGGTCATAAAATTAGGTTTGGATAGATTTGATGAGATTCTGAACAACTATGGTGAAAGCACTATTTCAGGACTGATCTCACCGCAGGGAATTATTTTCTCTTCAACAGAAAAATCATGGCTATTTAAGAGCACCATACCGCTTACTGTCAAAGAGCGGGAAGACATCAGAGCTACTCGCCAGTTCGCAGATAAACCACTCGAACCACTCGGTTTGTATCTATCAGGATCACGTGTAAAATATAATGATGAATCCTATCTTCTTGTAAAGGATGATATTGCAATCCCGGGATGGCAGATCTTCGCGCTAAGCAAAACAACAGACATTCATCCTGTTCCCCCATTCATCATGTCCGGAATATTATTAATAATTTTCGGTATCTCATACATTATACTTGCAATTGTCTATGGGAAAGAGAAGAAACTACAGAAGGAGAAAAAATAATGGATAAAGAATCTTTAATATTTCTTGAAAAATTAATGAACCTCCCCTCACCCTCAGGTTATGAACAGAAAGTTCGACAGGCATGGCTTGCAGAGATGAAAAAATTCTCTGATGAAATAAAAAGTGATGTTCATGGTAATGCAATTTCAATGGTCAATCCTGATAAACATCCCCGCATTATGCTTGCAGGACATATGGACGAGCTCGGTTTCCAGGTTGGCTATATTCACGAGAAAGGGTATATATACTTCAACAGATTAGGCGGATTTGATATTAGTATAATACCCGGGCGAAAAGTACGCATCCATACAAAGAATGGCGACATACTTGGTGTAACCGGCAAAAAAGCTATTCATCTTTTTGATAAAGAAGATAGAGAAAAAGTGCTAAAACCTCATCAACTCTATATTGATATTGGTGCGAAAGATAAAAAGGAAGCTCAAAAACTCGTTGAGATCGGCGATCCGATCACTTATGATACAAATTTTGAAAAACTGCGCAAAGATCTTTATGTTTCACGCGCATTTGATGATAAGATCGGCGCATTCGTCGTGGCAGAAGTCATGAAGAATGTTTTCAAACGAAGAAAAGAATTCAAGGGCTCGCTTTATAGCGTTGCAACAGTTCAGGAAGAGGTTGGATTGCGCGGTGCACGAACTTCTGCATTCGGTATCGATCCTGACATCGGTATTGCAATTGATGTAACCCATGCCACTGATACACCCGATGTTGATAAGAAAAAAGTCGGTGATATCGGGCTTGGCGACGGAGCGTCTATTGTTCGCGGACCGAATATCAATCATAAAGTTTTTGATATGCTTATGGATAATGCGAAAAAACATAATGTCAGCTATCAAGTAGAAGCTGCTGCGCGCCCTACTGGAACCGATGCGAATGTCATCCAGATCACTCGTGCAGGCGTGGCAACAGGACTGGTCTCTATACCCTGCCGATACATGCATACTTATACAGAAGTTGTATCTCTCAAAGATGTGGAAAGTGCGATCAACATTCTCACTGAGTTCTGCTTTCAGGTCGATGATTCTGTTAATTTCATAGAATAAAACCGAAACAAATAAAATACTAAACCTCTCTGCTCTTGTGGGGAGGTTTTTTTAATAGAACGCCAGTCTCCGTTTCGCTTCAGTCTTCTCCGCGTGGAGGGAATATAAGAAACCGTTTAATTTGCTTAGCTCTTTTA
>Ga0209834_10002247_pt1 | contig 10361 bp, 18 predicted proteins | sample Mar14236cmmetaG_FD_184134 | JGI IMG/M metagenome (GOLD analysis project Ga0209834, IMG submission 184134) | Marine hydrothermal vent microbial communities from Guaymas Basin, Gulf of California to study Microbial Dark Matter (Phase II) - Marker... ...
TGGCGGAACAATTTTTAAATAATACTCAACATTTATTTCATCAAAGTCAGTCCATTCGTAATCATTATTACACCACGTTTGCCCATCAGAGTAAGCTATATGCATATCATATCCATCAGATACCCAATAGTATCCTTCTTCTGGTATTGTGACTGCCCATGAATTTTCTAACGGTTTTGAAAGATTTCTGTTTGCTTTAGCTTCTTTAAGAACATATGTATAAAGACAATTACCACAAGTTACTTTATCTGGATTATCGGTTTTATTAATTACAGCATGCGCACGTAAACCACAAGCTGTATAAGTATTAAGATTGGGGTTAATAAAGTGTGTAACTTCCATCTCAGTTTCCTCCTTTTAACCATTCTAGTATGAATACAAACAATTGATAACCTGAAGCCATTGCTAGAAATTCTTCCTTGTCTCCTTTACTACGCCAACCTTTAATAGCTTCTTCTTTAGAATTATATTTATAAGAAAACATTTCACCATCATTTAAGTCTATCCAACTATAAGTGCTACTAGCTGGGTGTCCGTGACGAGTTAGTATATATCTTGGTTCACCATCTATAACATTTAGGATGATGTCATAACTATCTAACCTCTTTGGGTCAGAACCAAAAATATAATAGCCAACTGCTGGTTCTTCAAATACTATATTTAAAACCTCATTCTCCATTTTAAATCTCCTTACTACTCTTCTTTTGTTTCTTGAATACCTTCAAATATCAACTCAGTAATTCTTCTTATGGCTGATTCTGTTCTTTTCTCAAAAGACTTCTTAATTTTTAGCCCTAATAAATATTGGTTGATAGCTTCCTGTCTAAGTAACTGGTTATTTCCTTCTTTGTGAATTTTACATATTTCAATTGTTTTATCGTTATACCCTTCCTCATAGCCAAGCAGATGAAGGTCTGATAGAGCTATACTAAGTTCAGTCATAATGTTATCAAGTTTATCACTCATATGTTATCTCCTAGCCTATTATTCCCCAATAGTAGATAATATTTCATTTTTGCAATCTTCATCTAAATTAGCTGTACGAAAAAAATCATTTGAAATATAATAAACAATCTCAAGTAGTGCCTGTCTTTGCCCTAGTTTAGCAACGCAGATTGGAAAAGTATTTCTGTCTACAGAAACTTTTTTCTTATCTTTTGTCTGAACATAATAATTTTTCCCCATTTTCATAACATACCCACGAAAATCATTCATCTTTGTATAGCTCCAATAAAGCATCTTCTGCTTCGTCTTGTAAAATACGTAAGTGTTCTAGTGCAAGTTCATCTTCATAAGCATAATCCCAATAACGTGATTTATTTATAAATCTAAGGGCATCAACTAGTATATCTAATTTAGTTAATTCAATAATATAATCTGTTATCTCGTCTAATAATTTAGAATCTGCGCTCCAAGTAAAAGATTCTTTTACTCTATCCCTAAGTTTTAAATAAACTATATCTTTCTTACGCATCTAATCTTCCTATAATTTCTACAAAGAACTGCAACGTGTACCAGCAAAGGCAGGTCAGTAAATACAATATGCTAAGGAAACCAAACAGCACAAATCCCGTAAATATATTAATGCTAGATAAAAGTGCCAGAGAATGAATTACATATTTAATTAAAAAAATGAAACTAGATAATGTTAAACCCGTTAGTATTATACTATAAATTCCCATAAAAAATAAACTACGTTTGCTCATCTTATTCCTCCAGTTCTAAGTATAAAAGACTTTTTAAATTTGTTAAATAGGGTAACCCACTCTTTATCATATCAGAACGAGACAAATAGGTAGCCCAAAATAAATATGCGTTAGTTATTCCGAGAGCATCTTGAATAATATAATCTCTATCATCAAGATAAACATCAAGCTTTAACTCTTTAATGATATCCGTTTTTTCAGGATAAGGCATGAAAAGATTATGTTTATCTGGTACCTCATTAGCGTTTAGCCATAACTCTGTAACTGGTCTAAGGTGCTCTGGTCTAGCTGTTATGTAAAATAATTCGTTACCTTTAGATTTTAAAATACGAAGTACTTCCTTATTAATATTGGAAAGCTCTTCCATAAAATAAGTATTAGGGTCGGATGCTATATCTTCTATTTCTTGTCTATGTTTTCCATAAAATCTATTTGACCTGGCTTTTCTTGACCAAAATTCCCTTTCACCAAATTTATAATTATGTTTCTTATTAATAAGATGAAACGCAATACTTTGCCAATTATACAAAACCCCGTCCAAATCAAAACCTATTCTTTTATTTTGTAGCATCAGCTTCCTTCCTTCCAATCTACCCACTCAATATATGTTTTCCACTTCCCAAACTCAGGAAGTTTCTTCCAAACAAACATGGCAATTTCTGTATGTGGGCTTCCTTGCCCAGTAAAATCTACCCTGCGGCTGGACACTATAATATTAGTTGGGTTTTTTCGATTATTAAATAATCTTTTTCCTCTACCCACGCTTCCCAAAAACGTAAGATTAAGTAAGTAAGCTACTACTCCATATGGTTTTACTATTTCTAAACCTTTGTTCACAAATTTTTCAGCGTACTTAAATGGCGGATTAGTTAAAACAAGGTCAAATTGTTTATTACCAAAATCAGTAGTTAAAAAATTTCCAGTAAGCCACTCACTATATCCCTCTGGTTTATTAAAAGATGGGTCAATGTCAATGCCTGTAATTTTAGCATGGGGATAAATTTCTTTCCAAACTTTCCCCCAAATGCCTGTGCCAGCACTTGGGTCTAGCACTTCTGTTGGATAAAAAATAGTATCATTAAAAGCCCGCCCAACCTCTCTGCACATAAGTTCCGCTAGCTTCGGTGGAGTAAAGTATTGGTCGTTTTCTGCTCTTTCATTTTTTCCTGATAGTTTGTTTGGGAGTAACGCAACCATTACCTATCTTTCCTCTCGTGTCCTTTGGATTCTCTCCACATATTTACTACTGTTCTATGTGGGTGTTTAATAACTTCTGCTTTGGTAGTCATTCCCCGTTTATCTCTACCAAAAATAACAGCTTCATAATATACTTTTTCACCATCAAATACTTTATATAATGGAATACTAAACCCATTCTTATAATTTGCACAATTTAAAAATGTTCTTTTCACAGTGTAAAGTCCTCTTTAAGTTCTGATATGTCTATTGTTCTTAATCCATAATTAAAATTAACTACAACCAAATTAATTCCTTTTAAAAATTCTTTTCCCTGTACCCTATTATCAATTATATCTTTCATTTCTTGGGACATTCTAATTAATTTAACCCTCTTTCCATATTTCTTTTCAAATTCTATAATAGTTCTTTTTAAAAATTTTAATATTTCTGCGCTGGTAGGTTTTGGTAGTTGTCCTTTTTTTCTTTTTTCGTTTGGTTCCCCTTCATTATTATAATATCTAACAAAGTAATCTTGTCCACCAGACTTAGGCATGTATAGCTCCTCAACAATTTAAATTAATTTGTTTTATGCATCTCTTCTATGTACATTATACCATATGAAACAAAACTTGTCAAGTCTATAGGAATCAAAAAGGGGAGCTTTTAAACTCCCCCTTAGTTTAAATCTTCCCATAGAATTCAGCTATCTGTCCTCTATCTTTATGGTATATGTGTGCTACCCCTCCTCGATTATGGAGAATAAATCCTTTCAAATCTTCCCAGTCGTTGTTTGGTGACAGGGAAGGAAGAACTCTAATGTAAACTCCATACTCTTCTGTTAACACCTGCCAACTATCATTTCTTTGGTGGTAATGCCCAATATGTACTTCATTATAAGGAGCTTCAGCATAGTATGCTCCCCCTTCTTTCATAAAAATAGCGGGCAAGGCAATAATTTTTTCTTCGTTACCATGAGTAAACATGAAGCTGGTATTTCCATACCTATGGAATTTGCGATATTTTTTCTTATTATCAACAGTTACATCTGGAGCGTGCTCATAAATTGCTTCAATATACTTTCCTAACCAATAGTTAGAATACATATCATGGTTTCCACCAACAAGAATTACACGCACGGGTGCCAGGCATCTTAGTTTGTCAATAGATAATCTAGCTACGTCACACTGTACGTCAATACTACTTCTCCAATGTATATCTTGTGGTTGTGGTGTTCCTTTAGTTGTTGTTCCAAAAGGATTATCTGCATCAGCAAAATCGTTTCCAAGAACAAATACAATTTCTTCTAAATTGTACATAGATATAGAAGAACACATTTGGTCTAATACATCAAAATATTTCTCAACTGTATATTCTGTTCCCTCATGTCCAAGAGTTCCTAGTCTGCCAAGCTGGATGTCATAAAGACTGATTACAGCCATATGATTAGCATTAAGTTTTGGTTCAGAAAGAACCTGATTTAATGTAGGTGGAACATATTCTTTTAAACTTTCAATTAATTTTTCTGCTTGTTCTTTTGTGGGAAGCACTCTACGTCTGAATTTAAAACTTGCAGACATGTTGTGAAGGGAACCCCATATACTTCCTTTCTCAACTTCAAACAATTTTTGGTCAATGCCAGTAGCTTTAACCATTTTATCAAATTTACTTTCCTGACTTTGTTCCTTTTCTTCTTGAATACTTGGAAAATATTCTGAACTAAGCTCACCAATCTGAGCTACATATTCCTCAATAGTATATCCATTATTGTCCAACCAATTAACTAATCTTCTATATTGACCTCTAGCTAATTCTGGTGTTATATTTAACACCTCTGCTACACCGTTCCAGTTAGCATTTCCCAACCAAGGCTCGTAACTGTACCCAAGACAAACTTGGATAATCTCTCTTCTTAGTTTATCATTTCCTGATGTTTCAATCACTAGAACCCTCCCTTAGTAAATCAGTGATAAAATTTGTTATAATTTTTGGTTCGTGTTCCTCATCTTTAGACACATAATGTCCAAACACATAAGCGGATATTATAATACCTTCTGATATTCCTGCTTTTTTTAAATAATTAATGCAAGCTAGCATATCTTTATCTACGATTAATGGATAGTTAAACCCATACATATATATTACACCTATATAATCATGTATAAGTTTAAAATTCTTTATACTTTTTAGTGCTGGTATATCAATTAATAATCTTAGTATTAAAAAAAGAAGGAAAGCTGTTCTTATAAAAAATAAAGTAGGAGATATAGACACAATAAAGCCTAAAGCTACCCCATGTGCAAGCACATTGAATAAAATATTTCTATCTGATGCCCATAGTAAGAAAGGAAATAAGATAAGGAAAAGGTCATATGGTGCGTATATTCCCAAAAAACCTACCGTAAACATAAGCAGGTAGGATAAAACAAATAATTTATATGAATAAGCCCAGGTGTTTATTCTGTTATTTGGTACTAAGTAAAAAAGTGCTTTGAGTGTCCCAATCTTTTCCCACTTTTTATTTGTTATTTGATTAATAACGTTTCTAAGTTGTGGGCGGAAAAATGTTGTTGCATTAATTTCATTATCGTAATGTATCATATTTCTCCTATATATATTTTCAATAGTAGCGAAGACAGGAATCGAACCTGCACGAGTCTAGCTCATATGTTCCTAAAACATACGTGTCTACCTAGTTCCACCACTTCGCCATAAATGTTAGTAAATGTAAGGCAGAGGGCGTTCCTTCCCAAAGAGGTATCCTTATCATAACTCTCCCCATACGGGAGTGGATTTATTCTTAATCCTATTACTAACCAAAATCCAACCGCTAAGAAGGATTTTAAGGTCGGGGATACTGGATTCGAACCAGTGTTCTTCTGCTCCCAAAGCAGGCGGATTAGACCAGACTTTCCCAATCCCCGATATGAAGGATTTTTCAGCAGACCTTCACTGCTTTATGCGGTAATAGTGGAGGCAGAGAGACTCGAACTCTCAATCTTTGCCTTGCAAAGGCACTGCTTTCCCATTAAGCTATGCCCCCATAGGTGGAAGCGGTGGGAATCGAACCCACGTCTTGCTATTATTAGGTCGTGTACTTACTGGCATTCTCTTAGTTTTCTGTCTTAGAGTAAGACTTGTTCTATTTAAGGATTAATAAGAACTGAAACCATAGGCATTGCCCTGCAATGTCACAGCATTGATTATAGTACCAATGAAACTTGAAATCAGAGATTTCACCGAAGCAAATATGCTTTTTCCGTCTAAGTTTTTTTTACCAGACCACTTAGTTTCCAATAGCAATCGAAGCCAGTCGCCCCCATAAGAGCCAGAGATGGGATTCGAACCCACAACCTCGAACTTACAAAATTCTTGCACAGCCATTGCGCTTCTCTGGCATTTAGTGGCAGTAGATGGAATTGCACCAACGATACCCCATGGGTGGTGGTTTTACAGACCACTGGACTCCTATCTGTCCAATACTGCCAAGTATTTATTTAGCGAGGACGAGGAGATTCGAACTCCCAACATCTTGGTAGACAGCCAAGCACTCTGACCATTGAGCTACGTCCCCATAATTACCCCCCTCTATACCCAGTATAACACATAGAGGGGAGTCTGTCAAGATTATTTCTTGACAACAGCTAGGGGTTTTAATTTTGTTACAACTTCTACTTCAGCTAGCTGATTTTCTCTATTTAGCCCTCCCCACTTAATCGGGTCTACTTCCTCCCAAGTAATTTGTGGGTTAAAAAATTTGAATATGTCTTCAGCAAGCTCGTCCCATGAGCTTTCAGGGACACCGTGCCAAATCCCCATGTCACATCCATATTTTTTAAATAATTCTAATAACTCTTTTTTGCTCATAGTTCACCTCTAGCAGCTCCTCTAGGGGTCGAACCTAAAACGCCTGGTCCAAAGCCAGGTGTGATACCATTTCACCAAGGAGCATCATTTACTATAATCATTATACTATATAATTTGTTCTATGTCAAGTCTTTCTTTATTCCACCACTATCACCACGCTCACTATCTCTTTTAATCCAGCCTTCTACTGGTTCTGGTTCTGCAAAAGGAACTATAATCATTTGACCTACAGGTTCGTTTGGTAGAATATGAATAATATTTTGATAATAATTAACTACCTTAAACAATATCTCTCCTTCATAATATGTATCAATTACACCAGCACCAAGTAAGTGGTCATTTTTTCCTTTTGGAAATAGTAAGCCAACATATCCTTTTGGAAGCTGTACAGCTATACCTGTTTTAACTAGTTCATAATCATGTGGGTCAATAACTGTGTACTCTAGTGCATAAAAATCTAATCCTGCATCTCCTTTATGATTATGTGTTGGGTCAAATGCGTTACTGTATAATTTATGGTATGGAATTTTCATCTTGTTTCCCACTTTATTTTTAATTTTTTCTCCTCACAAGACTCAGAGCACATGTCGTGCGCTATTGCTACTGCTTGGTCTTGTTCCATATCTGGATTTTCATCAAGTATCTCAGGTATTTTTCTTGACACACACTCCTCTTCTGTTTCTCCTTCTTGTCTACAAGCAGGTGATTTAAAAAGCCACATACTGCCTCCTATTTATTTATAATACTTGCGGAGGATACTGGACTCGAACCAGTGCACGCCTTTCGCCGTGACTACGGTTTAGCAAACCGTTACCTTTCCACTCGGTCAATCCTCCAAAACTCCTGACATTGTAGCTTTATTCTATACGAATAAGAGGCTTCAGGAGTGTATTGAGAGGGATACGGGATTCGAACCCGTGCATTTAGCTTGGCAAGCTAATGTTCTACCACTGTAACTAATCCCTCTTATTCCGTTTTTGATAATGGAGAACGGTTTGCAAAAACTCCAGATGAACATTCACGCAGGACTAACCCTTTTGCTAGTTTCACCATCGTGGTTTACTGGTCGTAGTCACCGCCAGCGGGTTAAGTATCCAATTCAGTCCACCCAAAACTTAGATACGGAGTAATGGGTAAAGGCGGAAGGCAGAGGATTCGAACCCCTACGTGCGGATACACGACTTTAGTTTTCAAAACTAATCTCTTACCATTCGAGCAGCCTTCCATAGGTGTACGATGGGATTCGAACCCACAACCTTCTTGTCCACAGCAAGACGCTCTAGCCTGTTGAGCTACGTACACAGTACCGACAATTGGACTCGAACCAATGCCCTGTGGATTATGATTCCACCGCTCTTACCATCTGAGCTATGTCGGCTTGCGCCCAAGTGCTGTGCCTAAGCAGTGAACGAACTTGGGGGCTTGTAGCGGAGGAGGGAATTGAACCCCCGACCTCAAGCTTATGAAGCTTGTGAGCTACCTCTGCTCTACCCCGCTATTTTAAATTAACTTTTACTATCTCTATATCATGGTAAGCATCATAAAGCATTTCTTCCATAGTCCAGCCTCTATCTCCCTGCTGGAAGATGCCTCCATACTGCCACGCTCCAAGACATTGACCAACACCAAAATACCAATCACAAGTAACTGGCAGGGCTAGGAAATTAGTTTGCTTAACTTCTCCCTTCCCATCAAAAACAACGTAATCCCAGGTATCTTCTACAGCTTTATCTGTTTTTGGATTAGTTAGGTTAGGGTTATAAACCATATCCCAATCACAATCATAAACTATACCATACTCATACCCTCCCCATTTACCACCATTCTCATACTGATACAAGGCATAGTTTTTAATTACCATTGCAGCAGCTTTTAGAGTTTCTTCAGAATGAGGCACTAAAGCTACTCTTTCACCATTTGCGCCGTAAGTCCAGTGTTGATAACCAAACTCACTCATTATCACACTCTTAACATATTCTTTGAAAGGTACTTCTGTTACCGTATAAAGCAAACCTTTCTCACATTTTTTGTGCCCAGTTACTCTTACTGTTATATACTCTGGATACTCATAAGGATTATAATATTCTATATTTTTTAATTTATCAGATTTCGTCAACTCATTTACAAACACCTGCTGAGTTTTATGTGTTGGTAGGAATTTGGGTATATCTCCTACAGGATTTAAAACTCCTAATATAACCATTCCTACAAGTATAAGTGTGTTTATAAATTATCTCCTTTCTAGGTACTGCTTAGGAGCGTCTACTCGGAATCGAACCGAGACCTTAAGCTTGGAAGGCTTTCGCTCTACCTTAGAGCTGTAGACGCTAGTACGAACATCCATCTCTACTTATGACAAATCCTTAATATTCTTCTCCCGTAAAAATCCTGCTTTCTTCTTCCCATTTGAAGGCATTATTTTAGTATGCTCGATATTATTTATTGGACTTGGAATAATAAATGATTCGGATAGTTCTTCCCAATCAGCATCACGGATTGTTGCGATATCATTGAGGTGGAAACTGACCCAAACATTTCCAATTTTGGAATCAGGATTTTCAGTATCAAGTTTTCTTTCCGATATTTCCTTGTAGCCTTGGTCTAATTCAAAACCAATATACTTTCTACCTAATCTTTTTGCAGCAATCGCTGTTGTGCCTGTACCCGAAAAAGGGTCTAATACAACATCTCCTTCATCAGTAGACATCAAAATTATTCGTTCCATTAAATAGATTGGTAGCTGGCATGGGTGATTATCTCTATATTTATTATGCTTGACACGGTAAATATCCGTCCAAACATCAGATACCAATGGACCAAATGGATGTAATTTTCCTTTTTTACCTCCATAATCTTTTAGGAGATAAGAACACTTTCTACATCTTCTATGTTGATATCGAATTTCATAATATTTATTATTTTTCGGTTCTTTTGTATAGAACAATATTCCATAGTGTGCAGGTTGTAGAGATTTACCCATTGGAGCAGTAGCTGCATCCCAAGAAATCCAATGCCTAAAATAGGCAATTCTATTTAATATTGTCGAATAATAGGTTAGCCATTTTGGTATGTTGTGAACAAAAATTGAACCAGTTGGTTTTGTAACTCGGACCATTTCCGTAATCCACAGTTCACACCAATCTATATATTCTTGGAACTCCAAACTATCCTTGGAGCTAGTATATTTTTTCTTGAGATTGAATGGAGGGTCTGCGAAGGTAACATCAATGCTATCATCAGGAATTTTAGCAAATAGTTCTAAACACTTACCCTGGAATATTTTATTCACATACTTCTCAATCATATTCTTGAACCTCATTTATCAGCAATTCTCTAAAGCGGGTCATTTCATCTGCATGAAATGTAAAAACATCTTCATATGCGATTACCATTCTTTCTAAATCATTTTTTGCACGCTTGGCACTATGAAAGTTTTTACTTGACATAAACCTTTCCTTTACTCTTCATCTGTTTCTTGCATAGATTCAAAGTTATAAAGATACGAACATCCATCTCTACTTATAGTATATCATATTTTTAATATGTTGTCAATGGTTACTTTCCTGATTTATGCCTATTGCACTCCTTACATAACATTTGACAATTTTTTGC
>Ga0209834_10002249_pt1 | contig 10359 bp, 13 predicted proteins | sample Mar14236cmmetaG_FD_184134 | JGI IMG/M metagenome (GOLD analysis project Ga0209834, IMG submission 184134) | Marine hydrothermal vent microbial communities from Guaymas Basin, Gulf of California to study Microbial Dark Matter (Phase II) - Marker... ...
CTACTTTTGGATCTTTTGACATCTCGTAGTCTAGTGCTTCATTCAACGCCTGAGCAAAGGTGATCTCTCTCACCACTGCCATACTAACACCCCCTTGGTCGGAGTTGCGAACACATCTTCGAGAAGCTCCTTCGGTTTGGGCCATGGGCTCTCTTCAGCAAACTTAATTGCGTCCTCGATTTCTTGCTTGACCTTTGCACTTATGTCATCAAGCTCTTCTTTAGTTAAGAAGCCCTTTTCAAGGACTGTTCTCTCAAAGAGCACTATGGGATCTTTGTTCTTCTTCCACCACTCAACTTCCTCTTTTGACCTGTATACCTGCGGATCCCCCTCAAAGTGTCCTCTAAACCTGTATGTCTTGGCCTCTATTAATGTAGGCCCTTCTCCCCTTCTAGCCCTCTCAATCGCTTCTTTAGCCACTTCATAAACCGCAAAAACGTCTTGTCCATCTACGCTGACTCCAGGAATTCCGTATGCGGTGGCTCTCTCAGCAATGCTCTTTATGGCCTGTTGCTTTGAATAGGAGAGAGATATCTGGTATTGGTTGTTCTCACATACAAAAACTACTGGAAGTTTCCATATCGCGGCAAGGTTTATTGCTTCGTGGAAGTTCTGCTGGTTAGATGCACCGTCTCCAAAGAAGGCCACGGCGACGTTGTCCAAGCCGTTTAGCTTTATGCCCAAACCAGCGCCTACGGCATGTGGGATTCCTCCACCAACCATACCGTTTGCTCCTAATTCACCTATGTCCACGTCCGCTATGTGCATTGAGCCACCTTTTCCCTTACATATTCCAGTAGCTTTTCCAAAGAGCTCTGCCATTGATGCCTGGATGTTTCCACCTTTTGAAATATAATGTCCGTGCCCTCTGTGAGTGCTGGTTATGTAGTCATCTTTCCTCAAGTTTGCCATTACGCCAACGGCAACTGCTTCTTCTCCTACATACAGATGGACAAATCCGGGTACCTTGCCCTGAGCAAAGAGCTCCGCAACTCTTTCCTCATGTTCCCTAATCTTCAACATAGTTTCATAAATCCACAACAGTGTTTCTTTCGGTATTTCCGACATGTTCTTTCCCTCATCTTCGGTTTGTATTCTAAGAAGGCTTACTCCAACACCGAACTTATTACACAAAATAGCCCAATTTCACATGGCATTATTTCCAATTTGAAGTATATATACCTTTCGATTTAGATTACCAAAACTTTAATAAGATCAATCAAGAAAGAATAATATGGTGATTTTGTGACAAGGATAAACATTATTATGCCGAAATTGGGAATGACAATGAAAAAAGGCACTATCATAGAGTGGAAGAAAAAAGCTGGTGAAAGAGTCGAGAAGGATGAAGTCGTTGCTGTAGTTGAATCTGAAAAATTGACCGGAGAAGTCAAAGCACCAGCACCAGGAATTCTTGTGGAGATAGTTCACGATGTTGGGGACGAAGTGCCCGTAGGGGAAGTAATTGGGGTAATAGAGACCGAGGGGAACTGAGTTGGTAAGCGAAGAAATAAAAATACTGGCTGAGCAATATGATATTGATCTTTCAAAAATAAAAGGCTCCGGCCCAAATGGAGAGGTCACACTAAAGGACGTTGAAGAATACATAAAGGAGCAATTCTCCCCGAAGGTGAAAGAAGAGAGGAAGATATTTGGGATAAGGAAGGTCATAGCGGAAAGGCTCTCAAAAAGCTATAGAGAGGCTGTACACGTAACTCTAAACATGGAAGCAGAGATGGACAGTCTTATAGATGTTAGAAAAAAGCTCGCAGAGAAGCTTGGCACAAAGCCTTCCTACACTGTTCTTATGCTAAAATGCATTGCAAAGGCCATAGGGGACTTCATAGAGATCAACGCAACAATGGAAGAAGGAAAGGTGATGATTTATGAGAACGTAAACATAAACGTGGCCGTTGACAGTCCAATAGGTCTTATAACGCCGGTGATTAGGAACGTCGATAAAAAACCCCTCGAAGAACTCTTACACGATTATGCAGACATCGTTGAAAGGGCAAAAAGCGGCAGACTTAAGGAGAAGGACTTCGTTGGGGGGACTTTCACAGTAACGAACCTTGGAATGCTTGGAGTCGACTCCTTCACCCCAATAATCAACCCACCGCAGATTGCAATTTTAGGCCTAAACAGAATAGCACAAAAGCCCCTAGTCAAGGACGGAGATATCAGAATAGCGAACGTGATGAACCTTTCCCTCACCTTTGACCACAGGGCAATAGACGGAGCTCCAGCGGCAAGATTTCTGGGAAGAGTGAAACACTACCTAGAGCATCCAGAGGAGGTGTTTTCAGATGAGTAAGTGGGGAAGATACGTTATAGAGATCGGCATAGGGATTGATCAGCACGGCCAGAATCCCACAAAAGCTGCTGTTAGAGCAGTTAAGGATGCAATAACGAGAGTCTGCGTTGTTGGACTCTTAGAGCTCTTTGACCTTGATCTTGAGAAGGATGTAAAAGCGGAGATTATAATAGGGGTTCCGTATTCCCGAGAGGTTGACGTGGAAGAGGTTAAGAACGCTGTGCCTTTAACTTGTGAAAAGAGTGTGAAGGTTGTTGAAGGGGGACTGAAAGGCCCAGGAATAGCTCTCAAAGAATTTGGAGATAAAACAAATGAGATACTGATAGCGGTAGCCTTCATAACCCTATACGTCAGGAGAGGAGATTGATGAAAAAAGTCACGGTAGGAATTATAGCAAACCCCGAGTCCGGTAAAGATATAAGGCGCTTAATAGCCCATGCAAGCGTATTTGACAATATGGAAAAAGTCAGCATCGTTAGGAGACTTCTTCTTATAATGCAAGAGCTGGGAGTAGAGAAGGTTCTCGCAATGCCCGAAACCTTTGGAATAGTGCCAGCTGCGCTTCGCGCAATAGGTGACCACTTATCTCTGGAAGTAGAGATGCTCCCCATGAAAATTTTTGGGGACTGGAGAGATACTATAAAGGCGGCAGAACTCATGAAAGATAAAGTTAACGTAATAGTGGTTATCGGAGGGGATGGGACGAACAGACTTGTGGCAAAATCCTCTGAAGATATTCCACTAATGCCGCTCTCAACCGGTACGAACAACGTATTTCCTTACATGATAGAAGCAACAATAGCGGGAGCCGCTGTAGCGGCAATAGCTACGGGGATCGTTAAGCCCAAAGAAGGAACGTTCAGGACCAAGAGAATTGAACTATATGAAGACGGTGAATTAAAAGACATAGCCCTCATAGACGCCGTTACAACCCTTCATTCTTTTAAAGGCTCTAAAGCAGTGTGGAAGCCAGAATACCTACGGGAAATCGTAGCAAGCGTTGCCTCCCCATACAATATAGGCCTAAGCTCAATTCCAGGGATATTAAAGGAGGTAACGGAAAAAGACGACATGGGAGTATACGTAGAGCTCGGGGGAGAGAAGGCAATAAGAGCCCCCATAGCACCTGGAGTGTTCAAAAACATAAAGGTTAAGGAAGCGAAGGTTTTGGAGCTAGGGGAAGAAGTGGAGTTAAAGACTTCTCCATCTCTGCTGGCACTGGATGGAGAAAGAGAGACCGAGATGAAAGGAAAGATTACGGCGAAGGTAACGAGAAATGGCCCAAGGGTCATAGATTACAAAAAAACTTTGAGACTAGCTGCTGAGAGAAGCTTTTTTGACTATTGACTTCGGATTTCCTTTATTTTCTCTTTTATGCGTTCTTCTCTACCTTCCGGCGGATACCTTATGTTCCATTCCTCCCTTGAGTATTTCTCTTTATAAAGAAGTTCCGCCATTTTCAGTTCTTTTGAAGTTGGAGTATCAAAGTAAAAATCTTCCCCTAAAACTCGTGAGTAACTCCTCGCTAGAGCTTCACTCACATCTTCAAGTTTAATGTTATCAACAAAAGCCGAGAGATTCGCAACCTGGTATTTAACCGGGTCAAAATCGTGTTTTTTCGGAATCCTAATGAGAGAATATAATTTTACTAAATCAGAATTCACCAGAATAGAACCGTGCAAAAAGAGGACACCCCACCTCAAACCTGCCGCAGTGCCCGACACCTTTTTTCCATTTACAACAACGTCATTAGTGTTCCGCAGATAGGGCTTCAAGCCAAGCTCTTCTAGAGCGAGCAGGGTTCCTCTTAGGAGCCCACTGTAGAGGTAATCCACAGGATAGTTTACGTCCCTTTTAATTGCAAGAGAGTAGTTCAAGCAGCCTTCGTCGTGATAAACGGTTCCTCCCCCCGTAAATCGCCTTATTATCTGAATTTTGAACTTTTCAGCATTTTTCATATTAACGTCATTTTCAGCTTTTCTAAATCGCCCGAGTACTACGGAGGAATTCTTATTTACCCATATCCGCAGGGTATCGCCAACAATCTCTTCTCCCCTAGCTCTGGCAAGGGCTTCTTCAAAGGCTAGATTAAAGTACGGATCTGCAGAGTCGTAGAACAAAATTCTCAAGCCCATAATAGGAAATTTGTATAGGACAGTTAAATGTTTTTGTAGCAAGTTTTTCTAAAGGGCCTTAATTTTATTTGGTCGCAAGGATTACGAGAGAGCACAGCACACCTGAGATTATGCTCCTGGAGCTAGTGCTTCTTGGTCACTGGGTATTGACTATACGTCAGTTCACTTGAGGATCAGAGCGTGTCAGTTTGTTTAACTAAAATCGATTATTTCATAGCAACAAAACTCCAAAGAAAAGGTTTTGGGGTGTCCGCCCGGAGGCGGACAAAAGGGGGAAAGGAGTTCAGCCAAAGAGGGCACCGAGACCGGCGAGGGCCTCCTCCTCGCTGGCCTCCTCTTCCTCTTCCTCCTCTTCCTCAGCGGCGGCCTCAGCCGGAGCCTCGGCAGCCGGAGCAGCGGCAACGGCAACCGGGGCGGCAACCGGCATGGCGGCCTTCTCGATGACCTCGTCGATGTTGACGCCCTCAAGGGCGGCAACGAGGGCCTTTATCCTAGCCTCGTCCGGGCTGACACCAGCGGCCTCAAGGACGGCCTTGAGGTTCTCCTCGGTTATCTCCTTACCAGCGGCGTGGAGCAGCAGAGCGGCATACACGTACTCCATTTTTCGCACCTCCAATCATCTTCATTTTTTTCATTTCACACGGATTTGTTCAGGGATACGAGGGAAATGGAAAGTTCAGCCGAAGAGCGCGCCCAGTCCAGCGAGCGCGTCCTCCTCGGAAGCTTCCTCCTCTTCCTCCTCTTCTGCCTCAGCCTCCTCAACCTTTTCTTCCTGAGGCTGAGCGGCAACGGCTATTTGTGCCTGTTGGTTTAAAAGCTCTTTGGTCTTCTCGTCGAGCAGATCCTCAGGTAGCTCCTGGGCTATGAGCAGGACTGCACGCAGAGCCCTGCCAAAGATGTCCTCGACTGTCTCTGGGGTGACGTAGCCAGCCTCCACAGCGACGTTCTTCGCGCCGAGGAAGGCCTTCTGGATGATTGCCTCGATGGTCTGGCCCGTCGGGTAGGCGGTGTTGACGGACAGGTTGAACGCGTGCATGTAAGCCTGCTGGAGCAGGTTGATGTACTCCTCCTCGTCGATCGCGAGGACTTCCGGAGTGTAGACGATTCCGTCCTCGTAAGCCGCGAGCAGGTTGAGACCGACCTCAAGCGGCTCGATTCCGAGCGCGTTAAGGATCCTCGCGAGCTGGTCGGTGATGACCTCACCGGCCTTAAGGACGGTGTAGTCCTTCTGGATGCTGACCTTTCCCTTATCGATTCTCGCCGGGATTCCTAGGGCCTGCATCTCACCGACGAGCGGACCCGGTGCAAGTGATGTCGGACCGGCGGGTATGACAACGTCCTTGGGAACCACCGCTCCCGGCTTGGCCGGGGCAGGGGTCTTGCTCTCCTCAAGGAGCTTGTAGAGCTTGAACGGGTTCATCTCGGTGGCGAGGATTCCGGCTCCGCCCTGAATGTGGTCTATGAGCTTCTCGAGTTCCGGCTGTCCGAGCTCCTGGGCGGCCCTCTTTATGGCGAGCTCTATGAGGGTGTTCCTGCTGACCCTGAGGAGTGCCTTGCCCCTGAGCTTCTCACGCATCTTGCTGAGTGGGTAAGCCGGGACGTTGGCAACGTCAACGAGCGCTATCACTGGGTAGCTCTTGATGATGTTGGCGAGTTCTTCAACTTCCTTCTTCTTCCACTCGGCAACGTGGGGCATCTTCCTCACCTCTCCACCTTAACTGCCGGTCCCATCGTGGTCTTGACGTACACTGACTTCACTTGGTTCTCGCCGCGCTCCAGCTTGTTGAGGATGGCGTTGAGCACTGCCTCCGCGTTCTCGGCGAGCTTCTCATCGTCCATGTCCTCGGTTCCCACCGGAGCGTGAACCACTGGGTTGTTCTTGAGCTGTATCCTGACGGTTCTCTTGAGCCTCTCAACTACCGGCTCCAGGTTGGTCATTGTCGGCGGCACTACCTGAGGCATCTTGTTCCTCGGACCGAGGTACCTACCGAGGTACCTACCGATCTTCGGCATCAGGGGCGCTGCTGCAATGAAGAAGTCGTACTTCTTCGCCAGCTTCCTGGCTTCCCTTGGGCTCTTGGCAAGTTCCTCAAGCTGCTCTCCACTAATCACATCAAGCCCGAGCTTTTTAGCCGCCTCGGCAACGGCACCATCAGCGATGACCGCGATTTTGGGCTCCTTCCCACGACCGTGGGGCAGCACAACCTCAAGCTTAAACCTGTTCTCCGGCTTGCGGAGGTCGATATCCTTGAGGTTGACTGCCACTTCGACGGTCTGTGTGAAGTTGCGCGGCTTAGCCCGGGCCTTCGCCTCCTTCACCGCTTCCACGATTTTCTGCCTGTCAAAGGCCATTTACAGCCCTCCTTTCGGTTTTGATTTAAGTTGAAAAAGTCAAAGATGCCCGGCCTCCTCCCAATCTGGGGAGGTTTACGGACCCATCACCTACTCCCGTCGCCGGTTTCGGTTCAGCCCGATGGCTCGGCCTTGAGCCCGTTACCCCTACCGCAGGGCGGGTTGGGGTTATCGTTCTCACACCTGTGAGGAGATTTTTAAACTTTTCCCTCACTCCTCGGCGTTGGCGAAAATCTCGTCGTAAACGCCTTCGTCAATCTCCCTCTGAACTTCCCTGGGATCCTTGCCCTCGACTGTGACGCCCATGCTGAGGGCTGTGCCGATGACTTCCTTCGCCGCGGCCTTGAGGTCAGCCGCGAGCATCTGGTCCTTCTTGGCCCTGGCGATCTTGATGACCTGCTCCATGGTCAGGTTCCCGACTGGGCCGTGGCCGGCCTCGCTGGAGCCCTTCGGGATTCCGAGCTCCTTCTTGATGAGCTGGCTGACCGGCGGGACACCGACCTCGATCTCGAAGGTCTTCTTCTTCGGGTCGGTGACTATGATCTTGACGGGAACCTGCATTCCCTCGAAGTCCTTGGTGGCCTTGTTTATCTCGTCAACGACCTGCTTGACGTTAAGTCCGAGTGGACCGATAGCCGGACCGAGCGGCGGTCCGGGGGAAGCCTTTCCTCCCTCAACGAGCACTTCAACGACCTGTGCCATTGTTCTCACCTCTCTCTTTTGACCGTTCACTCATTCTGGCGTTTGCTTATAAGTCTAACGTATTCGCCCCTCACCGTGACCTGAATCGGGACGACCGAGCCTATGAGGTCAACGACTATCTCGTCCTTGGCTTCGTCGACCCTGGTGACCTTGGCCTTTTCGCCCTTGAACGGGCCGGAGATGAGTTCAACAATGTCACCAGGCTCGAAGCCGCTCACAGCAGGCTTCTCCTCAAGGAAGTGCTCTATCTCTTCGAACTTGACCTCGCCGGGAAGGATTCCCTTGGCGTGGCGGATGCCTTTGATGGCCTCATCTACGGCACCCTTGCTCGGCGCCTCAACGAAGATGTAACCCTTAACCTTTGAGGGCGCCAGTATGGCGTAAACCGGGATGTTGTACGTTTCAACCTTGCTGTATATCAGCTTGGCGGTGGTCTCTTCCTGTCCCACCGTGACACGCACTGTGAATATCTTGCCGTCGTCCATCCTTCTCACCCACAGTTGCTGGTTCAGGCCCCGGTGATCAGCTGGCCTATAAGGCGGATTATAAGACCGATGGTGCCTATTATAAGTATTCCAACGCCGGTTATCTTTGCTGCTATCTTAAACTCGTTCATTCCCGGCTTTTTCGTGACTATCAAAACCCTCCGCGACTCCGCGAAGAAGTTTTTAAGCTTTTCCGTGGTCGTTGCCACTCCCGTCACCTCGCTGAATTTTGAAAATGAAAGGTGTCGTCAAAGCTCCTCAAGATCGAGCTTAATAACTTTTCTCTCCTGCTCCTCACCGTAGTAGCCCTGCTCCTCCTCGGCCACCGCGTAGGGTGAGCTGACGCCGGTGACCACGATGAGGATCCTTATCATCTTCTCCAGCTCCTCGTCGAGCTGGATACCCCAGATGACCTGCGCCTCCGGGTCGAGCTTGCTCGTGACGAGCTCTATTATCTGCTGGGCCTCCTCGAGCTTGACGTCGCTTCCGCTGATGCTTATGAGGGCGCCCTTCGCACCGCTGATGTCAACGTCGAGGAGCGGGCTGTTGAGGGCCTGCTGGGCAGCCTCCAGGGCGCGCTTCTCGCTGTCGCTCTCGCCGATACCGATCATGGCGACGCCGCCGTCCTTCATGACGGCGCGGACGTCGTTGAAGTCGAGGTTGACAAGGCCGGGCTTGGTGATGAGCTCGGTTATGCCCTTGACGGCCTGGACGAGTATCTCGTCGGCGACCTTGAAGGCCATGTGGATCGGCAGGTTCGGGGCAACCTCCATGAGCTTGTCGTTCGGGATGACTATGACAGTGTCGCTGTTCTTCCTGAGCCTCTCAAGGCCGTATTCGGCGTTCTTAATGCGCCTTATGCCCTCAACCGTGAACGGGAGGGTGACGACTGAGACGGTGAGGGCACCCATCTTCTTGGCGATCTCGGCAACGACCGGGGCGGCACCGGTACCGGTACCTCCACCGAGACCGCAGGTGATGAAGACCATATCTGCCCCTTCAAGGGCCTCCCTAATCTCCCTCTCGCTTTCCTTGGCGGCCTCTTCTCCCATCTTGGGGTTGTTTCCTGCTCCAAGACCGCGGGTGAGCTCCTTACCGATGAGTATCTTCCTGTGAGCGCGAACCTTGAGAAGGTCTTGAGCATCTGTGTTGATGGCGATAACCTTAGCGCCCTCGATACCAACCTGCATCATCCTGTTAATGGTGTTACAGCCGGCACCGCCGACACCAACGACATAAATCTTGGCCTGAATCTGCTCAAGAATCTTCTTAAGCTCCTCATCAATGTCCGTTTGAGGAGCCTGGGCCTCCGGGGCCTTGTTAATGTCAGCAGAGGTTCTTTCGATAGCATTTTCAATCAGCTTCAGCATCTTTTCACCCTCCGGACAAATTTAACATCTGTTCCACTTTGTACGCAGGTAGTATATAAATTTAGCTAAGGGCGAGTGCTGATTTTTAAATCCCGCTTAACATCTTTAAAGATTTCGCCCATTCAGTCCCTTATAAACTCCAAGCCCAGTTCTTCGGCCAGGCTTCTGGCCATCTGCCTCGTTTCACCCTTGCTGCCTTTCCAGTCAACGTATATAGCGTCCACTTTTCCGGCGGTTCGTTCAATAGCCTTCAGAATCAGCTCCTTCTTGAGCGGGTGGGCGTATTTCGCCGCTATATGGCTGAACGCCAGGTCTGTCTCCAGCGCCCTCTTGGTCTGCTTCGGTGCGTAGTGCCCGCCACCGATACCTATTGCAACCGGAAACTCCGCGGTCTTGTAGTTTTCGAGCACGTGAATTATCGCCTCCCCTATTATCTCCCCGGCTCTGTCGTTTACCCACTCTTCCTCACTGGAGCCTATTTCGATGAACAGGCTCGGCACGCTGAGCTCGCTCGGTCCGTGGTGCGTCGCCTCGTAACAGACCGTCCAGCCGAGGTCGTTGAGCTCGTTCATCTTCATGAGGGCAAGCTTCATGGCGCTCGGCTGGGCTATGGCGAGGCTCTCGTCATTTCCACCGTACATCGCGTTCCCCCAGTTGCCCGTGACGTGGGTGGTGAGGGCCGGGAGCTTCTGTTTGCTGGAGTGGCGTGAGGCAAAGATTATAATCTCCGGGATGAAGCCAAGCTGTTCTTTTATGGCCCCGTCGAGGTTGTCGTAGTAAATCATCTCATCGTTTGTGGTCAGGATAAAGGTGTCTCCGCTCCTGTAAACCATGTTGCCGTCGAAGGCAAGCTCTGTTTCTCCAAATCCAAAGTTTTCAATGAGCTTCTCCTTTATATTCATGGACGCGAGGTCAATTTTTGTCGTCATAATAACTTTCATTGTCCTGCCCCCAGTGCCCTGCGGGGGAGAAGGGATAAAAAGGTTTGCCTCTGAGAGCAG
>Ga0209834_10002250_pt1 | contig 10358 bp, 10 predicted proteins | sample Mar14236cmmetaG_FD_184134 | JGI IMG/M metagenome (GOLD analysis project Ga0209834, IMG submission 184134) | Marine hydrothermal vent microbial communities from Guaymas Basin, Gulf of California to study Microbial Dark Matter (Phase II) - Marker... ...
CTAAGATATATTGATAGAGCCTTCTTACTGATTGTATATTCAACAAATACATCAAGATGGGGAAGATGGAAAAGATATGATCTGGATATTTTCTAAGATACATTCTTTTAGTATTTTCAAAAACTAACTTGGTTGTTTTACGCACTGATTTTTAACGAAATATCAGTAATACTCTACAATTACATTTTTTCCATGATCCTTCAGTAACCTTGCAAGTTCATCAACTATGTTCTTTCGAATTGAGATGTTGGAGGGAAGATCCGGATTTTGATAAAATGGATTGATTTTTTGGCCCATCAATATGAACACTTCATCCGCATCTATTAACATCCGTACCAATTCAACAGCTGCGTTGTTATCAGATGGTAATTTCAATTCATCAAAATCCGACTTTTTTAGATATTCAACTGCCTTTGTCATGGTTAAAACACCTTCTGTAACTAAATCCACACCTTCTAATTTTCCCATCGGTGGTACATCAGGTCTTGCTGTCGATATGTCTATTTCGGCTTCTACACCTAAGAATCTAGAAACTATATTTGCAGTTGTACCACCGCATACTATTTTTTTGCCGGGAAGGGCTAAAAATTTCTTGACTACTTTTTCATCATCTTTTGGATCCAAAGGAGGACCCGTGAAAATCACAAGATCCGATTTTTCTTTAATCATTATTCCAGCAATAGTGGCGTCATCTTGGCACTTTCCACCATAATAGTTCAGAACTACACCTGTAGCGTTTTCTACGATGAGCTTCGGTTTACTGTACTTGCGCAATAGTTTTCTCGCATACTCTGCAACATTTTCCCAGCCCCAACCAAAATCTAACAGCTCTCCAAGGCCAGCATATACAACACCATCGCTGACGAGCACTATGAAATCCCCAGGTTTTAATGTGTATTCCCATATCTGTATCTTTTTTTCACCTATTTCCTTAACCACAGGTTCTGTAGAATCTAACCATCCATCTATCAGTACAATAGGCCGCGGATTATCGAAATTTGTAATCTTCACTTTTCCGTCCTTCATACCCTGAACCACAGTAAAAGTGGAATAGGCTATTCCTCTCTCTTTACATATAGGAAGGGTCTTCGTAACAGTATCTATGGTTTCCATCATATCTATTCCTTCTTTGAGCATCGTTACGAGGATTTCAGAAGTTAGGGTAGCCAATATGTTAGCCTTTACACCACTTCCCAATCCATCAGACAATACTGCGATAAATGTGTCCTGTGAATTATGTATTTTCACAATATCCCCGCAAAGTTCCTCGCTGTACTTGTTCATACTCTTGAAATAACAGTCGTATTTCACGTTCATTTCTCGTCCCTCGTTTCATCCATTACAAGATTTAGGATTTTCAAGAGAGAAGCTTTGGTTTCAGCTACAGTTTCTCCAAGAAGACTCGCTATCTCTTGAGCTATTTTCATTTGCTCAGTTATAACCTTTTGGGCACTTTCTATAGCTTCTTCTTTTATCTTGTTGATTTCTCTTTTGTGCTCTTCCTCCATTTTTCGAAGTTGATATTGAATACACAGATCCCACGGCATCAATCCGTTCAAAACAGCTATCGCTCTATCTCTACACGTCGGATAACCGCAAGCGCCGCAATTCAGAGGTTCTTTCAACATCCCAATTTTCTTGAGCACAGAGTTGATTTCCGCCTCACTTGGAATTTTATATTCCACTTTTTCTGGTATATATTCTCTCGTCAAATCAATCTCTCTGTATATCCTTTGCGCAAGATCTCGAATCTTCGTACCGAGGTTATCAAGTGTGTATTCTATAATTCTTCTCCTCTTTTCAAAAACTTCAAGGTCTTTTCTTATTCCTGGACCACCTATACATCCTCCATCACAATAAAGAGCCTCTGACAGTACTGGATTCATATCATCTCGCCCATTCTTGATATTTTCAGAATATTTTTCCAAGAACTTCATCACATTTTCTTTACCATCTATAATTACTGTGTCTTTCTCAAGAACGATATCAAGATCCTCCTGCAAATAATAACTCACTGTTTTTGCAAGTCCACCAACTACTGGATATGAGAGACCGTAAAGGGTGTCAAACCCATCGGGATGTGTCTCAGTGAGATGTTCCAAATCCATTTTTTTATCTTTTAACAACTCATCGAACTCCTCAAAAGTTAATGCAAGGTCAGTATCACCTTTTACCTCGACTTGTGTGATTTCAGATTTTTTTGAAATGCACGGGCCTATGAATACGATTTTGACATTTGGTTCCTTTTTCTTGATATATCTCGCAATTGCGATCATTGGACTGACAGCTTTTGATAATCTATCTACAAGTTCTGGAAACCATTTTTTTATATAATTCACCACAGTTGGACATGGTGAGGCGATTACTTTTTTGCCTGATCTGATCTCCTCTGCTATAACCAAAGAAGATAATTCCGCCCCAAAGGCTACCTCGTAAACTGCAGATACTCCTAATTCCTTGAGAGCGGTTATGAATTTATACGGCTCGTCGTAATGGGCAACGTAAGAAGGTGCAACTACAGCAATTATTTTTTCGCTTTTCAACCATTCATTAAAAATATCTGTTTGCCGAAGATAGGATCTAGCATTCTCAGGACAAGCCCTTATACATGCCCCACACACCACACACATTTCTGGTACAATATCCACAAAATCCTCTTTAACTATATTTGCATGCACTTCACAAGTTCTTATGCAACTTATACACTTCACACATTTTTCCGGGTTTGTGAGGATTATATAGTCCACTATTTACCTCCTTGAATTATATTTAGAAGATTTAAAAGAGAGGCCTTTGTTTGAGCCGTAGTTTCTCCAAGAAGGCTTGCTATTTCTTGAGCTACTTTCATTTGTTTCAAAACAACGTTCTTTATCCTATCGAGCGTTTCCAGTTTTATTTTGGTGAGCTCATTTTTTTTCATTTCTTCTAATGTTATATCAACAAATATACCTGTTGCCATTTCGCTCTCGGGTATCTTAAAGGCTATGAGCTTTGCAATAATACCATAGGATTGAAAAGATATTTTTTCTACACTATTGACTTTTCCAGTTCTGAAAACTTCTTCAAAAATTTCGACCCCTTGTTCACCAATGAGTTTTCTTAAATCAAACCCTATAGCATTTTCGCGTGTTATTTGAAACATTTTCTCAAATGCTGGATTTAAATTGCGAATTCTCATATCCTTATCAACTATTACAAGCCCATTGGGATCGTATTGCCAAAAGAGTTTTAGAATATCGCTTTCAGTTTCCATTGAATTTACTCCTCCAATATCAGAGGTTTTATTTTCTCTTCGAATACCTCCTCAGCGTTCTCAGGTCTCACATTTTTCACAAAGGTGTCTCCCACCTTTACCACAACCGCCTCCAAACATGGACCCAAGCAAAAAGAACCTTTCAAGGTAACCTTACTCTTCAAATCAGACTCTTCGATTTTTCTCATAAATATTTTAGCTACTTCTTCAGCGCCTTTTAAATGACAGGCACTTCCCATACAAACATAAATATTTTTCATACCTTCACCTCAACATTGAATAATTTCTTGAGATTGTTAGCTGCAATCCTGGGTTCTATCAAAACACCCGGTCCAGCAATACAACCTCCATCACATCCCATGCCTTCAAATATGTCCACTTTTATCTTACCAGAAACTACATCTTTGATAATTTTAGAACATTCTTGTATTCCATTTGCAGCGACTATCTTCAACTCGCCTGCTGATTCTTTACCTTTACATTTTTCAATGTAGTATTTGACCGCATTCCCCACTCCACCATGTACTGCAAAATTCCATGCGTATGGACTCGCGTCTTCAAGTTTTTCACCCTTCAAAGCCATTGGTTCTACACCATAAGCAGCGAAGATTGCTCCTATTTCCTCAAAGGTTAAAACATAATCAGTAAGCTTCTTTTCCTTAGCCTCTCTTTTCTTAGCAATACAAGGCCCTATGAACACTATCTTGTATTTTGGAAATTCTTCTTTCAATTTTTCTGAAAGCAATGTCATCGGCGATGGAACTGGTGATATGTGTTGTGAAAGCTCCTTGGAATTCTTCTCAACGTAATGAACGAAAGCTGGGCAGCAGGAAGTTAACATAAGTTCTCCGTTTTCAAGGAAATGTCGAGCTTCGGCCTCTGCCACCATGTCAGCACCTATTGCAACTTCAAATACCTTTGAAAAACCAATCTTTCTCAATGCTTCTTTGAACTGCTGAATTGTAACCTTGCTTCCAAACTGCGCTACGGCGGAAGGTGCGTATATAGCTATGAGTTTTTCGTTGGTGGCAAGTTTGTGAACAACTTGCATTATCTGAGAAGGCGTTTCAATCGCGCCGAATGGACAAGCTATATAACAAGCTCCACAAGTCGAACATTTTTTTTGATCTATTTCCACATGTTCCTCACTTGAAGAGCTTATAGCCTTTGAGGAGCATGCAGTTTCGCATGGACGCTCGAGTTTTATTATTGCCTGATAAGGACAAGCCAAAGAACATAGCCCACAATTTACACACTTGCTGTAATCTATACTGGCCCTGTTGTTAACTATAGAAATTGCATTTCTTGGACATACATTTTCACAGGAATGGGCAATACAATTTCTACAAAGATCTGTCACATAGTATCTACCACCTGGACATTCACTACAAACCTTGTCAATCACATCCACAAATTTTTCTCTTTCAAGTAGATCGGATGTGTCATTCAAAATATCCTCTAAAAAATCAACCATTTCGTATAATTCTATATCTCTAACCTTAGAATAATCCAATCCAATGGCCAATTTTATCTTCTCTCTTAAAACTTCCCTTTCGTACAATACCCTGAGTTTATCTGTGTAATCATCATCGGGTATCAATATTTTGGGGAGCTTTGGAAGAAGTTCTTTTAAGGTCTGATTTTTATAGTTTTTCACGAGTTCCAGGTACAATCTTCGCCTGATCTTTATTATATTGTTCAAAACAAGTCTTCTCAAAGTTCCTCTCTCCCTTCAAGAACTTTCATAATCATGGATTTTAAAGCTGTGGGAGTCATGTTCTCGTAATATTTATCATTTAGTTTCACAATCGGCGGTTTCATATTCTCGTGACATACCCCAAAACATGGAGATAACTTGTAGTCTATTTTCTCATTGAGCCATTCTGGAAGATTTTCCGTAAACTCAATCAACTCATGAGCCCCCATTATATGGCAGGCTGTTCCCACGCAGATTTCTATTCTGATTTTTTTCACCAAGCAACACCTCTCATTATTTGAAAAAATTTTTTGTTTGTAAAATCCTGTCATTTTTTCCCACATTTATACTATACTTTAACAATACGCTATGCAATTAAAACGACGTAACAGCCTAAATAATTGTATGTGAATATTTTCACATACAAACTTTTAGAGAAATCTTTACTTTTGAAAAGTATATAAAGTAGGATTACCTGTAGAATTGGCTACAGTATTGGCATTAGGCGGAACATTCAATATGGAAGAAGCAAAGGATCAAAAAAATAGCACAATAGAATTTAAAATATAATATGAATAATAAATGCTCGAATTATCCGAAGCTAATTGGAAAGACATCGCTCTTGAACGCTTTTCTTGACGAAAGGGAGAAAAGTAAGACTCATTGTATATCTGTTGATCGCAGGACCTTGAAATTACAGTTCAAAGATTTTCATGTCTAACCAGAGAGTGCGGGTGGCTAGACTGTTTTTACAAAAGTTCAAGTGCGTGTCTTTGTCAAAGACAAAAAAAGGGCTATTCAGCCCCGTTTATTTTATTTATTCCGTACACTTTATCAATTGCCACCACAGCTTACTAAAACGACTAAATTGCATTAATTACCATCATACACTCTGCACAAAGCTATCCCAGACAAACGCCCAGTTTACTATGGATTTGTTAGGTCTGCTCCATCAATTAAGAAAAGTCCCCCATAGCTTCCATCGATGTAAAGTTCACGTATGAGTTCATATTTCTTGCTGTTATATAGCGTTGGTTAAAACAAATTCATATCTTCTTGCTCACGATCATGAGCTCCATTTCATCCATTTTAAGTGGTTCACGATTCCACGATCCAGCTGTTCCTCCCCAAATGTTTTCCACCAGAAATCCTGTGGTTTTCAACATGTGTACCAGTTCAGTTGCAACGAAACCTTTTTCCTTGAGTACAAGACCTTCTGGTGCATTTTCAAGATAGTCCGACATGGGGTGGGTTTCAACAATTCCAATAGGATCAAAGATCCCATTTTTCACATCTTCGTCGCTGTACATTCTGATCATTCTGAGACCATTTAGTGCTGTCAGAAGAAACTTTGCACCTGGTTTTAAAGCTCGATTTATGTTTCTGAGAATCTTCATGTCTCTTTCGAATGGATCTTCTCCTTCAGACAGGAGTCCAAATGCACCTTCACAAAGACAGATACAAGCGTCGTACAATTCATTAACTTCGAAATCTGTGGCATCTGCCTGAATGAAATTCACAGAAACTGATTCCTCCACACATCTTTTTTGAGCTTCCCTTAACATCTGTTCAGAGATGTCTATACCTGTTACTCTATATCCTCTCTTTGCAAGTTCAATGGCGTGTCTTCCCGTACCACATCCAATATCGAGTATGTGTGAACCCTTAGGCAGGTTGAATTCTTCTTCAATGAAATCTATCTCTCGTTTGGTATGTTTTGTGAAGACCTCATCCATGTAGTGTGGGGCATGTCGATCAAAAAATACCTTCCAAGGATTTTCGTTCACTGTTGGAACCTCCCTTTTGATGACTAAATCAATGTGCATTATACCATCATTCTTACAATAAGGTCAAATCCAACATTTTGTATAAAGTTTGCTTTTACTTAGTTCGTAATCCCTTAACATCTTTATTTCTATCTTCGTCAATTCTTCCATAAATGTCAGTTTAATACTCTTCTTGTTCAATGGTTGACGGAACTGGATTTGACATCCTCCCAATCCCTTAAAAGGGATGGGCTTTCTGGCTTGAATTCTGTAAAAAAGGACCAAATAATTTATGTTAATATTGCTGCATATTAGCAGATACAATAGTTAAAAAATCCAGGATATCAATAAAGTAATCTCCAAAGGAATTTTTAAACAGTTCCACATCCAATTTTTAAAGTTTCCATGAAAAAAAATACATCAGATTTGTGAAAAGTGTTATATTTTAACTATGTGATTAATTTTAAGTGATTTTGGAGGTGTGTATTATGAAAGTCATAGAAACGATTAATCTAACTAAATATTATGGTAAATTCAGAGGAATAGAGAATGTGAATCTTTCTGTTGATGAAGGCGAAATCTTTGGTTTTATAGGTCCAAATGGTGCAGGTAAATCAACGACTATAAGACTTTTACTGAATTTCCTGTACCCAACATTTGGAACCGCAAAAATATTTGGAAAAGATTGTTTCAAAGAATCACCTGAAATAAAAAAGTTAATAGGTTATATTCCAGGAGAGGTTAATTATTATGAAGACGTCAAAGTTAAAGATCTTTTAGAATACTCGATAACTTTCTATGAGGGTGATAAAGAAAAGTATAGAAGGAAGATGTTTGAACTTTCCAAAAGATTTGATCTTGATCTCAATCGAAGGATAAGCGATCTATCCTTGGGTAACAGGAAAAAAGTAGCTGTTGTTCAATCCTTAATCCATGAACCAAGACTTTTGATATATGATGAACCCACCAATGGCTTGGATCCTCTCATCCAAAAAGAACTCTTCGATCTAATATGTGAGGAAAATAAAAAGGGAGTGACGGTATTTTTCTCGTCTCACGTTCTGTCCGAAGTTCAAAAACTCTGTACAAAAGTTGCAATAATTCGAGAGGGGAAAATCATGACAATCGAAAACGTCGAAGATCTCAGAAAAAGACAATACAAAATTGTGAAAATAGAAGGCGATGTTGGAGAAATAACCTTGTCAGGAATCAAAAATTTGAAAACGAGAGGTAATACAACTTCCTTTCTGTTCTCGGGTGATATCAATGAATTGATTTTGTTTTTGAGTAGAAAAAAAATCGATAATCTTTCAATAGAAGAACCCACACTTGAGGAAATATTCATGGATTACTACTCAAAGGAGGAAGAACACAATGAACATATTCAAATGGGAATTTAAAAGGTCGAGAAAGCTGCTCTTAGCTTGGACATTAGCGTTTGTATTACTACAATTTATGTATTCATCATTCTTCCCATCCATGGCTTCTGAAGAAGGCGGACTACTTTTGGCAAAGTTGAATATGCTTCCAAAAATTTTTCTGAAAATGTTTGGATTAGAAAATTTGGATTTGACAAATATTCTGCATTACTATGCCATGCAAGGGCAGTTCATAGTGATACTTATAGGAAGTGTGTTCGCTGCGAAAATGGGATCAAGTATGATCGTAAAAGAAGAAAACGATAAAACCGCCGAATTTTTGATGGCTAAACCAATATCAAGGAAAAAGATCATCACTGGTAAATTATTTGCAACACTCGTAAATATACTTATATTCGATGGTATCATAACAATGGCCAATTTCATCTTTTTTAATATTTATAACACATCTGACGCTTTCGATTTTAAATTATTCTGGCTTCTCTCCCTCTCTCCTTTTTTTATACATCTTTCTGTAGGGTTCCTAAGCTTTCTGGTATCTACGTCTAAAAGACGACTCGGAAAAGCTGACATGATTTCCCTTGGTCTTGTATTTTCACTTTATACTGCTTCTGTTTTTGCTAAGCTCACCGAAAAACTCGATTTTCTAAGATTTTTCACGCCATATTCATACTTTGATCCTTCAAACATTGTAAAGACAAAAAGTATCAGCATGATCTATATTATACTGTTTTTAATGGAGTTAATTGGTTTTATTGTTGCATCTTACATTTATTTCGAGAAAAAAGATATATACATTTAAATTAGACAGTGGGTAATTCAAGCGAAATTGGATGGTAAAATCTAATAAAATATACACATGAATGAAAATAGTTCCTCAAAATAAAGATCAAAACACTTTAAAAACAAGAGAAAGGGTATTTCTATGAACTTAAAGGGTTTTTTGAATCTACTTATCGTTTACATCGTTTGGGGAAGTACATATTTGGCAATAAGAATTGGAGTAAGAGAGGGAACGGGATTTCCGCCTTTTACTTTCGCAATGATAAGACTTTTGGTTGCATCTTCATTGTTATTCTTATTGGCTTTTTTGTTGAAAAAGAAACTCAAACCTACAAGAAGAGAATTAATGATTTTGATATTTTCAGGATTTTTGTTATGGAATGGCGGTAATGGTATTGTCATGTGGACAGAACAAAAAGTAGACTCAGGTTATGCGGCTTTAATGATGGGAACAATGACTATTTGGGTTTCGCTGATAGAGCGTATTATGGATAGAATGAGAATCACGATAACATTGATAATTTCTCTTATAAGTGGTTTTTTGGGGATTGTTTTTTTAAATTTAAAAGTTTTGATAGATTTTGATATCGAAAGCATTGTTTATCTCCTCCTTCTTCTCTTAGCAGCTTTATCCTGGGGAACTGGAACTTTAGTCCAAGGAAGAAAAAAAGTTGATTTACATCCAATTGTTAGTTCAGCATATCAACAAGTAGCTGGTGGAATAGGATTTCTTGTAATGAGGATCTTTTTCAACGAACCGATTCCTAAATTCTCTCTTGAAACTACACTCGCTCTCGTTTATTTGATTATCTTTGGATCAATAATCGCTTTCACAGCATTTGTTGTAGCTTTAAAGCTCCTTCCCTCAGGCATTGTGATGACCTATGCATATGTTAATCCTGTAATAGCGTTGTTACTTGGTTGGTTGATTCTTGATGAAAAGATAACCGGTTGGACAATCGTAGGAACTATCCTGATACTTCTTGGTGTAACAGGTATCTTCAGAGAAAGATATGGAAAGAAAACTTCTCTTGAAATGTATAATATTGTAGAAAATACTATAAGAAGGCGGGGAAGAAAATGAAAAGTCCGGTGATAGTTTTACTGTGTTTGCTACTGATCAATATAATCAGTGTTTTTGCTTTTTCTTCGACAATCCAAGAAGAGGAGCACACTATGAATATGCAATTGATATTGAATGGAACCGATGTTGCAACTGAAACTTTTTATCTTAAAAATATGAGCGAGAATTTTCTTGAGGTTGGTGCCAAAACTATTATAGACATAAAATACAAGGGAACTGTTTACCAAGCTGAATATCAAACCTCTGGGAAATTCAGTGATTTGAAAGTTGAATCGTATAATGCGACTGTGACAGCAACAAATGGAAAATTTCATTACTCACTTAAAAGACTCATAAATGGTTTTGAGGTCTCGTTTGAAACTCCAACAATATCTGATAAAAAAGTTCTGAATGTTTC
>Ga0209834_10002254_pt1 | contig 10340 bp, 10 predicted proteins | sample Mar14236cmmetaG_FD_184134 | JGI IMG/M metagenome (GOLD analysis project Ga0209834, IMG submission 184134) | Marine hydrothermal vent microbial communities from Guaymas Basin, Gulf of California to study Microbial Dark Matter (Phase II) - Marker... ...
TCTGGTCCGTCTTTACCGCTTCTGCTGCGATCATCCGCACACCCTTAGCATGCGCCAGCCCCACCCGATCAACATGTTTCGCCAAAAGATCATAGAAGAAGGGCCAGTTCCGGGTTGCCTCCATCACAGCATAGGTTTCTTTGGGTATGTTTTTGGAAATATAGGATGCCATCTCTGTGTTCTTTAGGCGCCGTTTATCGATCACTTCCCCCTTGGCATTCATCAGCACCAGATAGGTTCGCTTGAGATGCAGGTCAATTCCAAGGTAAAATGGAAACATAGCGTTCCTCCTTTTACTAAACTGGTTTGTGACTACTCTTAATTTAGCACTACGGTAGGAACGCTTTCATAATATCACCAGGAAACTATTTATAAACCGAATTTCATCTTGTTCCCATAAAATAGATATAGTTGTATATCAGGAATGGGTTCCTGTTATAAACAAGTTATGCTGTTGATAAGAGCTGGAACAATTATCGTATAGTCTAGAGCATATGTTGTAGCTACCGATCTCATTTTTTTGGAGAAAAACCTGATGAGGAAACGTCACTATCTTAAGCTGCTAGGTTTTTGGGCGGGTTTCTTGATTCTGCATTACGCTTATGATTTTCTGCCTATCCTTCCGATAAAATTAGTAAGCGGTATCAATGAATCCTTCTTCCAGCACATTAAGATAGTCTTTTTCGCTTACTTGATCGTGAACCTGGTAGAATTTCTCGCTCAACGCAAAGACCTTGAGAATAGGGAGAATTTTATCTTAACACGCCTATTCATAACGACGATATTACCCTGGATCGTATTCATAATATGGTTCATAGCGCCCGCCTACTATGGTCCTATAAGCAATGTGGCAATTGAGATACTTTATGCGAATATCGCCTTATTACTTTCTGGATTTTGCGCACTTGTCATAGAACAAACCATGGATGGGGTCCCGTATCGTAACTTATCCAAGGTTGTGATAATCGCACTCTTTTTTATCTCTATGTCGCTCTACATTATCTTTACCTTCAAACTTCCTTGGGCTGATGTATTTACAGACCCAACTGTATTGATTGAAGTTATCGCTATTTGAGGAATCAATAATAAATAACAAGTGTTGCATAACAGTGTTTTGCTTCAGACGAAAATGGAAAACTGGCCACCCCATGATAGTATAAAAGTGGAGGCCAAAAACAATGAGAAAACAGCGCAAAAACTACACCCCGGAAGAAAAAGTGTCCGTCTTGAGAAAACACCTGGTTGAGGGAACGGCAGTATCAGAATTATGTGGTCAATACTAATTACAGCCAACTGTCTTCTATCGCTGGCAGAAGCAATTTTTCGAGTAAGGAGCTCTGGTTTTTGAGGGAGGGAAGGGACGAGAAACCGCAGCCCTGAAACGGCACACTCCCAATATTCATCGCGCCGGCCTTCTTCGATAATTTCCCACGACCTTTCAGCCATGTAGGGAAGCGAATAGGGAAGCGAATAATGTGATTCCAATGCCAGAAAATCCCGGGGGCCGCCGCAATCTTCTTGAGGAGCTTGCTTGACCCCGCCGATGCAGCAAGGGTATGTTTTCTTTGGATTCAATGGGTGTGTTTCTTCCTGGCGGATTTCATGTTGCCACAGGTCGCCCAAATCGTATTCATATAGGAAACGCTCGTGCCGGCGAAACCGAAAATCACTAAGCCGCACCTGATCTGAATCATCAGTGAAGCCGATCGACCCTATTCTGGATACACCGTAACGTTTACCTCGAATGACGAACTGGTGAAGATGAAAATCGGTCCATCCCATGGCGATTTGGAGCGTGTAATGCAGGTCAGTAATGGTGCTGTCGCTGCGAAGCAACAGCCGACACCAGATGGTCGGACTTATTTCCCGTAGATAGACACGCAATTGGTATATCTCAACTTCTAAAGATAATGTCATACGACTCACTCTCCTGCAAAGGGATTCTTCAACATTATCCTATTGTATATGAAGGGATTAAGGGATTGTATTAGACTGAGGGAAGTTCTTAAAGGGAGAGGCCAGGTTAGTCGGTTACAACTTGCCCTTGATTTTTGATGGTCTCCAATAACTTAACTCTTTCTTGACTATCCTCCCGAATTCAGGTAAAATCATCTTAGTTTGGTCACGATTTGCTACTGTTCTGATAACATTATGTGATATGTCTAAGAGTTTGGAGTAAAATGGTTCGATCGCTCTCGCCCCTCGAATCAAAGCTTATCCTCCATCTTGAGTGGGGGAAAAAAACTACTGTTTCCATCCAAGAAGCTATGGAGATATTAGGCTGCTCTTATAATCACGCTCGTCAACTGCTCTATCGCCTGAATGAGCGGCAGTGGTTGGCCCGCATTAAATCCGGGTCCTATGAATTGATTCCCGCTGAGAGGGGCGAATATGCTTTTCCTGACACAAACCCATTGTTCATCGGCAGCAAACTAATAACCCCTTATTATTTTTCTTTTGCGACTGCAGCTTTCTTCCACGGACTATCAACCCAAGCATCTGCGACCGTGTACCTGGCAACCACCAAGCGTAAAGGCCGTAGGGTTCTTACTGTTCGCGGCAAATCCTACCGTTTCGTCTTACAGCCTGACTATAAATTTTTCGGCGCTGTTGAAAAGGATGCCTTCGGCAGCCAAGTGATGATGGCAGACCCAGAAAAGACGGTAGTCGACTCTCTAGATCAGCCAGTATATAGTGGTGATTTGCCAGAGATCGCCGGGATGCTCACTCGCGGACGAGATAAGCTCAATTGGAAAAAATTAGTTGAGTACGCCCTCCGTTTCGAAATCCAGGCGTTAATTCAGCGCCTGGGCTACTTGGCCGATCTCCTTGAGCTCCCCTTTGAGACCGCCCTTCGCGAAAGTTTATTAGATAGAATTGGGGCCAGTACTCCTTATCTGGGCCGTCCATCTCAATGGGGTACGGGGGGAGAATACGATGCCGTCTGGCATATCGTAGATAATGTTCCTCGCCAAGAGCTACTCTCTGAAATAAGGATCTGGTAATGATCGATAAGCGGTTGGTGCAGTGGTATGCACATGACGCGGGTGTGGATTTGGATATTGCCGAAAGAGAGGTTGTTCTTGCTTATGTCTTACGGGTATTTCATGACGGCAGGCTGCTGAACAATTTAGCCTTTAAGGGCGGAACCGCTATCCGAAAATTATTCATGGGGAAGATCGGGCGCTTTAGTCTTGACTTAGATTTTACCGCTGTCGGTGCTGTCTCCCCAGAGGATGTGGTGCTAGAGTTGGTCCACTTATTAGATGGCCAAAGTTATTACGGCCTTACATTTTCTATTCCTAAAGGTTCCTTCTATGTTGCTGAAGATTCTCTCAGCTGCGGCGCGGAGGTCTCATACAATCATCAATGGGCTTCGTCTAGTTATTTTGGCGTTCAGATCAGTTTTCGTGCTCCTCCCTTATTGCCAATCCAGAGGATTCCTTTCATCCCGGAACGATATTTCGAATGGATGGAATTCTCCCTTCCCGCCATACCTGGCTTGGATATTCTTGAGGTAATTGGCGAGAAAATCAGGGCGGCTGCCCAGCGCAGTCGGGTGCGCGATCTATACGATCTTTACCAACTAGGGCAGCGGCCATTTGATCGAGAAATCGTGCGTCGAATTGCAATTATTAAATGCTGGGAAAGTCGTTTCTCCCTTGATCCAGCTTCCTTCCTGGATGAACTGCCGCAAGGTCATTATGATTGGTCTGACTTAGTCCGCTTAGTTCGTCCAGCATGGTTGATTTCCCCAGAAGAACTAATAAATAGTGTTCAAAATAACTATGCCTTTCTACGTGAAATGTCTGCCGAAGAAGCCCAACTCGACTCGGACCCCTATGGCCGGGAACACGTATTGTATCAACATATGGTAAAAGGTTTGTGAGTCTTGAGGTTGGATTCTTACCTATTCAGTTGGTTTTTTTGTCTCTATATGTGCATCTGGATACATTTTCTCTAGATCTAAATCTCTGCTAGAAATATTCTTTTTTTATAGTTAACTTTCTTGGTTGCGGAGCCATCCAGGAAACCTCCAAATACCGTTGTCTAATGGTCTTTGGCGGTCAGAATGAAACAGGTGGGCTATATGATATGGCTTTGCGCTGCTTCTTTCTTGCACAACATGCACAGGTAAAACTCATTTTCAGGACATTTATTGATTATGTTCCGGTTTACGTAAGTAATCTTGTATGTGAATTTCCATCTCGGGGATCTTTGGTTGGATATTTCAAATAGTGAACCTATAGGTAATTCTTGGCAGCTGAGAATACAACCACATATCCAAAAAGACATCCTCAACGCAGCCGAACCCGCAGAAATAATTCAGCGTATCCTGGACACGAAAGATATATTATAGGGATATGGGATTGGATCCAATAAATGAATGAACGAGGCTTTTTACAAAAGACTTCGTACCGGATACCTTTAATTATCTTGTCCGTTGTTCTTTCCAGATATCAGCCTCATTGTGGTAACCGGCTTTTTCCCAGAAACCCAATTGGTCCTCTGTTAAAAACTCCAATCCTGTCAGCCATTTGGCTCCCTTCCAGAAGTAGGTCGTCTTGATCTCCGATCCGGGGATATGGCCCACCATGCCCCGCACCGGCGCACCATGTTCTGGTGTCAGTGGATTCCCGTTAAAATGGGTTGCCAGTAAGAAATTTTCCTGAAGGATAATTTTCAGCGGGAGGTTTGTGGTGTATCCGCCATCCGCATACTGCAGCACATAGGCCGCTTCGGGTTTAATCTGGATCAGCCCCGCCTCTATCAAAGAAGGGATAGATACGCCTTTCCAGATCGTGTCAAACTTACTCCACTTAGTGACACAGTGAATATCGAGCTGGATCTCAGTTTGGGGGAGCTGGCTGAATTCCTCCCAGTTCCAGCTGATCTCCTCCTCAATCTCACCCCAGATCCGAAATGACCAGGTTTGGGGATCAAATATAGGAATGCTGCCATAATGCAGCACTGGAAATTTCACCGTCAGGCTTTGTCCGGGTGGCAGCCGGCCATCTCTTTCCATCTGATTTTCAAGCGATTGTCTGTCTGTTGGTTGCTCCACGGTCTACTGCCTTCTATAAATCAAGAGATGTATCCGCTTGCATAACATGAACTGCGGCGTCGGTCTCTTTTTCAACCCGTTCTTTCCAGGCTTCCGGGTCCTGGGCGATCAGGGGCCAGGTATTGTAATGAGCCGGGATCACATGTTGGGGCTGGATCATTTTCACAGCCCGTAAGGCGTCATCCGGCCCCATAGTATAGTTGTCGCCGATAGGCAGGACCGCCAGGTGGACATCTTCTTCTCCGATCAAGGACATACCGGCGAAGAGCCCAGTATCCCCGGCAAAGTAGATCTTCTTTTTATCAAGCGTGGTGATGAGGAAACCGGCTGGCATGCCTCCGTAGGAACCGTCCGGCAGGGCAGAGCCGTGAACGGCCTGGGTCAGTTTTACATAACCGAAGGGATAATCATGGCCGCCGCCGATATGCTGGGGAAATACCTCAGCTCCTTTATCTCCCATCCAGCTGGCTATTTCGGCGTTGGCTATTACCTTGGCAGCAGTGCGATTGACGATCTCCACAGCGTCGCCAACATGGTCGCCGTGCCCATGGGTTATCAAGATGAAATCCGGATTGAGGTCTCCTGGTTTGATTTGGGTGCTTGGGTTTCCGCTGAAGAAAGGGTCAATGAGAATCTGATATTCGTTGATCTTCAGCCCAAAAGTGCCATGACCGTAGTAAGTGATTTGGTAGCTCATTAATACCTCCAGCGCTGGATATGCAAGATTACGGGTTATCTTCCATTAATTATATGCCAGCTTTGGGATTTGATGGCAGGTTCACAATTCCTCAACTATAACCTGTCCAGAAAACACCTGTTGGTTAAGGTAAAATCAGAACAAGTTTATAACAACCCATCTGACGTTGAAAAACCCTTGTGAGGTTCCTGATGACAAATCCTGCTGACCGATTTTATCTTGGCCGAATATTTGATCCCAATAAGGGAGAGGTTACTCCGGAAACATTGCTGTATGATCCGGATGATCTGACCACCCACGCGGTTTGTGTAGGTATGACCGGATCCGGGAAAACAGGCTTATGCATCGACCTGCTGGAGGAAGCTGCCTTGCAGGGTATTCCGGCCTTGATGATCGATCCAAAAGGAGATATCACAAATGCCCTTTTACACTTCCCAGAATTAAGGGCAGAGGATTTTGCCCCCTGGGTGAACCCGGACCAGGCTCGCAGAGAGGATAAGACCATCGAGCAGGCGGCAGCTGACGCGGCTGCTTTATGGACGAAAGGCTTGGCTAAATGGGATATCGGTCCGGACCGCATCCAGGCATTGAAGGACGCTGCCCATTTTGCGATATATACGCCCGGATCAGAAGCGGGTATCCCGGTTAACATCCTGGCTTCATTAAAAGCCCCCGGAATTCCCTGGGATGAAAACAGGGAAATGCTGGCCGAAAAGATATCCGGCATCGTGATGGGTTTGTTGGGGCTGGTAGGCCTGAACGACCTCGATCCGGTGCGCTCCAAGGAACATATCCTGATCAGCAATATCTTCGAAAGTGCCTGGAGCAAAGGAAAGGATCTGGACCTGACTGAGCTGATCATGCAGATCCAGAACCCTCCCTTCCAAAAACTAGGTGTGCTGGAACTGGATTATTTCTTCCCTGAAAAAGATAGACAGGAACTATCCATCATGCTGAACAGCATTTTGGCGGCTCCAACTTTCCAGGCCTGGATCGAGGGAGAGCCCCTGGATATTGAAAAGCTATTATTTGGGCCAGACGGCAGACCCCGCCACAGTGTATTCTATATAGCTCACTTATCTGACGCCGAGAGAATGTTCTTTGTCACCCTGCTTTATGCTGCGGTAGAAACCTGGATGAGAAAACAAAAGGGTTCCACAACGCTGCGGGCATTGATCTATTTTGATGAGATCTTTGGCTATCTGCCTCCTGTGAAAAATCCACCATCCAAAACACCTATGCTGCGGATGCTGAAACAGGCCCGGGCCTTTGGTATTGGGCAGGTCCTGGTAACCCAGAACCCGGTGGATGTGGATTACAAAGCCCTGTCCAATGCGGGAACCTGGTTTATCGGCAAGCTGCAAACCGAGCAGGATAAGAACCGGCTTCTGGACGGGTTGGAAGGCGCTGCTCCAGGATTGGACCGCAAAACCTATGACAAGTTGATCTCCACCCTGGATAAAAGGGTTTTCCTGCTGCATAACGTTCATGAGGATGAACCGGTGTTGTTCCATACCCGCTGGGCTATGAATTATCTGACCGGGCCGCTGACCCGGGTTCAGATCCCTGCCCTTAACGATCTGGCGGGAGCAGGCAAATCCACTCCAGTACAATCTGCTTCAAGCCAGCCGAAAAGCACTGCCAGTCCAGATGCGGTTGGAGAGAGTTTGACCAGCACCAGGCCGAACGTGCCTGCCGGGATTGATGAATATTACCTGCCTAACAACCTGAGTTTTTTGAAGGCCGTGGATCAGGCAGGGATCTCCGCTCCCCAGGATATTGATTACCAGGTAGTGTATAAACCAGCTTTGATCGCTCAAGCGAATATTCGTTTTATGAAGAGGAATTACAACCTCGATTATGACCTGGTATCCACTGCGCTGGTTCGGGAACCAGACCAGACTGGCCGTGTTCGCTGGGAGGATTGGGTCGCCGATCCGATCGATCTAGATGACTTGGAGCCGGGCGCCCGGGCAGAAGCGCGTTTCCACGATCTCATGACGCCATTATCAGATGGAACGAAACTGCGTGGACTGGAGACAGATTTTAAGGATTGGATCTATCATTCAGTCACAGTGTCTGTCCGGTCCAATGAAGAGCTGGAAGTATATGCTGGCCCCGAAGTATCACAAGGCGATTTCCGCCGGATGTGCGCAGAAGCGGCAGAAGATGCCCTGGAAAAGGAGAGGAAGAAAGTGACTTCTTCTTTCGAGAAGAAGCTCGATACCATCAAGGATAGATTGATGCGGGAGAAACGGGAGCTGGATGAAGATGAGGTCGAACTTTCCCAACGCAAAATGGAAGAAGTTGGCAAACATGCCGAAAATCTGATAAGGTTGCTGGCCGGCCGCCAGCGAAGCATAAGCACCTCCCTGACTAAAAGGCGGATGACCAGCCAGGCCAAGGCCGATGTGAAAGAATCCCTTGAGATGATCGAGCAATATAAGAAGGAAATTGAGGATCTGGAGAGAGATAGACTGGAAGCCCTGTCTGAGGTCGAGGATAAATGGCGGGATATCCTTGAAGATAATATTGAGATCCCTGTGACGCCCTATAAAAAAGATATCCTGATGGATCTCTTTGGCGTGGGCTGGCTGCCGTATTATGTCTATAATGATGGGGGCAGGGAGGTGGAGGTTGAGGGGTACCGTTAAAGGATGACTAGGAGACGAGGAGACTGGGTGACTTGGAAACAAGGGGACGAGGAGACTGGGAGAAAAGGCAAGAGTATTTAAATTTTTGTGGTTTAGATATATGATGTTAAGGTGATTATGTAGGGATATTATTTTTTGAGAGAAATACTATGGGGGAGAAAATTCTATATCACACCGATCTGGAAGTGTATCAACTTGCTTTTGATGCAGCAATGCGTATATTTCATCTGTCAAAGTCGTTTCCAAAAGAAGAAACCTATTCACTGGTAGATCAAATCAGGCGATCCTCTAGATCAGTTTGTTCGAACCTTTCAGAAGCTTGGAGAAGAAGGAGATATCAGGCAGCTTTTATCAATTGCTTAAATCTTGTTGAAGCAGAAGCCGCAGAGACACAGGTTTGGTTATCCTTTAGCAGGGAATGCGCCTATCTGTCAGTTAAAAAGGCTGACCACTTAATCAATATTTATGATCATATCTTGGGAATTATTGTAAAAATGATCAAATATCCTGATAAGTGGATTCTTTAGCTCCAAGTCACCCGGTCTCCACGTCACCATGTCCCCCCGTCGCCAAGTCACAAAACGATTTTGCACCCTTCTTTAGAAGAGATTAAAAACATACACCGCCAGCCCACCCATGAAAATCCCGATCAGAGTGCCGACCAATATATCTGAAAAGTAATGCACGCCTAATCCCACCCGGGAAATATCTACCAATAACGTCCAGACCACCATGATCAAACCGATCCACCAATAACCGGTCAGGATCATGATCACGGTTAGCATGGTTGCCCTGGCCGCGTGGCCAGAAGGGAAGGAATGTGGATCTGAGCTGCGGTAGACCTGCCCCCAATCTCCTTCGGGGCGGGGCCGTTTTACCAGGAATTTCAAGATCAATACACTGATGGCGGTGAAGAAGATTCCCAGGAATAATAAAGCGATCTGCGGTCGCCAATCGCGGGGGCCAATAAACCACATCAGGACCAATGCCAGGCCCCAGAACCAGGAATCTCCGGAGTGAGCCAGAAAGGCCGCAATCCTTTTTATCCAGGGTTTATCCTCCGGGATGCGGATCTTTTCAGAATAACGGGCGTCTTTTTCTAATAGTGTAGGCAGTGACATGGGATCAGGATAGTTCTCTTCGGGCAAGCTCTAATTGATGAGGTTTATCGATATCCATCGCGATCTCCGGGTAGGGGCAGATCAATCCCTGTCCGGTAATACCCAGGCGGCGTGTCACTCTCTTGACCGTATCGTTGAATGTCAATCGCCGCAAGAGCAGCAGGATCAGAATATCAAATCCAATTAATCGGGCCTGATGTAAATAGCTTTTCCTGGCCTCGAAGATCTTCCGCCAGAAATCTTTCTTTGATTTGTATAATTCCAAGTTGATCACGGCAAGATCCCCGCCGCAGACATTCATATCCCGCAGCTTTACATAGGACCTGGCGGACCCGGGAAAGCGCTTTTCCATTTGGCTTTGTTCAACGACACAATAATAGAGATCTTCATTACCAGCCAGCGATGAATTGATGATCCAGTTGATTCCCTCGACAGTGATCAGTGGTATATCCGAAGAAACGACTGCGACGGATTCTGCATTGGGGTCGTGTTCCAGGACTGCGTCAGCTCCGCGCTGAAAGTTGAGAATGATATCCTCAGTAGATGGTTTGAAAGTGATGATCTTATTTGAATGGATCTCGGCCTGCCTGTCCTCACAACCTACTATCACTATATTGTCAATTGTGTCTGCTTGATCCAGGGCATCCAGCACCCATTGGATCATATATTTTCCGCCAATTTCCAGCATGGCTTTGGCCTTGCCTTTGGTATCAGCGTAAAGAGCTGAATCTGGGCCAGGCACTCCGCCTGCCAGCACAATTGCATCCATTATCGTAGATCCTGGATCTGGGCTTTCAGACTAA
>Ga0209834_10002255_pt1 | contig 10333 bp, 7 predicted proteins | sample Mar14236cmmetaG_FD_184134 | JGI IMG/M metagenome (GOLD analysis project Ga0209834, IMG submission 184134) | Marine hydrothermal vent microbial communities from Guaymas Basin, Gulf of California to study Microbial Dark Matter (Phase II) - Marker... ...
TTTTTTTCATATTCTGAAATTTTGGTTTTATCTCTTTAAAGAATGTGATTTATTGAATTGGCGAAAACTCATTTATGTCCTCTGCCTGTTCCCCTCAAAATAAAATCCATCCAAAAAACTCTCTCTACCAATCGAGGACCTATACATTTCTTATCCCATATAATATAGATTTGTCTTCTACTATCCATAAATCTATTAAATTAGTAACATTTCCCATTATTTCAAACAGAAAGAAATCAAAGGACTGTTTTCATTTACAGTCCTTTGATTATATGCCATATATGTTTCGCGTTCAAATTAATAACCAGGATTTTCTACAAAATTCGGATTTTCTGACACACGATCCACTCCGAGGGGCAGGTAATAATTCCTTTCCTGGAATGTACGTGCTACTCCTTCTGCATTGACAACTGTGATCTGATATTTTTTTGTATCGTAATTATATTTATATTTCAGACCGGCCATCCGTTTCCCGTCTAGCCACTCCTGAGCTATACGCCAGCGACGGATATCCCAGTAACTATGATTCTCTTCCGTAAGTTCAACCAACCGTTCATTTTGTATGATCTCCTCATTTATCGTTTCCTTATCCGGCATATCTGCACGCTGTCTGATCCTGTTGAGAGCGTCTAAGGCCTCTCCGGGCAGATCCAAGTAAAATGCAGCTTCGGCCAGGTTAAGATATATTTCACCAAGCCTAAAAATGATATAATCTGTATCGTCATCTACCACATTGGTGGGCATGATCTTGGATTCATTACATCTTTTGCGAACCATAAAACCCGATTTTGCCTGATTTCTGGTATGTGCGGCATACGGCCATCCATCTTCGGCTACTCCGGAAGAATAGGTCACCCCATCACGTATGGTTGAAGAATGGAAATACACCTTTCCACCCTGCCAAGGACTTTCAGGATAGAACACTGTAGCCCTGAACCTGGGATCCCTGTTGTGAAACAATTCCTCCGGGGTCCATTCCCGGGATTCCAGATCTGTCCGGGATATAGACGTACCGGGCGATCCGTCAGCAAATTCAAACCTTTCAACCCAGTCATACAGAAAGTGCCAGGCTCCCCATGTATTTGAAAATTCATGGGGCATAGCACGCTGGGTAAAGGCATGTGCCCGGTTCAGGCTGTAATCATACACTTCGGCCATGATCACTTCCTTATTTGCATCCGACTCATCCAGGAAAAGGTTCTGAAAATTTTCAACAGGATCTGCATACTGTTCGTATAGTTCGTGGATCCCGTTATTAATAATCGCCGTGGAAGCATCATAACTGATCTGGGCATAATAATTCTCATCGGAGGCCGGGAACCCCAGGAGACCATCCAGTTGAACAGTCCCGTACCGGGCGATACTGGCAGCATACAACGCAGAACGGCTCTGTAGGGCCAGGGCAGCCCATTTGCTCGGGCGCCCCTTTTGTTCGGGTTCTGAAGGAAGAATATCTGCCAGTGCATCCGTTTCAGAAATTATAAAATCATATACATCTTTTTCAGAATCCCGTGGAACATAGAGTTCCTCAAGTGGAGCATCCATATCCTGTGCTTTGGTAAGAATAGGAATCCCCCCATAACGTTTTACATGTTCGAAATACAGATATGCTCTTAAAAAACGGGCTTCAGCAATATACTGATCAATAACAGCCTGTTCTAAAGTAGATTCTGTTTCAAGTTTTTCGATAAAATAGTTGATATCCCTTATGGCCGAGTATTTCCAGATTGTTAGTATATTATAGAAACCTTCACCTGTTATAACCTCTGTTGCCGCTTTATAAGGGATATGGTGACCACCATAGGAACGGATTTCACCTCCAAGTGAGCCAATAAGTCCAAGTGACACGCAATCTATGGATTGCCCCCCGCTTCCTCTTCTCTCTATGAAGTCGGTCCTATCGTAAAGATCGGCAAGATATGCATCTACCAAGGCTTCATCTTTCCAGACCACAGCATCGGAAATAATGTCTAATGGTTCTTTTTCCAGTATGTTACATCCCATAGTGAAAAGCACAAAGGCCAATAAACTATATTTTAACTTTTTCATGATCATCTGGTATTAGGTTACAAACTAACAGTTACTCCAAACGAAACCGTTCTGACCGGCGGATAATGTTTCTGGTATTGCGTTGCTTCAGGATCAAGGGACTTTTTATAAATCCCCAGTTTGCTCAAAGTGAACAGATTGCTCCCGGCGACAAATACACTAAGATTCTTAATCCCAATGGGCTGCATCCATTTCTCAGGCAGAGAATAACTCACATTCAGATTTCTCAACCGAAGATATGTGGCATCCTGCAACCAGAAATCAGAGGTTTTTGAATTATTGGGAGATCTTCCCTGACCGTCACCAAGGATTGCAGGAAGCCGGGCCTCGGGATTAATGTTAACATCGGGGTTTTCTGGATCCGGTTGCCAGCGGTACTTGTAATGAAACTCATACGGATTCCCCCAGTTGGTAAGAGGTCCCGCATAATGATCACTAATCATATTATTAAACATAGAAGCACCCTGAAATATTGCAGTAACACTTATTCCTTTATATTGGACCTGCAGGTCAAGTCCATAATATAAATCCGGAAAGGTGCCATAACCTATCTCATCCTGATCACGCCAATCAATGACCCCATCACCGTTCAGGTCGATATATTTAATATCCCCCGGACGAAGGGTTGTATTTCCGGCCTGATCCTGGTCAACCTCGTGATTATCTATCTCCTCCTGGGACATGAATATCCCGTCAGAAAGGTACCCGATCCACCTGTTGGTGTATTTCCCTTCTTTCTTGTAAATACGAATCTCATCCGGGTCGTCATAGGGAGTTTCCGACCATCTTCTATATTTTTCACGGGCATAACTCACATTACCTGAAATAGAATACCTGAAGTCATTTCCGATCTGGTTCCTGTGGTTTACCGTAAGTTCAAATCCTCTGTCGTCGGTTGAATTCAGGTTAAGAGAAGGTAGTTCGGCTCCAAACGTTGAAGGATATGTCTCCAGGGGTTTTCCAAAAATATTATCCACCACCCGGTAGAACAGATCAAATTCAAAACCAATGAGTCCTCGCAGAAATCTTGCATCAATTCCCACATTATAACTGGTCATATCCAACCAGGTTATGTTAGGATTTGGCAGACCGGTGGAAGTGATCATGCGGTACACCTGGTTGCCGAAAACATATACATCAGTGCTACCGCTTCGTATTTCATATCCGGTCAGATATTTGAACGCTTCCACATTGTCGTCACCTGCCATACTGTATGAGGCCCTGATCTTCAGGTTATCTATCCAAGATAAGTTATCCTTTATAAATGATTCTTCTGAGATCCGCCACCCTGCTGATATACTTGGGAAAAATCCCCACCGGCTATCTTTTGGAAATTTGTGACTGGCATCATACCTGAAAGTTCCTTCCAGCAGGTACTTCCCTTGAAAATTATAATTAATACGTCCGATATAACTGGCCCGACCAGTTTCTACAGCACCTCCGTTGTTGGTAATATTATTCGGAGAACCAGCAAACATATAAGGTATTTCAAGAGACATCAGATCAATACGACCTGCAGAAAGATAAAAATATTCAGTATCTATCCATTCAGCCAGTAATAGCCCACTGACTTGATGTCTCCCGAATGTTCTATCATAATTTAGTGAGACCAGAGGATAAAGCTGATAATATTTACTGAAATTCTCATCCAGTTCATTGCTTCCGATGAAGCCATAACTTGTATATTCTCCTGTTTCATAATTATAGCTGAATACTTCAAAAGGTTTGTCCTGTACCTTTAAATACTTATTGTTGGCAGCATAATTCAAATCTGCGGATGCCACCAATCCTTTGATTCCGGGTATTTCATATTCCAATCCAACTTTACCTGCAAAATACTGTTGCCTGTCATTCTGAAAACCAGCCAGATCGCTTATCGTCTGGGCCACAGGGCTGACTTTAGAGCCGGAATATGCACCACCTTTTGTGGGATCTGGAAGAGTGGCCGGCCATACCGATTGGGTCCTTTTCAGGTCAGTCCAGATAGTATTAAGAGAGGCCTTCGGACTGTCTCGTGTTTCATTTCTGAACGATAGATCCATTGAAACTGTCAACTTATCTGTAATATTTGCATCAATATTTGCCCGGGCATTATAGCGGTTGAACTTAAGATCACCCGATTTATAAATACTGGCCTGATCAAGATATCCTATTGATATGAAATATTTTACAGCATCACTTCCCCCTCTGACATTTAGGTTATGGGTTTGCATGGGCGCCCATTTCAGGAACATTGCATCATACCAGTTGGCATTCACATAATCAGGATCATCTCCGTCTTTAAACTTTTGGATGTCTTCTTCACTATAAGTATAAGGAAGTCCTACATTCAATTCCCCTTCCCGCAGCAAGGCAGCATACTTCCATGAGCTCACAATCTCTGGTACCACGGTAGGTTGCTGGTACGTATAGTTACTTGAATACGTAATAGTTGGCTTGTCAATGGCCCCGCGCTTTGTGGTTATCAGCACCACTCCGTTACCTGCCCTTGCACCATATACTGCGGCAGCCGCATCTTTCAGAATGCTAATTGATTCAATCTCATTCGGATCAAGTCGCGTCCATGACATTTCTATGCCGTCCACCAATACAAGAGGAGAGTCATAACCGCGAATACTTAATGTTGTAAAGTCATCTCCCGGGACTCCCTGGCTTTGCTTTGTCAGCAAACCAGTAGCTTTCCCAATTAATACTTCAGACACATTTGAAGAGGGCACTTTTACCAGTTCCTGTGATTGAACTGTTGATACAGCTCCGGTCAGGTTCACCTTTCTCTGTTCCCCATATCCTACCACCACCACTTCCTCCAACCCGACAACCTGGGCTTCCATCACCACATCAATAACTGTTCGCCCTGCTATAACTTCCCTTAATGTTTTCATTCCAACGAACGAAAACAGCAGGGCCTCGGCACTTTCGGGAATGGTGAGACGATAATATCCTTCTGTATCCGTAATGGTTCCCTGAGTGGTTCCTTCCACGATAACAGTAACCCCCGGAATGGGTTTATTATCGGCATCAAACACCCTTCCGGTTACTTTTCTTTCCTGCTGAATATTAGAGATCATGTCATGTTCCGCTTGAAGCGAATTGACTGTCGCTAGCTCCGCTATAAACGAGCTCATTTCGCTTTCCTTTGCATTTCCATGGAAAGAGACAGAAAAAATTACCATCAGGATAAAATAAGCTTTCCATATGCAGGACCAAAAAAAGATTTTTTTAGCCTGATGGTAATTCCCTTTAGAATTGTTGTTTTCCATAATCTGAGTTTTTGTTTGATTAGATTTAAGGTTTTGGCAAATGCAGATTGTTATGGTTTACTATATTTTCAATGAAAATGAATCTTTAAAATATTTAAACTAAACCTTTTCTATTAACAGCCTTGACAAGATTCTTGAAAACAAGAAATTGTCGGCGTGCTCTTTGTAATAGTGAATAACAAGTGACATATTATTCATATAAATAGGCACAAACGTTTGTGCAAAATATGAAAAAATATTATTGAAGTCAATAGAAAAGCATTTTTTTCTAAATATTATCCTTCCTTTTTTCATCGACGAAATCATTTTATTTATTACGTGCCGAATCTGATCCGGTTTGTATGTTCGTATTATTTGAGTTTCCCCTCCTCGAGTGATTCAATTTCCTTAATGTAGGGAATCGAAGGCTGTGCTCCGGGACGGGTAACCGATATCGAGGCTGCCTTGTTGGCCAACTCGATAGCATGCTTCATGCAACTACCTTTTGCAAGCGCAACAGCAAGGTATCCGTTAAATGTGTCTCCGGCCGCTGTAGCATCCACAGCATTTATTTTTCTTCCGGAAATCTTACCTTCTTCCCCGTCCATAAGATAATATGCACCTTCCTCCCCAAGGGTTATCACCACACGCTTAAAACCCATGTTTTTTAAAGCATTGGCCATTTTTACATAATTATTCCTGTAATCAACCAATCCGCTAATCACCGCAGCTTCATTTAAATTCGGGGTAATCACTTCTACACCTTTAATCAATTCAATATCAATAGCTGCAGCGGGCGCCGGATTTAAAATAACCGGCACACATTGAGCAACCGCCACTTCAATGGCCTTACAGACTGTATCCATGGGAATTTCTAACTGCAGCAAAACCATATCCGCCTTTTCAATGACCCCTGCAAGCCGTGTAATATCTTCCGGTAATAAATGACTGTTAGCACCGGGAGCAACAGAAATACTGTTTTCCCCATCCCGCGAAACATTGATAAGTGCAACTCCGGAAGCTATTTTACTTACCAATTTCACATTTGATGTGTCAATGCCCTCCTGTGAAAGCATCTCAAGTGATCGGTTTCCAAATGCATCGGTCCCCAGGCAGGAAATAAATACGACATCCCCTCCGGCACGGGCAGCTGCCACCGCCTGGTTGGCTCCCTTTCCTCCCTGAACAATAGAAATTTCATCTCCCAGGACGGTCTCTCCCGGTGAAGGCAGATGGGGTACATTTATTATCATGTCGGTATTAGAACTACCGATAACAACAATTTTAGGTTTCATTACAAACAAAATGTTAAATAATTTAATACAACCTGGACAGAATAATTACGCCAAGGCCAGTAACATAAAACAGAAACATCAAAACTATCAGCAGATTAACTCCTTTCACTCCTTTAAATTCCTTCCAAATAAAAACTCCCCACAGCGCAGCAATTAGAGTTGCCCCTTGTCCGAGACCATAAGAAATTGCAAAACCAGCCTGACCGGATGCAATGATATTGAGGGTCATCCCAATACTCCAGATCACTCCACCCAAGATACCAATAAAATGCAGCCTGAAATTGCCTTCAGAAAAATACTGCCTGTAAGAAACTTTCGGGCCGGTAACCGGCCGATACATAAAATAGGAGTTCCATATAAAATTGGAAAGCACCAATCCAATGGCAAAAATCACCGATGCTGTATAGGGTGTAAACTTTCCGGCGACAGGAACGACAAAATCAGTACTCATCGACGCGGCCACAAAACGATAAAAGAATCCCATCAATACACCTGCAGCCACTGAAATTACAATACCTTTGGCAGAAGTTCTCTCACCGGTATCAGGCTTTTTACGATATGCTAATGCATCCATAATAATAGCTATTGTCACCAGAGCAACACCCAAAAACAAAAGCACCGGGTCTCCAATCGGTTCTCCTATATAATTGGTAATTACCCCGATAACCAGAGCAAGTCCTACACCAATTGGAAAGGCAACTGCCATACCAGCAATATCAATAGCAACAACCAATAAAATATTGGAAAGGTTAAAAATTACCCCTCCTAAAATTGCAAGTCCGAAAGTAGAAGCATCAGCTTGCTTCAGATCAGAAATGAAGCTTCTGCCTTCGTTCCCAATACTACCCAGTGTAAAAGCGAATATTAGTGACAGCAGAAGTACACCCAATACATAATCCCAGTAATATAACTGGAAAGCCCATGATTTTGAAGCGAGCTTCTGGGTATTTGCCCATGATCCCCAGCATAACATGGTGACGATGCAAAGAACCACGGCCCATGGATAAGAATTCACAATGAACATGGCATGCTTTTTTAAAATGAATTATTGAATTGCTCTAACGTTTGTGCAAGTAAATAAAAAAATTCCTTATTTCATCATTTCAACCAATCGTTTTTACTGAACTTCTAACTACCAGACTGGTTCTCAACGTCATATTTATCACCTTTTTACGATATTCCTGACTGGAAATATATTTCAACAACACATCTACCGCCAGCTGACCCATTTCGCTCTTTTTCTGGCTTATCGTAGTCATTGGAGTGCCCAGGTATGCAGAATATGGTTGCTCATCGAACGATATCAATGATATATCACCGGGTATTGTCATACCCATTTCACCAACAGCCCTTATCACACCTAAACTGATTAGATTGCTTAAAGCAAATATGGCGGTTGGGGGATTATCCATACTGAACAATATGCGTGTTTGCCTGTAACCATTCTCAGTACTGTAATCATCCCCAAGTATAAGGCTTTCGTCAACCAGTAAATTGTTTTTTGTGAGTGCATCTCTGTATCCACGAACTCTGTCAATAGTGGGTTGACTTTTGGGAATACCCTGAATACAGGCGATTTTGCGGTGCCCCATCGAAATCATATAATTCACTGCGTCATACCCCCCCTGATAATTATCAGATGTAATAAAAGGTAATCCAATTTCGGGGAAGCATCGGTCAATAACTACCATCGGTATTCCTGAATGGAAAGTATGTATAATATGTTTATAATCCGTCCCAACAGGAGCAATAATAATCCCATCGACTTTGTGGCTAAGCAACAAATTAATCAATTCTTTCTCCACAATATGATTCTCTCCGCTGTCGCATAATATTAATGAATATCCTTTGGAACGCGCTTCCCGCTCGATGCTTTGGGCAATATCTGCAAAAAATGGATTGGCAATATCGGGGATAACCAAACCTAAAGTCTCTGTTTTTTCCATTTTGAGGCCTCTGGCTAATTTATTGGGCAGATACTTGAACTCCTTTGCCGCTTCCAAAACACGTTCCTTAGTCGAAGCACTTATACGGTAACGCTCAGCTTTACCATTAAGCACCCTTGAAACGGTAGTTGGCGACAACCCAAGTATTTCAGCCAGTTCGCGTATATTATTTACCCCTCTCCTGTTCATAAATATGCTTTAAAATAATAATACTTTCCCGCGCTTCTTCAGAATCAAAGTAATGTATGTATCTATATTATTTTTATACTCCGCTTTATCTATACATTCTTTTCATATTCCAGATGAACAGAAAAACACAAAGTTAAAACTATAACAATAACTCAATGATGTCTATGATCATAAAACATGTAGATTAAGCAATATTTTGCACCACATCAGAAACCACAATATGAACGGACAACCTGAACCATTAAAAATATTCAAAACCTATCCCTCTGTTTACTTCAGAATTTGTATCTGAACAAAAATTTCACCTCCAATCCTCCAGCAACTCCCCTATCGCACGGCTGAATACGGCCAGGTCGGAAGGTGCACGGGATGTGATCAGGTTCTTATCGGTCACCAGCGCCTGGTCAATGTAAGTGGCACCGGCAGATTCCAGTTCTTCACGTATGCCGGAATAACCCGAAGAGGTCATGCCCTCCATCACCCCGGCGCTGATCAGGATCTGTGGACCATGGCAGATGGCTGCCACGGGCTTGCCCGTTTCGAAAAATGCTCTGACAAAAGCCACCACCGCCGGATCTTCGCGTAATGAAGCCGGAGCATGCCCCCCGGGAATAACCAGCACGGCAAAATCATCCGTCGATACTTCATCCATATCCCGTTCCACTACAATGGTAAAGTCGCTGTTATAGGCCTTTACCATGCCCTTTCCCGGGCCGATCACGGTGACGTCATAGCCTTTGTTCACCAGGTATCCCATGGGCATGTACGCTTCGGCATCGTGAAACCCTTCGGTGAGCAATACGGCAATATTCGGAACCGGCTTCTCTCCTGACTGGTCGGTTCCCGATGAACAGGCATTGAATACCGTTCCCAGAGTCAAAAAAGTGATCATAATAAGATACCGTTTTTTCATCGTTTCAGATTCTTTTAATTCATGTCAGTATAAAATTAATACATTTTGCTCATCTCACACAATTCATTATTTTGTCACTCTCATGAAACAATACCGGTATACATGATGTTTAATGAGCTTGAGAATCTCCCTTCACTGGTCCTCTCTTCCCGGCACGATCTGTATCGATACCATTATCCGGGAACAGAGGTGAAAATGGGTTATATTCCTGTTCAACAGAATATTCTTCTGCGACTGGTACATTTTACCCCTTCCGGGGAAACAGCATTCCCTCCCGTTCTGTTCGTTCCCGGACTGGCTTCGGTTATGGATAATTTCAGGGAGACATTACAGGAAATGACCCGGTTCTTTCCGGTGTATTACCTTGAAACCAGGGAAAAAAGCACCAGCATCATCACGGGAAAAGCCGGTTTCTCAGTAAACGATCTCGTCACCGACGTGTGTGAAAGCATCAGGCAGCTGAATTTCAAGGCAGGCGAATACATCCTGATGGGTTATTCCCTGGGTGCCACTGCCATTCTGGAATCCATCGATCGTATACCTGCATCACCGGCCGCCGCCATCCTGGCCGAGCCGAATGCTTCCTTTCCGTTTCCGGGCTGGCTGCTTTTCCTCGCGCGTTTTGCCCGCCTAATCTACCTGCCCGTGAAACCCTTCCTGAAATGGTACCTGCGGAAATTCCGCATCGACATGAAAAACGAC
>Ga0209834_10002260_pt1 | contig 10327 bp, 8 predicted proteins | sample Mar14236cmmetaG_FD_184134 | JGI IMG/M metagenome (GOLD analysis project Ga0209834, IMG submission 184134) | Marine hydrothermal vent microbial communities from Guaymas Basin, Gulf of California to study Microbial Dark Matter (Phase II) - Marker... ...
CTTTTGGCTGTATTCTCTGCTTTCCCTCTCTATTTTCTCCATGCACCTAGACTTTAAACTGGCAGTTTCATTCTTGTATTTTTTATTAGTCTCCTCAATTTTTCTATTAATGTCGTCGATGTGTTTTCGGGTTTTCTCAACAAGCATCTTTATAATTCTCTGTAAACTCCTAATATCCTCTCTCAGAGACCTCTTGAAGTTGGAGAGTTCTTTAATAGATGCTTCGACAGCTGCTCTATCCATAAGCGGTGATAGAAGAACTTCATCTCTAGGAGAGTCTCGAATAGGTTTTGCCTCAGGAAGAAGTGAAAGTAAGTCTTCAGTGAACTTTTGATCAACCATTAAACCTTTTATAACCTTCTGTCCTTCCCCGACAACTTTGAAGTAATCCATGTTGTGAGAAAGAAAAGTGGAATATGCTTCAAGATTATCTGCGCTCCCCCTAATTTCTCGAGCAAATACGCCTAAATCAGGTAATATGTCAAAAGGTATTGTATGACTTGCGATCCCCAATCCGTCAAAAATAAGGGATTTCCTTCTCCATGGGACAAACCAGAGAGGATAATAGACCTTAGTTATGAAGGATATTTCCTCGGAGGGCCTTTTGGAGATGAAACCTCCTCCCTTATCTCTCCCTAGCTCCGCTAAACAAAATATCGTAGCGAGCTCCACCTTTCTATCTAAGGGGATTCCTTGTTTCTCCGATGGAATAGTGAAGGGGAGAAGAAGAATCTCCGGATCATCTGACAAATTATTCCACCCTAGCACTTCGACATAACAATTCTTTTATTATAATTTCCAGTTCCTAAATATCTTACGCTAAAATTAATATTCTACGCTGACTACTTCCATGGTTTTCCTTAGTCAGCGATTTTTCCTCTCCAGTTGATCTTTGATCTATAGAGGTTTCAGCTATATATGCTTAAAACCTTTCTGATACCATCTATGGTTAAATAATATTTTTCCACATCATCGTTTATATGAGTATTGATGTATCTCTGAGACTTCAATATTAAGAGTTTTTCCTTTACTCTCCAGCAATCTATTCCCGCCCACTGCGCTATTTCATCTATGGATAGAGATCTCTCGGGGCTTATGGCTCCAATATTATGGAGTAAAGCTAAAAACCTTATATCTTCAGGGAACTCCATTATACTGCAAGTCCTCCAAACGCTATCATCATCCCCCTTATGTTCTTTTCTCTATTTTTATTTCTTTTTAGGGATTGCGGTTTCTCTTCCGAAAGTGAATCCACTAACAAAGTTTAGAAGAAACTTTATAACAATTGCGGTCTATTTCTAGTAGAGAGATTTAAACCCTATTTTCCGGGGGATAACATGAATGGTAGTTAACCTTAGAGTTGATTCCTATGAAGCTGGCGTTGGAGCCGTGGGAGGACTAGCCACATTTCATAATAATCTTTATCCTAGACTTGTAAAGAGAGGATTCGACGTTAGGACATTCTCCATGCACTTTAGGCCAGAACTCCCTGTGCGTGAAACCTTCGAAGGCGTCATAATTAGGAGGCCGTCCTCAGATGTTGACTTAGATGTAGCTTACGCTTGGACATATGATATTCTGCACCAGTACGGGATAGATGTCAGCTATTTAACCCCATCCGAACTATATATGGTTCCAAGATACTTCACAAACTTCGCTGTAGTCCCCTCACCCTACAGAATGAGCCTAGCAGACATTTTCTCCCCTCACGACTGGATGTCATTTTTAAGAAGCGCTCTCTTCGCATGGCTTCACCCAGACTTAATCCAAGCAGTTTTCATACATTCAACAGAGCCAGGGAGGATAGGCGGTGTCCAGCACATGAACATAAACGGAACATCAGACAAACTCGCCCTAGACGAATTTGATCTTTGTGGGAAAGGTTTCCCGGAGGCCTTCTACGCCGGCCTTAGACTAATCCGAGACTTAGAGTTCCCCTTAACCTTTAAGATCCTGCGGAGACTCCCTCACTCAGCACTATTTACCGTAAGCAAAATTCATAGAAAGGAATACCTGCTAGGCTTAAGGGCCCATGGAATGAGATTCGGGGAAATCGAAGACAGAGTTTTCGCAATCTATCATGGTGTAGACGCAAAGGAATATAGGCCGATGCCCAACATGAAGGGGGATGGTTTCAGAATAGGATTCATAGGAAGAAGCACAAGGGTTAAAGGAATCGACATCATCCCAGATTTAGCTGTAATGCTAATCAAAGAGATACCTGACATCAAATTTCACATAATTACAAAGACCGACCCACATAATCCAGTGTATCTAGAGCTACTAAATAAGATCCATCAAATGAAACTTGAAAAAATCATTCATCTAGACAACACATTCTATACAGGAGAAGAAAAAATCAGAATAATAAACTCTTGGGATATTTTGCTTGCCCCCTCAAGATACGAGCCGCAGGGACAAGTAGACCTTGAAGCCATGGCATGCGGAGTCATCCCAGTTGTTGGCATGGGAGGGTTACGTGAAAAAGTTGAAGATGGATTTAACGGTGTATGGATAAATCCTTACAATATTAAAGAAGCAGCCGAAAAAATAATCCAAATTTATAAAGGCGAATATAAAGGCAGGAAAACCGAGGAGATCGCTGAGAACGCCCGGGAAACCGCAGTGAAAATATGGGATTGGGAGAAGAGGGCGGATGCGCATAAAGAAATATACTCTTACTTCCTTGATGGCCGTGTAGACGATATTCCAAAGGATCTCAATGAACTGCTACTTCCCAGCGTCTCTCAAATCTAAACCAGAAGACAAAATATTCAAAACTAAATGTTTATTAGTGTGAGATAAGCATCAATAGTTTAGGTTAGGTGGCATATAATTTGAGTATAAACCTTTCATCTCCTTTTACAAATGATTTTACAGTGATTTTTAGTCAGCTGGAGGAGAAAACTTGAATCGCAAAAATAATAGAGCTAACGAAGTGAATTTAGAGCTCGCGAGAAACGTTCTCCAGGAATCTGTACCAAAAGAGAAAGCTTTCTATTTCTTTAGGGATGTTGGGCAATATACTGGGAAATCTGCGCTCGATTTAGAAGAATTTTATGAGATGATGGATAAAGTTCCCTTGCAATCCCTTGAGTTTCACTTTTTAAGAGGAGACTTTGAAAGGTGGATAAGAGAAGTCATAGGCGACAAGCACCTTGCATCTCAAATCCATTCTATAGATAAATCGCTTAAAAATAAGAAATTAAAGGCAATGTTAAAAAGAAAAGTTCGTAGACGCATAAACCAACTAAAGAAGATGCTTAAGGAATAAATTTCTAAAAATCTCAGCCCATTTAATTGAAGGGGCCACGGTATGCGCTTAAACGAGTTAAGGAAAGACTATCTTCTAGACCGCTGGGTTGTGATCGCAACCCGGAGAAAAAGACGGCCAACCGATTTTGTAAAGTCAAAAACGAGCGGTGAGAAAAGAAAGATTTGCCCATTTTGCCCTGGAAACGAGAATATGACTCCCCCCGCGATCCTAGTTTACATAAGAAAAAATGGAAAGCTAATCAAAAAGAGAGATTCAGACAGCTCCCGTCACTCTGACTGGCTAGTTAGATGCATTCCAAATCTATATCCAGCTTTCACATGGCTCCCAAAAGAAGAAATAGAAGAAAAAAGCATTACAGATTTTAAATCGCTTCCGGCGATTGGGCATCATGAGGTGATCATAGAGTCACCTAACCATGATGAGCATCCAAGCGTAGCAAGCATCAATCAACTTAAACTTGTCATTGAGGCTTACATAGACAGATTCAGAGACCTATCCTCAAAGAAATATGTAAAGTATGTTTCAATCTTCAGGAACCACGGACCCGAAGCCGGAGCCTCATTGTCTCATGCTCACACACAGATTATTGCGATGCCAATGATGCCTAGAATAGTGAAGGAGGAGCTAGAGAAAGCTAAAGCCCACCAAAGCAAAACAGGGGAATGCATCTTCTGTAGCGTCATCAAAAAGGAGAAAGAAAGCGATCGCTTCATATGGGAAAATGAAAGCTTTATGGTTTTCGCTCCCTGGGCAAGTACGCATCCATTCGAATTTTGGATCTTTCCGAAAAGACATCAGCCAACAATCTCAAGTATGAACACGAGAGAAATCTGGGATCTGGCGGTTACTATGAGAAGATGTTTCGGAGGATTAAGGAATCTCTTGAATGATCCGCCCTACAATTTTGGCTTTCACATGGTTCCAGACAATTCTTTTCACTGGCATCTTGAAGTGTACCCGAGACTCTCAATTTGGGCTGGTTTCGAAAAGAGTACAGGAGTTTTCATAAACGTTTTTTCCCCGGAGGAAGCTGCCTCAAACCTGAGAAAAGCCCTAGCTAAAGAACCTTAAACTTTTTACTAACTATTAGCCGTCTTCGCGTTTCACTCTAAAAAGAAAAATCCCTAATTCCTATACCAATTTTTATTTTTCTCCATTAAGTTCCAGCTACTTCTCTATAGAGAGTAGCGGTTTTCCCGGCAATAGCATCCCAACTGTAAACTTCCCGAACTTTCTTCCTAGCGTTTTCTGTAATCCATCTGGAGAAACCGGGATCTGAGAGAACCCTATTCACGCCCCAAGCTATAGATTCAGGGTTCCCCGGATAAACGAGAACGCCTGTTCTCTCATGTTCAATTATTTCAGCTAAGCCGCCGACGTTAGCCGCCACCACGGGGGTCCCTGCAGCCATCCCCTCAAGAGCAACTATTCCAAACGGCTCATATATAGAGGGGACAACGAGAACATCAGCGCTTGCTATAAGCTTTGGGAGCTCAGAATCTGGAATGAAGCCCAAAAATCTTATTCGATCTCCAAAGCCGGTTGAACCCGCCAGATTCTCTAAGTACCCCCTCGACCAACCGTCCCCCGATATCAGAAACTTTGTATTTCCGTGACGACTAGCTATTAATGGAATAGCTCTGATAAGGCTGTCAACCCCCTTCTGTGGGACAAGTCTTCCCACGAAGAGAACAACCCTTTCATGGGGAGCTACACCATACCGCCTTTTAACATCCTCACGATTAACGTTTACCTCAAACTTAGATACTTCAACCCCATTTGGAATAACCGTAATCTTATCGGAAGGCAAATGAAAATGATCTTCAAGTTCATGTTTAACAGAATTGCTGCAAGCAATCACGTGCTTCGCCTCATAAGTCATCCACCATTCAATTCCATCGATCAGAAAAGAATCGGAATTATGAAGCCCCTGAGATCTGCCGACCTCCATGCTGTGAACCGTAGAAATTAGGGGTTTATTCAAAAATTGTTTAGATGATATGCCAGCTAAGGCAGTTAACCAATCATGTATATGAATGAGATCGAAACCTACTTCCCTATTTAGAGTAGCAACCTTCTTCTCCATAAAATGATTAAAAATAAAAACCCACATCATGAAGTTTGGATGACCAAGCTCTATCAACACGCGGTGAACCTTAACTCCATCAATTTCTTCTTGGAGAGGTGCACCCGGAAATTCCAGAGTCACCAAATGCACTTCATAACCCTGTTTAGCTAGGGCCCTCGATAAACCTAAGCAGTGACGGGCGATCCCCCCGACGATTCTAGGAGGAAATTCCCATGTGAGCATGCATATTTTCATTCTCACTGTCAACTCTGCTTATGCATGAGGAAAGATAAATTAACATGGTTATATTAATTCGGTTTCTTCGCAATCATCCATCTTCCCTCTTAAGCTCCTCAATTTTTCTCTCTATAGCATCTAGAAGCTTACGGCGTAATAGTTCAGCATCTCCAATCCCTCGAAGCTTAGATATTTCAATTGCCAGCTCCCTACAACCTACGACCTGAAGTAACCATCGTTCGAAGTCTCCCCTAGCCATATGAAAGCGAATAGACCTAGCGTCCACAGTTTTCAGGATTGAACAGAACTCTTGAAGGCTACAAGCAGTTAAACCTGAAGGCCTCGAAAAGTCGTAATAGAAAGTGAAGCCTTCTTCTGGTGGAAGCCTCCTGAGCGCCCGTTTATGACGTAGCTCAGGACTCTCCAATCTTAGGTGTATCCTAGCCTGAAAATCTGAGAGGATTCTTGAGAAAACCATGAAGGCTTCAACAGAGCTGAAGTAAGGATTAAAGGTGCTGTGGACGTCTCCTGAACCACCGCCTTTCATGCTTACATAATAGAGGTGATCGCTCGTTTGGAGGTAACGCCATATTTCGATTAGCTTCCTATCCCCAACATATTTGAGTAGAGGCTCCATCTCCTTCAGGAGATTAAATAAGCTCTTCTGCAATATGTTTCCAAGCCAAGCGCTTACATCACGCTCTAGATCAGCCCAAGAAATAGTCTCGCTTTCAGCTACATCAAGCACGCCCACGGCCTTATATTTTGTGGTGGCTTCGCTAGGTGTAGAGAAAGATAAATTCCTCCATTTCAAAACTTCCCTTGGAAGATTTTCTAGGAAGTCAAATATTCCGCTTTCACGTCTATAATGCTCCCCAAAAGTCTCGTAATCTATGAATATCACTATCACATCCCCCGGGGTGGAAGCTAGCCAACAGGCGTATTTGTCTGCGGTGAGAGGCCACTCCTCCCACTCTCTAGAGGCAAAACGGAACCCTATATCGTCGGAGAGCTGATAGTTTCGGAGAAGAAGAGGAATGCCGGAGTTCTTCGCCCTATAAATGTAATTGGGTTTCCGCCAGCCTAGAATCCGCTCCGCTCCCTCCGTCACCACAGCTCTGAAGCCTAGTTTTTTAGCGGTTTTCGCTACAAGATTATTGTAGATGCATTCGGTATTCTCGAAAACCTGAGGTTCATAATTGAAAGCTTCTTTCATCCCCCGCCTATGCATCTCAACTTGCTCTATGAACTCGGACTCTGAGAATAGGCTTGCAAGTGAGTGATAATAGGTTTGACAGAGTAGCTCAACACATCCCGTGTTGACGAGCTCCTTAAAGGAGTCTATAAGCTTCGGGCTCCATAGCTCGCACTGCTCCAAGAAAATGCCGGAGAGACTAAAGGAAACCTTGAATTTTCTATCAGAGTCTTTAAATGCTTCAATCATTTCTAAAATAGTTTTGTTTGCTGGAAAATAGCATTCTCTTGCAATACGATTGAAAATCTCTCGATTTAAGTTCATATCAAAATATAATTTGAAGAGATCCTCAGAGTTCGGATTGGAGAGAAGATCCCTTGGAAAATTACGATTAAGTCTAAAAGGCTGATGAACCTCAAATATCATACATATGTCAGTCATGCCTTTATTTTCCTTCAATCATCACTCAGCTATCTTTAAGCATCAAGTATATTACTCTTTTCTTCATGAAAGATTTTCTTCTCGAAAGGAGCCCTCTCAAGCAATATGTCTTCAACGTAGGCTCTAAAAGGCTCAGCTACACTCCAAGCCTGAGAGATGCATCCTCTAGGAGAATGCGGAGGATCACCATCGAATATCTCGCTAAGCGACCCAAGCCCCGCCCTATAAGGTTCAATGCGAAATAGGGGCTCCAGAAACCTCTCCAAAGCAAACCTCCGCCAATAATCTGTGTAACCTCTAGTTTTCAGGAAGGCGGTGGTAAATGGGCCTAGAAGCCAAGGCCAGACTGTTCCATTATGATAGGCTGAATCGCGAAGGCTAAAATTCCCTGAATAAACCCCAATGTATCTCGGATCATCAGGTGCTAGGGTTCTTAAACCGTAGGGAGTCAAAAGCTTGCTCTGCACGGTTTCAACGACACTTTCCATTTTTGAGTTCTCTAAGATGGGGAAGTCTAAGTGAATGGCTATTATTTGATTAGGTCTAAGCGAGGAATCTCCATGTCCATTGCATATCACATCGTACAAGTATTTGCCATTCCAGAACTTTTCGTTAAAACTTTTCTTGGCGAGAAGAGCTAGTTCATGATATGTCTCTGCTTGGCTTTTAGAATGAAACTTTAATGAGAGAATTTCCATAATTCTTAGAGCATTATACCATAAAGCCTGAATTTCAACCGCTTTCCCCCCGCGTGGAGTAACCGGAACACCGTTTACAGCCGCATCCATCCAAGTCAGCCTTGAACCGTGGGCGATGAGCGCATCCTTATCCATGCGTATACCAAACTTCGTTCCATGAATATAATGTTCACATATGTTCTGCATTACATCCCAGAGGCTATCATAGACAAAATTGAAGTTTCCAGTATATTTTAGGTACTGGAAAACGGCATTAAAAAACCATAGCGAAGCGTCCACCGAACCATATTCTGGTTCTCCCCCCAACTTATCCGGAAATCTGTTTGGCATTAATCCGTCTTCGCAGTGCTCCGCAAAGGTTAAAAGTATCTCTTCAGCATCCCTAAATCTTCCAGTTACAAGCGTTAGGCCAGACAGCGAAATTAAAGCGTCCCGCCCCCAATCCTCAAACCAATGATACCCTGCAATAATAGATTTTCTTCCAGTCTCCCTTCTCCACACAACGAATGAGTCGGCTGCAAGCAGTAGCCAGCTCAACCAGTCCTCACGTTTTATCCATTTTTTCCCTCTATAAAATCTCTCAAGAATTCTTTCCCAACGCATCTTTTCATCAAAAAATAGTTTATCTAAGACTTCTTTTCGGCCGAACCGTGAATAAGTAGATAGAACGCTTTCCTTCTCGACCCCTCCGAATGCCATCAAATATAATCGTGTTCTCTCCTTTACTTTTAGATCTACACTAAAAAATCCCGGTTGAAGACAGTCATCGAAGCAGCTTTCCCCGCGGGAGTCATCTCTTCTAAAATATATTCTCTCAATCCATATGTCTCTGTGATCAACGTAGTTGCCCGCGGTTGAGGAGATGAGCAGAAAACCTTTTTTGGGGGAAAATTCAAAAAGAATCTCTCCTAGATTTTTCTCTCTTGAAACCTGAAAGTCCCCTCTCCTTGAAGTTTCGTAGAAGTGACGCATCGTTATCAGCGGATATATGTGTAGTTTCACATTTTCTTTGAGACCATTAAAAATGTCGTAAACCATCACAATCATATTCTTCCGATACGGCATGAAAATCTCTTTCTTCAGATAGACGCTTTCAACCTGATAATGAAACGTTGGGAAGGGATGCATCTCAAAACCTCTAAGGTTTCGATAGCCCTCCGGATAAATTGCATCTTTGAACTGATTTGAGCCTAAAGGATAACGTTCTCCACCTATCAATATTTCCTCATCAACCTTAGATAGCAGAAGATGACGATTTACGGGCGGATTAAATGCGATGAAAAGCAATCCATGAAATTTCCTCGTATTCACATTTAAAATCGTGGAAGAAGCGTAGCCACCTAATCCATTAGTTAGGATCCACTCAAATGTGATAGCATAGTTAAATTTGGAAAGGATATCTGGGCCAAAATATATGTGTGGTAAAAGATCAGACATTATTTCCCATCCCCATTTGAAGAACATACGTTATGTATCCTAAAATGTCCCCCCAAATTTTGAAGCAGCTCCATGGTTTTTTGGGCATTGATGAGCATTCCATGATCATTATTGAAGAAAACATATAGTTTGATGGGATGTGCATCCAATGCGTTCCCCAGCACTTCTTTAAGTTCCTCCTCAGTATAGATGTGGCTGTACCACGCTGTTCTCCCATGCATTCTCACGTACACCATTCCATTTGTATTAAAAATTTTAAGCGGGAAATCCGGAGAGTCAACGCTCACCAGAGTGATTCCAAGCCCAGAAGCCCAATCAACCCATTTCCCATCAAACCATTCCATATTTCTAAATTCAAGAGCAAACCTTTCCCCTAACCCAATTTCTCTCGCAAACCTCTCAATTCTCGGCGCATATTTCGGGGTTGCTGAGGGAGGCAACTGAAAAAGATAGAAGTCAACAATTTCATCCATGGGAGAAAAAAGTTTATGAAACCTCCCCCAAATTTGGAGCGCTTTATCTTTAAATCTGAAACGATGAGTTATCAACCTATTAACCTTAATAGACCATCTTAAATCACGTCCCTTAACCGCCCAAGACTTAATCATGTTTGGAAAGGGAAAACGGTAAAAACTGGCATTCAATTCCACAGCATTCAAGCCTGAATTGGTGACAAACCAATCAAAGTTGCCGCCCTTATTCCAAAAATAGCTCCAGCCCGAAGTGCCGACATAAAACTTCATTCTTTAAAGTCCTCTCCAATAAATTAAAGGGACGTCTGCAACTAAAAACATTAGCTTAAAACTAAAGAAAATCTCTTATATGTGAGGATAGAGAGGTAAACAAAGTTCTTTCTTGGTGTATCAACTTTCAAATTTACTGAAAAGTACGTTGATTTTTACTGGAAGAATGAGTCTTCTGCGTCATATGTTACACTCGGATTTTAATGTAAATTAGTATTAACGCTAAAATCG
>Ga0209834_10002263_pt1 | contig 10323 bp, 7 predicted proteins | sample Mar14236cmmetaG_FD_184134 | JGI IMG/M metagenome (GOLD analysis project Ga0209834, IMG submission 184134) | Marine hydrothermal vent microbial communities from Guaymas Basin, Gulf of California to study Microbial Dark Matter (Phase II) - Marker... ...
TTCACCACAGGTTTTGATTAGATAGGCGGGGTATTGACCTTTCGGAGAAAAATTATATATTATTTTACAGACAGAATGCGGGGGTAGCTCAGTTGGTAGAGCATCGGCCTTCCAAGCCGATGGTCGCGGGTTCGAGTCCCGTTCCCCGCTCCAATTTTTTTATTTTTTATTATTCCTTTCACTCCTTTATTTAACTTCTCCCCCTTTTGGACTTTTATGTAACTCAGTCTAATTTTTCTATCTTATATTCAACACTTCCAATTCCTGATTGTTCACATATTTCCCAGTATCTTTCCATATCAATATCAGGATAGGTCGCTTTTATTTTTTCATCTCCTCTGCCCTTACCCTTTTTGTCCATCTCTGATCCAGGATAAGCTTGAGCTTCTTTAATAAAATCAAAACATGCCTTATCACAGGCAATGACATCGTATGAGGCAAAGATTCCTATATCTGGCACAGCTGGCAAGGGGCTTTCCGGTGGACAGTCACAGTGAGGGGTTATGTCCATGGCGATATTTACGAAAAATCTTTTTTGAGGAGAAAATCTTGATAAAACTCCTGCGGTTGCATCTATCATACTTTTCTGAAAATCATAGTTTGGAACAGAGCCCCAGGGAACCTTAATTGCCCCTGAAGGACAAAAAGCAATGCATTCTCCACATCCGATGCATTTTCCAGAATCATAGACTATTTTATTTTCACTTTTGTAAAAAGCTCCTCCCGGACATATTCTAACACACATCATACATAATGTGCATTTTGAGCTTATGTAGGCAGGTTTTGTAGCTGATGCATGCATGGCAAGTTTTGTTTCTTTTGTTGTGCATCCCATAGCGATATTTTTAACAGATGCCCCAAGACCTGCCTCGACATGGAAGGTTACATGGGAAAGACATAAAAGAAAGTCAGATTCAAATATAGCTTGCGCTACCTTTATTTTCTTCAACTTTCTCCAGGAGGAAAGTTCTATCCACTCTCCTGATTGCCCTTTAAGTCCATCGGCTATTATTATAGGACAGCCCATTGTCTCCGGAGTGAAGCCATTTTTTGCAGCTGTTTCAAGATAATCAAACATAGTTTGGCGTGCATGACGATAAAGTGTTGTTGTATCGGTTAAAAAGGGTCTTCCTCCTTTTTTCTTAACCATATCCACCACCCTTCTAACAATTGAGGGACGAATGTATCTTATATTGCCCAGTTCTCCAAAGTGAAGCTTTATGGCTACAATTTCATCTTTTTCTATGTTAAGCTTTGCTCTTGAAAATATTCTCTCCAGTTTCTGCCAGGCTTTTTCGGGAGTTATAAAAAAAACCCTGCTTTTTCCCATTTCCTGCTCCTTTTTTTGAATCTTTTGAATTTGTTTTTCTGAAAATTAAAAATGGAAAAGCTAATCTGTTAAGTGTTTCATTACCTTTGCTATCTCACCTAAGTCCCTTATTACAAAATCAGCAGGATAGAAACTTGAAGGCTTTCCTTCCTTTTCATCCCTAACAAGTCCGATACATCTCATCCCTGCCTTCTTTGCCGCCTTCATTCCATTTACAGAATCCTCTATTACAAGGCAGCTTTCAGGTGCAACATTTAATTTTTTAGCGGTTAAAAGAAAAATTTCTGGCTCGGGCTTTCCTTTTTGCACATCTTCTCCTGTTGTAATTTGTTCAAATTTTTCTTTTATACCTAACTTAGATAAAACTGTCTCAACGAATATGGAAGGAGAGCAGGAGGCAAGGGCCAATTTAAATTTTTTCTGCTCTAACATATTGATTAAATCAATTGCTCCTGGAACAGGTTTTATGGAATTCTCGTTCCTTGCCTTTTCCATCATTATTTCCCATTTTTCTCTTATTGCCTTTTCTATATCCCTTGGAACCCCGTATATCTTCTGTAGTTTACAGAACATATCCTTATCGGTTATACCTTTGATTTTTTCCTCCATCTCCTTTTTCATTGTAATCCCGTAACGCCTCATCACTATTTTATCCACCTCAAGGTGGAGAGTTTGTGTGTCTGAGATTACCCCATCCATGTCAAATATAAAAGCCTTTATCATGGAAAACCTCAAAAATTTATTTTAGAAGATTTTGAGTTTACTCAGGAAGAAGTTTCTCAATTTCTCTGTATTTCTCAACAATTTTGCAGTATATTGAGTATTTTTCTTTTAGTTTTTTAGATAGCTCAGGATCTGGATTGTAGACTTCAGATATCTTAAAGGTTTTCCCAACTGCCTCGGTCTCATCCTTATAAAATCCTGCTCCTATCCCTGCAAGAAGTGCTGCTCCATGGCAGGTTGCCTCCTTTATTACGGGAATCTCCACCACTTTCTCAAGAAGAGAGGCTTTCATCCCAAGCAAAAGTTTATTTTTTGCTCCTCCTCCTACGGTTCTCACTTTCCAGGAAGAGGTGGACCTGTCTATAATCCTTTCAATCCCATCAACAATTTTTCTTACCTCAAAGACAATGCTTTCCATGCCTGAGAAAATTATGTGTTCTCTGGTGTGGAAATCTTTTAGTCCAAAAATTGCTCCTGACATTATTCCTGTTCTGCTTCCCGCGATGTGAGGAATAAAAAGGGGAGATTTTTCCTTGAATTGAGCTTTATTTATAATACTGTAACTTTTTTGCTTTAATAGATTGTGTGTAAGCCAGTTGAACAAAAGGCCTGAATATACTCCTGTGAGGAAACAAAATGTGTCTTTTACAACATGCCTTGCCATAGTAAAATTTTTCTCAGTCACCAATTTGTCTTTTTCTATTGTCTTTTTTGTTGCAGCAAGGATACATTCAGCACTTCCAGCAGAATCTAAGATTTTTCCCTCTTTAATTGCACCAACCGATAAGGCAGCACAGAGATGATCATGCCCTCCTGAAACTACATGAGTTTCCCTGTTTAAACCTGTCTCCTCTGATGCTTTTTTTGTGAGCTTACCTATTAGAATTCCACTTGGAACAGGCTCTGGTAGGGTTGCAGGGTCAATGTGAAATTTTTCTAATATATCTTCACTCCATTTTTTCTGCCACAAATCAAACATCATTGTCCTGCAGGCAAGAGAATAGTCAATTACCTTCTCGCCTGTAAGTTTAAAGATTATGTATCCTGCATTGTCCAGCCATAATTTTGTCTTTTCGTATAAGCGAGGTTTTTCCTCTCTAAACCAGAGAATTTTATTTAAGCTGTATACCCAGGAGGGAGAAACTCCTGTTATCTTCCTTATAGCAGTACTACCAAAAGATTTCTTAACTTCTTCCACTTGAGGAACTGTCCTCTTGTCAAACCAGGCAATTCCATTATCAAGGGGTCTTTTCTTTGCATCAAGAGGGTAAACTGTTTCAGCAAAGCTTGAGATACTTAAGGCTTTTACTTTACGTCTGTATCTTTCAGGAAGACTTTTTATAAGATGGGTAAGGTTTTCCCATATTGCATCCGGGTTAAATTCTGCCTCGCCGAATGGTTTTGAAACCGAAGGTGTTGGAGATTTTTTTAAGGCTATTTCCCTACCATCAAGGTCAAAGATACCCACTTTTGTGTTAGTTGTTCCCGTGTCAATTCCGAGAAGATAAAGGGGCTGCTCTTTTTTACAAGCACACATTGGATTTTCTCAGAAAGCTTTTTTGTTTTTTTAAGACTTCACGGTAACAATAAGAATAATAAGGTTCTTATCCTTACTGTCAAGCAAAACAAAACAAATTGAAAAAGGGAGGCTTCATACTTTTTAACTTTTGCATTTTTGGGGAGTGGCTGGCACGCCTGGAGGGATTCGAACCCCCGACCCGCGGATTAGAAGTCCGCTGCTCTGTCCAACTGAGCTACAGGCGCCATAATAAAAAATAGCAATTTTTTACCCTGTGTCAACACTTTCCTCCCTCTTTTTTTCAGCTATTCGCTCTGCAAGTTTTGTATATCTTTTAATTGCTTTATCATTTTTTATGGCTATAAAAAGAGCCTTTTTTTCACCTATTAAAATGGCAAGTTTTTTCGCTCTTGTCAGGGCTGTATAAAGAAGGTTTCTCTGAAGCATTATGTAATGGGAAACTATGACTGGCATGATAATTGCAGGATACTCTGAACCCTGAGATTTGTGCACGCTTACCGCATAGGATAAGGTAAGCTGGTTTAACTCATACCCCTGATAGGTTACACTTTTATCAGGAAACTTTACCGTAACTGTTTCTTTTTCCTGATCAATCTCCTCTATTCTCCCTATATCTCCGTTAAAAACCTCCTTCTCATAATTATTTTTAAGTTGCATAACTTTATCTCCAACCCGAAATAGAGTCTGTCCTCGCAAGAGGTGCCTTCCTTCTGGATTTAAAATACCCTGAAGAATCCTATTTAATCTTGTAACTCCAGCTGTTCCTTTATAAAGAGGAGATATAACCTGGATTTCAGAGAAAGGGTCAAATCCAAACTTCTCAGGGATTTTTCTACAGTAAAGTTCCACTATTATTTTTTCCACCTTTTCTTTATCAGATTCTTCTAAGAAGTAAAAATCTTTCCCCTCAAAGCTGCTTATCTCCTTTTTTGGATAGTAAAGATAGGGAAATTCACCCTTATTTATTCTGTGAGCATTCACAACTATAAGGCTTCTTTTTGCCTGGCGGAATATTTCATCAAGTTTAACAACACTTGCAGCACCTGAGGCAATGATATCCTGCAGAACATTTCCAGGTCCAACTGCAGGAAGCTGATCAGCATCCCCCACCAAAATAAGCCTGCAGGATGGGGGAAGTGCTCTGAGCAGCGCCCTCATCAGTATGATATCCACCATGGATACCTCATCAATTACTATAAGGTCCGCCCTTAATTTGTTTTTTTCATTTTTAATAAATCCCTGTCCTGGAACAAACTGCAAAAGACGATGAATGGTACTTGCCTCTTTTTCAGTAGCCTGAGAGAGTCTTTTTGCTGCTCTTCCCGTGGGAGCTGCAAGGAGAGTTTTAAATCCGAGTTCCTCAAAGAGCAAAACAACAAGTTTGAGTGTTGTTGTTTTTCCCGTCCCGGGCCCACCTGTAAGAACCATCAGCTTTTCCTGAAGAGCTGTTTTTACAGCTTCTTTTTGTGCGGGAGAAAGCTTTATTTTTTCTCTTTCCTCAACAAGGTTTATCATAAGCTCCCATCCAAGAGGAAGACTTTCTTTTTCCTTTTTTAAAAATTTTTTAAGATTTTCTGCAACCTCCACCTCGGCAAAATAAAGCTCAGGATGATAAACAGCCCCATCTTCTATAATTATTTCCTTTTTTTTCTGCAAGTAAGATAAGGCTTTTTCTATTTTCTCTTTTTCCACATCAAGCAGGCTGCTTGCCTTTTCTTTGATTTCCTCATAAGGGAGGAAGATGTGTCCCTGATCTGTGCTTTGAATCAAGATGTGGTGGATGCCTGCTTTTATCCTCTCCAGGGAGTCTTTTTTTATTCCCATGTCTTTGGCAATAGAGTCTGCTTTTTTAAAGCCTATCCCGAATATATCATCCATGAGACAGTAAGGATTTTCCTGAATTTTTTGAGGTGCATCATCGCCGTAGGTAGCATAGATTTTGTTAACAGTTGATGGTCCTATTCCAAGAGAGTAAAGATAAAGCATCACCTCTTTTGTCTTTTTTTGTTTTCTCCAGGCAGAAAGGATATTTTCTTTTCTCTTTGACCCTATTCCCTCAACTTCCTCCAGTTTTTCAGGACTTTCCTCTATTATCTTTAAACTTTCCTTTCCAAAGTGTTTAACTATTCTTGCAGCAATTCCCGGTCCTATCTTTTCTATTATTCCACTTCCAAGATACTTTTCTATACCTTTTTCTGTTACAGGGTAAAGTTTCACATAGCTTTGGATTTTAAATTGTCTTCCGTATTTTGGGTGAACTGACCACTCTCCCTCAATTTTAAGAACTGTCCCCGGTTCAGGGTTAACCACATTACCTACCACAGTGAAGGTTTCGGTCTCATTCTCACAGAGGGAACATTTTGCAACGAGGTAGTTATTTTCCTGGTTGTAGTAAATTATTTTTTCTAAAGTAGCTTTCATGCTCGGCATTTTTAAGCTTCCTTAGCAGGAAAAGTATTTCTCAAGGCATTTGTAAGCTTTAAGATGATTTTCGTAGACCTTTCTGTACTTTTCAACATTTTCTTTGCAAGGCAGGATACTTTTTTCTATTTCTGGCTCAAATTCTTTAAAGTCTTTAATTTTACCTTGAGAGAACATAGCAACAATTGCTGCTCCCATAGCTGCTCCTTCTTTTTCAGCCATAATGTTAATGGGGAGGTTGAAAAGATCTGCCTGTATTCTTAACCAGAGGTTATTTTTTGTATATCCACCACTTGCCACCACAAAGGGTTTTTCTCCAACAAGAGGTTTAAAGATATCCATTATGGCCTTCATTCTGCACATAACCCCTTCCATGATGCTTCTAATGATATCTTTTTTTTCATGGTGCAGAGAAAGTCCTATGAGACATCCTCTCATTCTTGGGTTCCAGTTAGGGGATCTTTCACCGGTGAGAAAAGGTAAAAAGATAAGACCTCTTGCTCCAGGAGGTGATTTTTGTGCCTCTTCTTCCATCAGTTTGTATATATCCTCTCCTTTTTCCCTTGCCTTTTTTTCCTCTTCTTTGTAAAGTTTATCTTTAAACCAGTTTAAAGCAATCCCTCCATTGTTAATAGCTCCTCCAACTATCCACAGGTTTTTGTAAAAATGATAACACCAGGTGCTTTCTTTCTCATGCAAGAAAGGTTTTTCTGTAGCTGTACGAATTGCTCCACTTGAGCCAACAGTTGATGAGACAACGTTTTTCTTAAGACCACTTGCAAGATGACACAAAACCCCATCCCCTCCACCTGGATAAATGGGCGTTTCTTTTAACCTTTCAATTCCTGGCACGTATTTTATGGTAAGTTTTTCGGTTGCCTCCACAAGTTGAGGAAGATTATCTTTTTTCAATTCCAGAAAATCCAAAATTTCTTCCTCCCAGCAAAGTTTGTGGATGTTTAAAAGGCCTGAACCTGAGGCAACAGATGTATCCTCCACCAGGTTTTTTGTTAATTTATTTAAGATGTAGCTTTTAATAGAGACAAATTTTTTAATTTTTTTAAAAAGAGACGCATTTTCCTCTTTCAGCCATAAAATCTTTATCGCAGGATATATGGGATGAGGAGGACAGCCTGTTTTTCTGTAAAAGTCTGGAATTTTTTCTTTTATCTTTTTAACTTTGTCTTTTCCTCTTGTATCAGTGAAAGGATAAAGAGATGTTAGGGGGTTACCTTTCTCATCTATTCCTAAAAGAGAATGGAAAACCGATGAAAAACCTATTCCCTGGATTTTTCTGTGATTTTCACTCACATCCCTCAAGCAAAGGACAAGATTAGAATATATCTCTTCAGGATCCTGTTCTGCCTCATCCTCTCTCCTTGATAATGTTCTGTGTTCTCTGTAAGAGAAAGATAGTTTTTTTAAGTTTTTATTAAAAGCAATTGCCCTTACCCCTGCTGTTCCCACGTCAAGACCTATAAAAACTTCCTCTTCCAATTTTTTAATTTGCTTTTATTGATTTTTCTTTGTTTTTGTAATTCTACTTTTAAGATAGGAGGATGTCAATTTCCTCTTTAAAAATATGTTAAAAAGCTGTGGAGAAACTGTGATTTCTCTGTGACTTTTCTTTTCTGTTAACAGAGATTTTGCTTTTGTGTGGCCTTTTTCTCTGCCAGCTAAGATTTTAAAAATTTTAATAATTAGAAAATGTAAACAAAACCTTTCTTGACAGAAAAAATTAATAAGTTATTCTTAAAACGATTTAATATTAAATCGTTTTAAGATGAAATTTAAAAAAAAGCCAAGTATAAAGGATGTGGCAAAAATGGCTGGTGTCTCTCCTGCTCTTGTCTCTCTTGCTTTAAATGAGAAACCCTATGTTAGCAAAGAAGCAAAAGAAAAAATTTTTGCAGCAGTTAAAAAGCTTGATTACAGGCCAAATATCGTTGCTCGAAGCCTGAGAAAAAAAAGTACAGGTATTATAGGTCTTGTCTTATCTGATATTACCAACCCCTTTTACCCGGAGATTGCAAGGGGGGTGGAGGAAAAGGCAAGAGAGCTCGGGTTTAGCGTGATACTATGTAATACTGATGCAGACCCTTTCAGAGAGAAAAGTTTAATTGATATTTTGCTCTCAAGGCAAATTGATGGGTTAATTATTACCTCAGCTCGTAGTGACCAAGATGTTTATCATCTTGTAAGAGAGAACTGTCCAATAGTTCTTGTAAACAGGGACCCCTTCCCTGGAAGATTTGATTTTGTGGGGATTGACAATATATCATCTGCCAAAATGGCTGTCAATCACCTTATAAAACTGGGACATAAAAAAATTGCCTTTATTGAAGGAGAACCAGCTTCCCCTGCAAGCTTTGGAAGGTATGAGGGGTATAAAGAGGCTTTAAAAGAGGCAAAAATTTTTCTTCCGGAAGATTATGTTAGGATAGGGTATCTGAGGTATGAGGGAGGATACAAGGCAATGCTTTCTCTTCTGGAACATCCCTCCCCTCCCACGGCTGTTTTTTGTGCCAATGATATGATGGCACTTGGAGCAATTGGCGCCTGTTTGAAAAAAGATGTTCGAGTTCCTGAGGATGTGGCAATTGTTGGATTTGACGATATGTGGATTGCCTCTCTTGAGAATATTCAGCTTACAACCGTTCGCCAGCCAAGGTATGAGATGGGTAAAAAAGCTGTTGAATTGATGATGGAGAGAATAAAGGGAAAAAGAAAAGAGGTTAAAAGAATAATCCTTCCTACAAAACTTGTTGTGAGGAAGACCTGTGGAAAATTTTTGAAAGGAGATTAATATGGCGATACTTGAGGAACCTATAAAAGGTGTTCTTGAGTTAAAAAATTATATAGATGGCAAGTGGATAGCCTCAAAAGGTGAATTTCACGATATCTTAAACCCTGCAACCTGCAAGGTTATAGCAAAGGTTCCCTCCTCAACCAGGGAAGAAGTGAATGAGGCTGTTGCATCTGCAAAAAAAGCATTTCCTGAGTGGAGAAGGACTCCACCTCTTGCAAGATGCAGGTGTCTTTTCCGTCTTAAAGAACTCCTTGAGGAAAATTTTGAAGAGCTTTCAAGAATCCAGACCATGGAACATGGAAAGACAATAGATGAATCAAGAGGAGAGACAAGAAGGGGGATTGAGAATGTGGAGGTTGCAACAGGTATTCCCTCACTTATGATGGGAGAAAACCTTGAGGATATTGCAACAGGAATTGATGAGTATCTTATAAGGCAACCTTTAGGGGTCTTCTCCTGCATTGCTCCTTTTAACTTTCCTTTCATGGTTCCCTTATGGTTTGCACCTTATGCTGTTGCAACAGGAAACTGCATCATTATAAAGCCTTCTCCAAGGGACCCTATAAGTCAGGTAAAACTCTGTGAGCTTGCAGAGGAGGCAGGATTTCCACCTGGTGTATGGAATGTGGTGCATGGGGGGAAAGAAGTTGCCGAGGCTTTGATGGAACATCCTGATGTTAAAGGGGTGTGTTTTGTTGGCTCCACTCCTGTTGCAAAAAAAGTCTATAAAAAATGCGGAGAAACTGGTAAAAGAGTTATTGCTCAGGGAGGTGCGAAAAACTTTATAGTCATAATGCCCGATGCAAACCTTGAGAAAACAATTCCTGCTTTAATGACATCTTTTTATGGAAATACGGGACAAAGATGTCTTTCCGGTGCAAATGCCCTGGTTGTTGGAGATGATAAGTTTTACAAAAAATTCGTTCAGGGGTTCGTTGAGGCAGCATCGCGTATAAGGATAGGCTATGGTCTTGATGAAAGTGTTCAGATGGGGCCCATGCAGTCAAAAGAGGGAAAGAAAAGGGTTTTGGGATTTATAGAAAGAGGAATAAAAGAAGGGGCAAAACTTGTGCTTGATGGAAGAAAACCGGATATCACAGGCAATTATCCTTCAGACTGCTTTCTTGGTCCAACTGTTTTTGAAGATGTTACATGTGATATGGAGATTGCAAAGGAGGAGATTTTTGGACCTGTTGCCTGTATAATGAGGGCAAAAAGTCTTGATGAGGCAATTTCCATGATCCACACCTCCCGCTACGGGAATGCAGCCTGCATTTTTACATCAAGTGGTAAGATTGCAAGAGAGTTTCAATACAGGGTTGAATGCGGTAACATAGGGATAAACATTGGTATAGCTGCCCCTATGGCATTTTTTCCTTTTTCAGGGATGAAAGAGTCTTTTTTTGGCATTTTACACGGACAGGGAAAAGAGGCGATAAGGTTTTTCACAGAAAGTAAAGTCGTAATTCAAAGGTGGTGGTAATGAGACTTAAGACAGCG
>Ga0209834_10002264_pt1 | contig 10319 bp, 8 predicted proteins | sample Mar14236cmmetaG_FD_184134 | JGI IMG/M metagenome (GOLD analysis project Ga0209834, IMG submission 184134) | Marine hydrothermal vent microbial communities from Guaymas Basin, Gulf of California to study Microbial Dark Matter (Phase II) - Marker... ...
GCTCGAGAAGGAAGGGCTGGAGAAAGTCCTCCCAAATGCAAAAAGCATAGATGAAGGAGTTAAAATCTATAGGAAGTTTTACAGTGAAGAGGAAGAAAAGAAATATGGGGTCGTTGCGATTGAAGTGGAACCAATAATGGAAAAGGGGGAATCAGCCTAGATATTTTTCCTTTATGTATCTTATAAAGTACTCTGGATTTATACCCTCCCCAAAGCTCCGCTCCAGTAGTTCCTTTGGTGGATACATGCTTCCATACTTGTGCACTTTCTCCCTTAACCACTCCTTTATTGGTGCAAATTCTCCGTTTGCGACTTTTTCATAGAAGCCTGGAATATCTCTGAGGATATGGCTTCTAATTTGTGTTGCTAAAAGTGTTCCAAGGCTGTAGGTGGGGAAGTAGCCGACTGTTCCATGAGCCCAGTGGATATCTTGAAGAATTCCCTCCTTGTAGCTCTTTGGCCTTATGCCTAAAAGTCTCTCTATTTCGTCGTTCCAGAGCTCTGGCAGTTCACTGGCTTTAATTTCTTCGTTCACCATGAGCTTCTCAAGTTTATATCTCAGGAGGATGTGCATGTTATATGTTACTTCATCAGCCTCGACCCTTATGAAATCCGGCCTAACTATGTTGAAGTAGTTGTAGATATCCTCTTCCGTATATTTTGACATAAATGGGAGGTTCTCCTTGAGGATCGGGTAAATTAATCCTACAAATTCCTTGCTTCTTCCAATCATGTTCTCCCAAAATCTGCTCTGGCTTTCATGAATTCCAAGGGAAACACCTCCAGCTATTGGGGAGAACATAAACCTCTCATCTACCTGAAGTTCATAGAGTGCATGGCCGAATTCATGGACTACAGCTAAGAGAGCCCTTCTGAAGTCAAAGCCCTCGTAGCGCGTTGTAATTCTCACGTCATGAATTCCGAACTCTGTCGTGAACGGATGGGGAGAAACATCCAAGCGTCCTCTTGTTCCCAAAGGATATCCCAAGAGCTCAAGAACTTTCAAGTTGACCTTTTTCATAGCTTCAATGTCGTATTCTTCTTTCTCCAAGGGGTGTTCTCTGGGAACTTTGCCTTCTTCAAGTATTCTCTCAAGAATTGGCTTCAGTTCTTTTTCCAGTTTTTCAAATATCGGCTCCAGATCTCTTGTTCTTAGGCCTTCTTCATAGAGGTCAAGAAGGGCATCGTAGGGATATTCATCATATCCAAGGTAGTCTGCCGCTTTCTTTGCGAGTTCTATTATCTTATCCAGCCAAGGCTCAAACTTCTTGAAATCATCCTTTTCCTTTGCTTCAGCCCATGCCATAGTTGCCTTGCTTCTGACCTCGCTTAGCTCCCTAACAAACTCCGGTGGGAATGCCTTTGCTATTCTTATCTCCCTTTGCAGTACTCTGACAACACCTCTCTCGTAGTCGTTCAGCTCTTCCTCTGCTGCCTTCTCTACCAGCTCGACAAACTTTGGCTCTAGCATAAAGCTATGGGCTAAAACTGAAAGTTCTCCTTGGGCTGTGCTTCTTTCGGTTATTCCCATTTTGGGCATATTTACTTCCATATCCCATCCAAGAACGCTCTGAGCGTGTCCAATTGCCCATATCTTCCTGTAATGTCCCAAAATTTGTTTTATGATTTCCTTTTGAAATATTTCCTCGCTCATCTTTTGTTCACCTGTGTGTATTTAAGCCTATAATGTTTTTAATTCTTTCGATATACATCTTAACGTAAAAAAACTTGCTTGAAGATACTAAAGCTTTTTAGAGAGCTAAGAGGAGATATTAATGATGTGGAATGAAGGCGGTAATTTTGGCAGCCGGACTTGGAACTCGAATGGGAGAGCTTAGCAGCGAAACTCCCAAGGGATTAATAAAGGTTGTGGGACGAGAGATACTTTACAGAACAATGAAAATTCTTGAGAATCAGGGAATTGATGAGTTTGTAGTCATCACTAACCCGCTATACAAAGAGAAATTTGAGGAATTCTTAAAGAAAAACAATTTTAGATATCGGCTTGTAATTAACAATTTTCCTGAAAAGGGGAATGGATACAGCCTGTATCTTGCTCGTCCGTACATTTCAGAGAAGTTCGTTTTAGTAATGAGCGATCACATTTATGAAGAGGCATTTATCAGGAAAGCCTTGAAAGGTAAGGGACTTGTGGTTGATAAAGAAGGAAAGTTCACAAATATGGAGGAAGCTACAAAGGTAAAAATAGAAAATGGAAGGGTGGCAGAGATCGGAAAGACTCTGAAGGAGTATGATGCGTTAGATACTGGATTTTTTGTTCTTGAAGCGGGAATCTTTGAGGTAATCAAAAAACTAATCCAAGAAAAAGAGAGCTTAGAATTGTCTGAAATCGTTAAAGAGGCACAATTGGAAGTTAGTGAGGTAAGCGGGCTCTTCTGGATGGATATTGACACACCAGAGGACATTAAAAAAGCCAAGAAGTTCTTGATAAAGAATGCTGTAAAAGGCAGCGGAGATGGAGTTGTATCGAGATATTTAAACAGAAAGATATCCACAAAGATTACTGAAATTCTCGTTGATTATGTTGAACCGATTCACATGACGCTGCTCTCCTTTGCGGTGGGCATAGTTGCGGCTTTTGCTGCTTTCTTTAGTCCTTTTGTTGGTGGACTGTTGTATCAGTTAAATTCAATTCTCGATGGGGTTGATGGAGAGATAGCGAGAGCTGCAATGAAAACAAGCAAGTTTGGAGGGTATTTCGATTCTATTTTAGACCGATACGTTGACTTTTTTGTGCTGTTAGCACTTGCCCTCCATCTAAACCCTGATGTATGGGGGTGGGCAGTAATATCTCTGGCTCTCTTTGGATCCGCTATGGTAAGCTATTCAACAGAGCGTTACAAAGGAGAATATTTTGTTGACATATATAAAGCAGTTCCCCAAATGAGATATCTTTTTGGAAAGAGGGATGAAAGGGCACTTATAACAATGATTCTTTGTTTGATAGGAAAAATAGAATGGATTTTTATTATACTGGCAGTAGTAACCCATGTTAGAGTTCTCGTTACAGTACATTTGGTGCGAAAAAGTAGAAACTCATAACTAGTGAATATGTATTCATTAACAAAAGGTTATGATAGACGTTTATTCAATACAACACCCTATGTGTGAATATTGTTGTTTAACATTTCCCTCTTCTGAAAATTGTTTTATTTTCGTCAAGTTTTATAATCCAGAAAGTATAATTATATATTGACATTTGTTTTGGGGTGTTGCTCTATGTTTGGGTATATGGGAAAAATATTGAGAGTGAACCTAACAAAGGAAGAAATAAAAGTGGAAGAACTGAAGGAAGAAGACGTAAAGGAGTTCATTGGTGGTAGGGGGCTTGGAACAAAGTTTCTCTTAGAGGAAATAGACCCAAAAGTTGACCCCTTCAGCCCAGAGAACAAGTTAATCTTTGCTACCGGACCTTTGACTGGAACAACCGCTCCAACTGGCGGCAGATACATGGTGGTTACAAAGTCCCCACTAACGGGATTCATAGCCTCAAGTAACTCGGGTGGCTTCTTTGGGCCGGAGCTCAAGTTTGCAGGCTATGACCTTCTCATTATTGAGGGCAAAGCGGAGCATCCAGTGTACATAAGCATAAAAGACGAGGATGTTGAGATTAAGGACGCCTCTCATCTATGGGGCAAGAGGGTTGGAGAAACTACAGATAAGCTTCTTGAAGAGTTTGGTGACAAAAAGGCGAGAGTTGCCTGTATAGGTCCTGCAGGGGAGAAGTTGGTTAGACTTGCCAATATAATGAACGACAAGCACAGAGCGGCTGGAAGAAGTGGAGTAGGGGCAGTAATGGGAAGCAAAAACCTCAAAGCCATCGTTGTTAGAGGAACAAAGAAAGTTGAGCTTGCTGACAAGGAGAAGTTCATGAGCGTAGTTAAGGAGAAAATAAAGAAGATAAAAGAGAACCCAGTTACTGGCGGAGGACTTCCAAACTATGGAACTGCAGTTCTGGTTAACATAATCAACGAAAACGGCCTTTACCCAACGCACAACTTCCAGACCGGAGTGTTTAAGTACGCCTACGAGCAGAGCGGTGAGGCTTTGGCTGCAAAGTATTTGGTGAGAAATCATCCGTGCTTTGCATGTCCAATTGGGTGTGGAAGAGTCTCATATCATCCGGCTATAGGAATCACCGAAGGACCCGAATATGAAAGCATATGGGCACTTGGTGCAAGTTGCGGTATAAACGACCTAGCGAGTATAGTCATTGCAAACCACCTCTGTGATGAGTTTGGACTTGACACCATCTCAACAGGGGGAACACTTGCAGCAGCTATGGAGCTTTATGAGAAGGGCATCATAAAGCAGGAGGAACTTGGGGATGCACCACCACTGAGGTTTGGTAACAGTGAAGTTCTTCACTATTACATTGAGAAAATTGCAAAGAGGGAAGGGTTTGGCGACAAACTCGCTGAAGGAAGCTACCGCCTAGCTGAAAGCTATGGGCATCCGGAGTACTCAATGAGCGTTAAAAAGCAAGAACTTCCAGCATATGACCCCAGAGGTGCAGAGGGACATGGTGTTACTTATGCCACATCTAACAGAGGTGGATGCCACGTTAGAGGCTACATGATCAGCCCAGAAATCCTCGGTGTTCCAGTAAAGCTTGATCCACATGATGTAAGCGAAGAGAAAGCCAAGTGGGTCAAGATATTCCAAGACTTAACTGCAGTCATAGACTCCTCTGGATTGTGCCTCTTCACAAGCTTTGCACTCGGAGCGGATGACTACGCGGAAATGCTGAATGCTGCAACGGGCTTTGAGTTTACAACTGACGAGTGGCTTAAGGCAGGAGAAAGAGTATGGAACATCGAAAGGATCTTCAACCTCAAGGCTGGTTTAGTCCCAGAAAAGGACGACACCTTACCCAAGAGGCTCTTAGAAGAGCCAATGCCTGAGGGACCAAACAAAGGACACGTGGTAAAGCTCCACGAAATCCTTCCAAAATACTACAAGCTCAGGGGCTGGGATGAGAAAGGATATCCAACCGAGGAGAAGCTTAAGGAGCTTGGTTTGGATAGGTATTATTAACTTTTTTCTTCCACATTTATTTTTTGGGTGAGTAAAATGGTCAGGGTGAGAGTTTTTGCCACACTAAGGAGCATTGTTGGAAAGAATGAGTTGGAGCTTCAGGCCAGCACTGTTGGAGAGCTATTGGAAAAGTTATACAGCGAATATCCTAAAATGAAAAAAGAACTTGAAAAGGGGGCTATTATCCTAGTTAACGGAAAGAACATTGAACATCTGGGGAAACTTAACACCAAACTCAAAGACGAAGACGTGGTAAGCATATTTCCACCAGTTGGAGGCGGTTGAATGCACGAGTTCCATTGGGATAATGCTAAGATTCTTATACCCAAGGCTCCAGATATGAAATATCTTTACGTTGAAATAACGAATCGCTGTAATCTGAGATGTGAGATGTGTTTTAAGCAGTACTGGGAAGATGAAGAAGGAGATATGGATTATGATCTTTTCTTAAAAATTTTGGATGATGCAGAAGAGTTTCCTAACTTAAAAATGGTATACTTTGGTGGTATCGGCGAACCTCTTGTGCACCCTCGTTTTATGGATATGGTAAAGGAAGTAAAAAAGAGGGGATATGCAGTAGGCATCTCAACAAACGGCTTTCTTCTTACCGACAGGCTAATTGAAGAGCTTGTAAAGCTTAGGGTTGACTTGATATATATTTCACTTGATGCCATTCCGACGCAGCCAACAAGATTGGGGCATATGATGCCCAGTGTTACCGTTGAACGGCTCAAAAAATTTGCCGAAATAAAGAAAAGGGAAAACACGGAGATCCCACACGTGGGGGTTGAAGTCGTCTTAACAAAGGAGAACTACACTCAAATGACCGAGCTTGTGAAATATCTTTCTAAGTTCAACATAGATGCCCTGCTTTTCTCAAACCTAATGCCGATTACGGCGGAGCACGCTGAGATGATAATCTACGATGGAAGCGTTGATATAAGCAAGACACTCTCTAAGCTTTATCCCCAGATATACCGCGGATTTCCCGTTAAAATAGCGGAATTCAAACTTAGAAGTGAAAGACACTGTGACTTTGTTGAAAACAACGCTGCGGTGATTAGATGGGATGGTGAAGTTGCTCCTTGTTATCGGTTCCTTCACACATACCCAGAATACATCTTTGGAAGGCAGAAAAAAGTTGAGGCTTATTCCTTCGGCAATGTAAAAGAAAAATCTCTGAAAGAAATATGGACCAGCAGGGAATATACATGGTTTAGATTTAGCGTTAGAAACTTCCTCTACCCCTCCTGCACCGATTGTCCGGTTGTCGATGCATGCGACTATGCTAAGGGTTCAAAAATGGACTGCTGGGGAAACGTGCCAAGTTGCGGGGATTGTTTGTGGGCAAGAAGGATAGTTTTATGCCCAATCCCCAGAGAAGAACATGGGAAGTTCTGGTAGTTTTTCATTTGGTTTTATAACTCTTTGAAAATACATTCACTGGTAACGCTCCTTTCTTTAATTTTATTTCATCGAGGTTCATAAATGTGCTAGAAAGTTTTAAATAATTCTTTGACGTTAATCTTAATGCCATAGTGCACTATGCCGTACTCTTTGGAGGTGCTAGGATGAGTGCCATAATGGACTTTATAAACTGGTTGGATGGCATGGTTTGGGGCCCCCCAATAATGATTTTACTTGTGGGTACGGGGTTGCTGCTAACAATATACCTTGGGGGGATACAGTTCCGCAGACTTGGATGGGCTATAAAATTCACCCTCTTCGAGGGAAGAAAGAAGCAAGGTGAAGGTGATATTACACCTTTCCAAGCGTTAATGGCTACCATTGCTGGGACTGTTGGTATAGGAAACATAGCAGGTGTGGCAACGGCAATAGCCGCTGGAGGACCGGGTGCACTGTTCTGGATGTGGGTCACGGCTTTAGTAGGAATGGCAACCAGATATTCAGAAGGACTTTTGGGAGTTGCCTTTAGGAGCAAACTGCCGGATGGAACAATGATCGGTGGAACCTTCAACTTCCTCGAAAGAGGGTTAAGTGAAGAAGAGATATCTCCAACTTGGAGAACCATAGCTGGGCTCTTTGTAGTGTTGTTTGCTCTATTTATTGGGTATGAGGCTACCAAACTAAGCGGAGGCCTAATGATACTAGCTATTATAATAGCCATTCTCTTCCTCATACTGGCAATATACCTACTAACAGGTCGCTCACTTCCAACCCTCGGCAAAACCCTTGCAATATTATTCGCGTTATTTGCAGCAATATCGGCATTTGGAATTGGAAACATGACGCAGGCAAACTCCTTAGCATTGGGAATGAAGCAAGCTTTCAATGTTCCATATTGGGCAACAGGAGCTTTCTTTGCATTCATAACCTTTATAGTTATCGTCGGTGGAATTAAGAGAATTGGAGAAGTGGCAGAAGCTCTGGTTCCATTCATGGCAGTAATATACTTCATCTTCGCAATTGGTGTATGGATAAAATACGCGGGACAGTTGCCAAGTGCAATAGCATTAATTTTCAGAGATGCATTTACAGGAAAAGCTGTTGCCGGTGGTGCAGTGGGGACTGTTATAAGATGGGGTGTGGCTAGAGGTTTGTTCTCAAATGAAGCAGGTCTTGGAACTGCTACACTTGCCCACGCTGCAGCAAGGACAGACCACCCATCAAGACAGGCTCACGTAGCAATGCTTGGCCCACTCATTGACACACTTATAATCTGTTCATTAACGGGTATTTCAATCGTTGCTACTGGTGCATGGGAAACCGGAAAGACAAGCACTCCTCTAACACAAGAAGCATTCGCTAGAGCATTTGGTCACATTGGTGAAGTGATGGTGGTTATAGGTGTTATATTCTTCGCTTACTCTACAGTACTTGCATGGTCCTTCTACGGTAGACAGAACATCATGTACCTTGCAAAATGGATCGAAGGCGACCCAGAGAAGTTCGCAAAGTTATATCCAAAGCTTCACCTAATCTACAACCTCCTCTTTGTAGTGTTCATCTTCATAGGCGCAACAACAGCCCTTGAAAACGTATGGACATTCTCGGACATGATGAACGGACTTATGGCAATACCAAACCTCGTTGGACTCCTGCTCTTGGCAACGGTTATCAAGAGGTACACCGGCGAGTTTGTCTCCGCGAACCCATGATTTCTTCCCATTTTCAACTTTTTATTGTTTTATGAGGTGATTTAAATGGAGTATCCAAAGTTAGTTGTTGCTCCTCCCGGACCAAAAGCCAAGGAGCTTGTGGAAAGAGAAAAAAGGGTGATTTCTCAAGGTTTAGGGGTTAAGCTCTTTCCCGTCGTGCCCGAGAGAGGTTATGGGGCTTTGATAGAGGATGTTGATGGCAATGTTTTCATAGACTTCCTTGCCGGAGCCGCCGCGGCTTCAACAGGTTATGCTCATCCTAAGTTAGTTAAAGAGGTGCAGGAACAAGTTGCAAAAATACAACACTCAATGATCGGCTACACTTACAGCAAAAGGGCGATAGAAGTTGCGGAAATTTTAGCCGAAAAAGCCCCAATAGAGAACCCAAAAGTCCTCTTTGGGCTAAGTGGGAGCGATTCCATTGATCTGCTCATGAAAGTCGCTCGCTTTGCAACAAGAAAACCCTGGATAGTTGCCTTTATTGGGGCATATCATGGGCAAACCTATGGGGCAACGTCTGTTGCTGCTTTCCAAAGCTCACAAAAGAGAGGCTTCTCCCCGTTAGTTCCAAATGTAGTCTGGATCCCATATCCGAACCCCTATAGAAACCCATGGAGGATAGACGGGTATGAAGAGCCTGATGAGCTGATAAATGCCTTCTTGGACTATCTCGAGAATTACGTTTTTGCCCATGTTGTGCCTCCAGATGAAGTGAGTATTCTCCTAGCTGAACCTATCCAAGGAGACGCGGGAATAGTAGTTCCACCGGATAACTTCTTCAAAGAACTCAAGAAAGTGCTTGATGAGCATGGAATTCTCTTGGCAATGGATGAGGTGCAGACAGGAATTGGAAGGACTGGAAGGTGGTTTGCGAGCGAATGGTTTGGAATAGAGCCCGATTTTATTTCCTTTGGAAAAGGCGTGGCTAGTGGAATGGGACTTAGTGGAGTAATTGGAAAAGCTGATCTCATGGAAATGACAAGCGGTTCTGCACTACTAACTCCAGCGGCTAATCCAGTCATTTCAGCAGCTGCATATGCGACCCTTAAGATAATAGAAGAGGAAAACCTCCTTAAGAACGCTCTGAAGGTTGGAGATTTCATAAAGAAACGCCTACTTGAGATGAAAGAGAGCTACGATGTCATTGGAGATGTTAGGGGCAGGGGCCTAATGATAGGTGCAGAAATAGTGAAGCCCAACACCAAAACACCCGATCCAGAGCTCACCGGAAAAATATGCTGGAGGGCATTTGAGCTTGGATTAATTTTGCCAAGCTACGGCATGTTTGGAAACGTCATAAGAATAACACCACCGCTTGTAATAACGAAAGAGATTGCCGAGAAAGGACTAGAGATTATGGAGCAAGCCCTAAAAGATGCCCTTGCGGGGAAGGTTAAGCACAAAACCGTTACGTGGCACTAATCTTTTTCTTTTTAACACCTTTTGTTTGAAACACCACCATTTATAAACTTCATCGTTTAGATTTTTCCGGTGAAGAGTATGCATGAATGGGCGCTTGCTGATGGTATAGTCAGGACTGCAATTGAATTTGCAAGGCATCATGGAAAGGAAAAAGTTCTGGGTATGAGGATTGTTCTCGGAGAACTACAGGATGTTAATCAAGAGATTCTTGAGTTTGCTATCAACGAAATAAAGAAAGGGACAATCGCAGAAGAGGCAGAGATTGAGTTTGTGATTGAGGAAGCAGGATTCAAGTGTAGAAACTGTGGGAATGAATGGAAGCTCAAAGACGTCCGAGAAGGTTTTGAGGAGAGAATAAAGGAGGACATTCACTTTATCCCAGAAGTTGTTCACGCCTTTTTGACTTGTCCAAAATGCGGGAGCAGGGACTTTGAGGTTACAAAGGGGAGAGGAGTCTACCTAGCTGCAATAAAAGTTGAGGGTGATGAAGAGTGATTGACCCGAGGATAAAGGCAGTCGAGGCCAGACTCGAAAAAGTTAAGAGAATTATCCCGGTAGTGAGCGGCAAAGGAGGAGTAGGGAAATCAATGATTTCTACAACTCTGGCACTTGTTCTTGCAAGAAAGGGATATAAAGTGGGACTTCTAGACCTTGACTTCCACGGGGCAAGTGATCATGTTATACTTGGCTTTGAGCCCAAGGAATTTCCGGAAGAGGATA
>Ga0209834_10002266_pt1 | contig 10315 bp, 11 predicted proteins | sample Mar14236cmmetaG_FD_184134 | JGI IMG/M metagenome (GOLD analysis project Ga0209834, IMG submission 184134) | Marine hydrothermal vent microbial communities from Guaymas Basin, Gulf of California to study Microbial Dark Matter (Phase II) - Marker... ...
CGTACAATGGTTAAGCACTCTATAATAGCCGTTTCCATTCTTTTGATATTTTTCGGAGCTTTTGTATTTTCCCGATCAATGAAACCGGTCGAGATTTATGTGACCGTCTATTATCCGGGAGAGCTTAAGGCTGATGGCTACTACGTAAAAGATGACCAAATAACTCTGAAATTTCACGTGCTTAAGAGCTCGGAGGACCTCAAAAAGCACTTCGAAAAGTTCAAAGTTCGGTGCTTCCTCTGCAATCTCGACCTTGAAAGTGCGACCGTTGCGGTTAATGTTGGTGGGACCCTCCTATATCCGACCTGCAGAGACTACGTCATGAGCTTTGATGAAGGAGGAACTAGTGGGGGAATGCACTACATTGTGAGCCCCTACAACCTGACCGAGATTGGGGAGGTCAGGATTCCCGAAGGGTATATATTCAAAGGGCTGGAATTTGAGAACGGCACTCTCATCATTCGCTTATCCTTGGGGGGCGACAGGGGGACTAGGATCGTTAGGTCAGAGCTCATAGCGGAGCACCATCGTGGACTTGAAGGAGGCTGGATAAAGGTGGTCTACACCGACGGAAACAAGAAATGGGCGGGTAGAGTGTACAGCATGGGGAGAGGGGAGTGTCCGGTGCTTATCGAGGTCGGGTAACTTCCGAAATACTTGATCTCTGGAATCTCGTTATATGGTCTCTGGCTGTTGTTATATCGCTGTTCATTTCAGGGGCACTTCAGAATGCAAAGGTATAAATCCAAGAAACCCGGGATACTTTTTGGTGATACCATGGAACCGATCATCCGCGAGGCAAGGCCGGAAGATAAACCCTTCATCGAGGAAATAGCGAGGCTGACGTGGGAGGGTGAAGACTACCTCGCGAGGGTCTTTGACGAGTGGCTCGGCGATAACTTCTACGTGCTTGAGCTGGACGGAAAGGTCGTAGGCACTGCGAAGATGACTTTTCTCCCCGGGAAGGTCGGCTGGATGGAGGGCCTCAGGGTTCACCCTGCCTACCGGGGCAGGGGCTACGGAAAGAAGATCCACACCTTTCTGCTCGAACTGGGTGAAAGGCTCGCAAGGGAGGGGAAAATTGAAGCCCTTGAGTTCGCGACCTACTTCCTCAACAGAGAGAGCATCTCGATGGCGCAGAAAACGGGCTTCCACATCAAGGCCAAGTTCTTCAACTTCTGGGCCAAGGTAGAGGACTTTGAGCCGGAGGAACCGGAGAAAATTGAGCCGAGGATGGAAGACATAACGCTCGGCACAACCCCCGTCGGCTGGCGCTTCGTGAAGAGGAGCGAAGAGGCGCTGGAGTGGTTCAAGCAGAACGCGGACTTCTACGACCTCAACGGCCTCCGCTTCCTCGTCTCGAAGAAGGGGACGACCTTCACACCCCTCGATGTCGGTCTGGCCACCCTCAAGGCCATGCTCCCGGGGATGGCGTGGGTCGCCCGCGAGAGGAGAGCTGAAGAGTTCGACATTATGCTCCCGAGCGGCGTTAAGCCCCTCCTGCCGGGACTGAAGCGGCTCGGGCTTTTCCTATGGGACGAGAGTGAGGAACCTAACGTGCTGGTGTTCAGGAAGAGGCTGGTTTAAGGAGTGAGGAAAAAAGCGCTTGCATACGGTCAATAGGCCGGTAGATGGCGATTGGAGTGAATATTCACGAAATTATGGCCAAAGCTGAGAGGAATGCCTGCCTCGAAATAGCCCGGAGTCTCCCCGAGTGGTTCAATGAGGCCGGTCTAAGGGCTATGGAGAGGGCCTTGGAAAAGGAGAAGACCTTCGTCGCCGCTGAAGGGGAGGATGTTCTCGGCTTCGTAACAGTCAAACCCCTGAACGAAAAGGCCCTCGAAATCATCTGGATGGCCGTTCGGAGGGAGTTCAGAGGCAGGGGGATAGGTACAGAACTGCTCCGGTTCGTTGAGGAGTGGGTGAAGGAGAGAGGTTTTGAGCTCCTCGTCGTCAAGAGCTCGGGCGATTGACAGATAAACCCTGGACGAGGTGCCTCTACAGGCGGGGAGATTTGTGAAAATAGCGCTCATAAACCCCTACCAGGAGGGAGTGAACCTGCGCTTATTTACACCAAGCGTCTAAGAAACCCTTATAAACTCACATCGTAATATGAGCGGGGCTTCAAATGCGCTGGAGCGAGATTCCGAGGGGAGCTAAAGCGTACATGCTCTACCATACGCTCATCGCGCCGGGCTTGATAGTCTGGATACTCTTCCCGCTCTACCTCATGGAGACAGGCTACTCAATCCTCGAAGTCGGGGCGTTCTTTACAGCCGTCAACGTGGTCTCGATTCCCCTCACGTATCTCTTCGGGAGGCTCTTCAACCGCTGGGACATCAAGAAGGGGCTTATTGCGATAGACGTCCTCGACGGCATTGCCTACGTAATGTATGGCCTAGCCAAGGGAGCGATTGCCCCACTCATGCTCTTCGCTGGAAGAGCCATTGAGAAGCTCTCCGCCGTTCTCTACCCCCTCTACCGCGCCTACGAGCAGATAATCTACCCAGAGGACAAATACGAAGAGATTTTCGCCTGGCACCTCCGCCTGCCGGAAATAGCGAGGCTGGTAACCTTCCCGATTATGGGATACCTCCTCGGCTACGTCTATCCCGGGCCGGAGAGCTACCGCTGGGCCTTCATATTCTTCGGCCTCTTCTCTGCTGTTACAGTTACCTACATTTGGTTTTTCCTGCCCTCCGTTGGCAGGGAGGAGCGCATCAGCCAGAAGGGCTTCACGTTCAAGGTCGGCGAGTTCAAGCTCCTCCTTACCTTCGAGGCACTGCTGACGCTCGCCTGGGAACTCGCGCCGGAAATCGTGCTGATAAACTACGTCGTCTTCGTGCTCAAAAAGACAGTCTTCGAAGTAACGCTGATAGCCTGCGCGACCAGCATTGCCTCGATAATCGGAACCTACGCGAGCGAGAGAATCCCAAAGGGCAAAGGTTTCAAGGCCATCGGCCTCGGGATGTTCATCAACGCCTTTTATGCTCTGGCCATGGCCCTCTCGCCGCCCTTCTGGCTGGCGCTGGCGGTTTATGCCCTCGGCGACTTCGGGAACACGCTCTGGTTCCCCTTCTACCGCTCCTGGACCTTCAAGTTAATCCCGAAAGAGAAGGCCAGCGAGTTCCACGCGGCAATATCGAGCTACCGGAAGCTCCTCGGCTTATTTACGCCAGCCATAGCCGGAGCTTTGGCAAGCATCCACGCGACGCTACCATACGCGGCTAGTTTGGTGCTGTTTTTGATTGCCGGGGCGATGTTCTGGGTGCTGGCAAGAAAAGATATTTATCAGAAAAGGATGAAGTAAGAGTGTGATGAAGATGAGTGAAGTCATTGTGTCAAAGAGGGATCTCCTAATCTATGAGAAGCTGAGGATAATTTCGGAGCTTGCCCCCATACGAGAGAGAATCAGGGCATTTGAGAGAAAGTACGGGATGACACTGAGGGAGTTTGAGGAGAAACTCAAGGATTCAGAAGAGTCCTTTGTAGCCTGGGACGACTACATCGAGTGGAAGGCTTACGTCAGAAAATTTGAGGAGCTTAAAAAGAGGCTCAAGGAGATTGAACATGCTGAGAGAGTTAGAATTGCTTGAGAAGAGCCCGGCAGTCAAAAGCTACGAAATCCTTGACTACAAGGAGGGGAAGAGTTTTTATTTTCTGAAAATTAGAGCGGCCATTGTGGATGGGAGCGTTCTTCATATCAGGGAATTCGTGTCAGAGGAGGAGTACAACTACTCATTCCAATGGCAGAGAAACGGGAACCTGATAATCAGATGGGACAACGCACCGCATCACAGGGACATCGAAACGTTTCCCCACCACAAGCACGTTGGTTCAAAGGAGAACGTCCAGCCTTCAAGGGAGCTCTCACTGGAGGACGTCCTAAGGGTTATTGAAGAAATGATTAAACCGTAACGGCCCGAAGCTGGGACTGCCTAAGCCTCTCCCATCTGAGAGGCGTAGAGCCTGTAGAAGTGGCCCTTCTTTTTGAGTAGCTCCTCTGGTGAGCCCTCCTCTATTATCCTGCCGTCCTCGACGACGACAATTTTGTCGGCGAAGCGCGTGATTCCGAGCCTGTGGGCGATTATTATGCTCGTTCTGCCCTCCATGAGCTTGAGCATAGCGTCCTGAACCTGCCTCTCCGTCTTCGGGTCAACGCTCGAAAGGGCCTCGTCGAGGATCACAATGTCCGGGTCTTTGAGCAGAGCCCTCGCCAGGGAAATCAGCTGCCTCTCACCCACCGAAAGGAGCTTTCCAGCTTCACCCGCAGAGGTTTCATAGCCCTTGGGCAGGCGCATTATGAACTCGTGGACTCCGAGCTCCTTGCAGACCCTGACGACGTCCTCCTCGCTCGCCTCCGGGTTCGCCATGAGGATGTTCTCCATTATCGTGCCCGGGAAGAGATAGGTCTCCTGTGGGACGTAGCCTATCCTCCTCCGCAGGCCCTTCCGGCTTATCTCCCGCCCATCAACCCCGTCGTAGAGCACCCTTCCTTTGGTGGGGTCGTAGAAGCGCATTATCAGGTTGGCTATTGTGGTTTTGCCGGCGCCCGTTCTCCCGACAACGGCCACCTTCGAGGCGCGATCGATTTTGAGGTTTATCCCCTTGAGGACGGGCCTTCCGCGCTCGTACTCGAACCACACGTCATCGAACTCAATCTCGCCATTGAGCCTCTCGACGTGAATGCCCTCGTAGTCCTCAACGTTCTCATCGTCAAGAATCTCGTATATCCTCTCCAGGGCCGCCAGCGCTGACTGCAGGCTGTCGTAGAGGCCTATGACATCGTTTATCGGCCCGCGGAAGCGCTGGGCGTACTGGATGAACGCGACCACGACACCGACGCTCAAGGCCCCCTGATACGCCAGGTACCCGCCGTAGGCTATGACGATTATCACGGAGAGAAGGCTCGTGATGTTCATGAGGGGCCAGAAAATGCCCATGTAAACGGCAACGCGGAGGTATGCCTTTATCGTCTCGCGCGAAACCTTCGAGAACTCCCCCTCAACGTCCCTCTCCCTGCCGAAGGCCCTTATTGTCTCGATCCCCGCGACGCTCTCCTCCACAACGCTCGATATCTTCGCTATCTTCTGCCTCGTCTCCCTGTAGGCCCTCCTCATCTTCCCGCCGAAGTAGTAGGCAACGAGCACCATCAGCGGGACGCTCGCGAGGGTAACGAGGGTAAGCTTGACGTCCAGCAGGAACATGGCAGTTATTATGCCGATGAGGCTGAGAAGGCTTCCAAGACTCCCGAGGAGGCCGGAAACGAGGACGTCGTTAACGATTCCGGTGTCGTTCACTACCCTCGACACGAGGTCGCCCGTGGACTTGTCCTTGAAGAAGTCGAGGCTCGAGCGGAGGACTTTCTCGTGGAGCCTCGCTCTGAGGTCGCGGAGGACTTTCTGGCCGAAGACCTCGATGTAGAATGTCTGGAGCGTCGCGAAGAACCACCCGGCAACGAGGGCAAGCAGGTAGAGGAGCGCAATGACCCAGAAACGCCCGTAGTTGCCGGGAAGGACGTAGCGGTCTATCGCCACGCTGAGGATGTAGGGCGGTGCCAGGGTTGCCAGGGCGGAGCCGATTATGCTGAAGACGACCACCGCGAGCGTCCGCCTGTGGGAGAGGGCCTCACCAATGAACCTCCTGAGGAGTGAGAGTGATGACTTGGTGTTACTCTCCATTCCAACCACCCCTGCCGAGCATCTCGCTGAAGAGTCCTCCCTTCTTTGCGAGCTCCTCTGGCTTCCCGTCCTCCAGGATCTGGCCGTCCTTCATCACGATGACCCTGTCGGCCAGTTTGGCCATCGAGAGCCTCTGGGATACTATCACCGCTGTCTTGCCCTCAAGGATTCCTCTGAGGTCTTCAACGAGCCTCTTCTCGGTCTCTGCGTCGAGGTTTGATACGGGGTCGTCGAGGAGCAGTATCTTCGGCTCAAGGAGGAGGGCCCTCGCCAGGGCTATGCGCTGTCTCTGCCCGCCAGAGAGTGTCACACCCTTCTCGCCGACAACGGTGTCGTAGCCCTCCGGGAGGGAGGCTATGAAGTCGTGGATTTTCGCTATTTTTGCCGCCCTCTCGATTTCTTCCATGCTAGCGTCGGGCTTTGCAAGGGCTATGTTCTCCCTCAAACTCCGGTTAAAGATGAAAGGCTCCTGCGGGACGTAGGCGACTACCTTCCTGAGGCAAGAGGTCTTTATCTTCCTTACATCAACGCCGTCGATCAGAACCTGGCCTTTGTCCGGCTCGTAAAAGCGCGCTATCAGCTTGAGGAGGGTGCTCTTTCCGGAGCCGGGTGGCCCTGTTATTAAAACCTTCTCGCCGGGCCTTATTTTGAGGTTCAGGCCCTTTAGCACGGTCTTTCCTGTGTGGTATGTCAGCCAAACGTCGCGGAACTCGATTTCTCCGCGCGGGTTCTCAAGCTCCACGGCATCGGGAGGGTCAACGTCGGGAGGAGCAGAATCTATGACCTCAAAGAGCCTTGAGGCGGCCGCCAAACTCCTCTGGATGTCGCCGATGGTGAAGCCCAGCGCCCTCAGCGGCCAGGTCATCGTGAGCATGTAGGTGAGAAAGGCCGTCAGCTCGCCAACGGTCAGCGCTCCAGCCATTGTCGCCCTCCCGCCGTAGTAGAGCATCGCGCTCATGGCGATTCCCATCACGAGGAAGGGCGCGTTGCCGTAGAGAGCCGTGATTTTGGTCGCCTCGACGTTGAGGGAGTAGAGCTCCTCGTTCTCCTTCATGAACTTCTCCTGGATGTGCTCCTCCACGGAGAGGGCTTTAATCGTCTTTACCCCGGCTATGCTGCCCGTTGAGACGGACGCAACAACGCCCGTCTGGTGCCTTATTTTATCGTAGATTGGCCTTACCTTCCTCGCGTAGGTCGTGTTGAGGGCCACAACGACCGCTATGGTCACGAGGGCCACGCCCGTGAGGGCAACGTTCATCCTGGCCATGTAGTAGAGCGAGACGATGATGAGAAAGACAGAATAGACGAACATCCTCACGCGGAAGGAGAGAAAGCGCGTTATCCTTTCGGTGTCGTTTGTTATCCTGCTTATGAGCTGGCCGGAGTAGGTCTTGTCGAAGAACTCCATTCTATGCCTCTGGATCGCCCTGAATGCGTCCATTCTGAGGTGGTAAACTGCGTGCTGAGCCGCTTTGACGAGCAGATACCTACCGCTGAAGCTGAAGGCCCCGTTTAGAATCCCCACCAGGAGGACGAGGAGGGCGTAGCGGACTGCCACGCGGTATTTTCCGGTTACTATGCCCCCGTCTATCGCCTCCCTTATTAGGACGGGGATTACCCCGTTCGTGTATGACATAAGGAGAACTATGATTAGGCCTGCTATGAAGTGGAGTTTGTGTTCCCGTAGATAACTCAGCAACCGCTTTAACTGCCCCATTGAGTCCGCCATAGCAGGAGGAATTGGGTACGCTACTATAAATATTTGTCGGTTAAGATGTCCATCTGAGTGAGCCCCTCAGTTTGTCCACCGTTATGGGATGATAAAAAGGAGCAAAAAGAGATCAAGACTCCGTCCTCAACTTCCAGCCGTCTATACTGAAGCCGCCCATTTTATCAAGGACGTGGTTTATTAACGCCTCGGCGTTTTCTGTTCTGACGTCTTCCATGGCCCGGAGGAAAAGTTCGACAAACCTCTCATCCGGGAAGTCCGGGAAGAGGTATGCTTTTCTAAAGGCCCCCTCGGTAAAGAGCCGGTAAACCTTGCTAGCCGGCGGTATTTCAACCCCCAAGAATCTGGCGTAGTATTCCAGAGCCATTTTCAGGGCCAGATGATAGAGGTAAGCGTAGCTTGGGTTTCCTCTGTTTTCGGCGTCCTTCAAACTATCGAGGACGTCCCAGAGGAAGTACTTGGCCAGCTCGATTCTCGTTTCGTCCGGCTTTGGAAACGGCTTTCCCATGTACTCCTTAGCCTCTACCCTAAGAACCTCAATTATTCCCGTTTTGTCAAAGAGGGTCTTTCCTGTGAGAATTATCCTAGCCGTGCTCCTGCTGTTCTGGGCGAGCTCCCCCTCGAAGTACTCCCTAACCGCCCGGACTGGGTTCGCAAAGTATTCAATCAAAACGCCGTCCACAATGACGTTCCCTCTTTCTCTCCAGCCAACATCGTCGGAGAGGATTATGTAGACGTCCACGTCCGAGCGAGGAGTTTGCAGGCCGAGGGCATAGCTTCCAGTCAGCAGGGCAGCCTCGACGAACTCTTGCTCTTTCCAAGGTCTGAGGAACTTCTCAAGCGCCTGCTTCCAGTCCCCCATACCACCACCTCAGAACTCAGGAATCCTTATCGGCGCCTGCAGTTCCTTCTCGTTCTTTTCGAGGTTGGTCGCCAGCATCCTTATCCTTTCCACACCTTTGATTTCATTGATGAATTCAGCCACGCTCTTGGGAACGAGGTCTTCCCATGGCTCCCCGCTGACCATTCTCCTCCTTATCTCGGTCGCCGAGAGGATGTCCTTCCTGAACATCGGCTGGACGATGACCTCGTAGCCCTTCTCGCGGAAGAGCTGGGCGACGAGCGAGTTGCCAGTGAAGACGACGTCGAACCTCGGCACCATGCTCACCACGTAGGTCGCCCAGATGGCGTTGAAGTTTATGTCCGGGAGCGGGATTAGATAGTAGCGCTTGTCATTAAGATTTGCCTCGTCAAGGGCCCTTATGAGCATCTCCATCCTCTCGCTCGTTGTGAATGGGTTCTTGAGCGTGTGGCTTGCCTGGGCGCTTCCGATTCCTATGATAACCTCATCAACCTGCGAAAAGACGAATTCGAGCGCCTTCAGGTGCCCGTTGTGGACGGGCTGGAAACGGCCGACGAAGAGACCGCGTTTGACCACGTTAATCACCTCGTTCAATCCTTTTGAACGGTTCGTTCAGTTTCGGTGAACGAATCGCCAGTTATAACCTCCACTTTCTCGGAACGGGCGGGATACAAAAAGTCCTCGTCGAGGGTTACGAGCGTCAGCCCATAGAACTTCGCCGTTGAAAGGATTAAGGCATCGTTGGGAAGCATGCCGTAGTTCAGAATAAACTCAAACGCCCTCTCCTCTATCTCTTCCGTGAGAGGAAGCTCAGAGAAATTGTCCTTGAGGTACAGATAAACTTTCTCAAGCTTATCCCTGTGTTTTTCAATTTCCTTAGGATTGCCCCTCAGCGTGAGGTAGCTCTTTCCAGTAACGAGCTTCAGAAAAACGAACAGGACTTCACTGAAGATTATGGGGTTTATAAACTTCGGATCGCTTTCGAGTGACTGGAGCAGTCGCTTTGCCGTTGGGTTGCCCTTTAAAGCCTCGATAATGACTGAGGAATCAACCAAAGAGCTCCTCATAGGCCTCCAACCTCAGCTCCTTAGCGCTCTTCTCGCTCTTGATGATGCCGAAAACATCGTCCAGAGTGACTCTCGGCTTTTCCCCCTTCCCCTTCAGCGTCTTGATTATCGCCATGACTTCTCTCTCAAACAGCTTTTCCATGCCGTCGGGAACTCGAACACGGAGGGTTATTTCTCCCATTTTCTCACCCACTAAAAGTCCGTTCCATCTCTTCAAAACACTTTCTAAACCAGCTTCACCCTAACAACATCCCCGACCTTAAGGCCGAGCCTTTCGGCGGCGGAGCCCTGGTTCATGGCGATTTCAAGGTAGTCGTGGCTTCCGGGCAGGGTTAAAAGCTCGCCGGGTTCCACCTGGCCGTAGGTGTCAATGTACGGGATTCTAAGCCCGAAGTCGGGCAGTTCAACGGCTTTTGGCTTCCCGTAGTCCTCAAGGTTGAGTATGACGTTGCCGAAGTCGTCCACGTAGATTACCTTGAGCGACCATAGGTCGCCATCCTTCACCGGCTCGACGTCGAGCCTAACGAGAGAGTCGAGCGGAACTTCGCGGGCAAACTCCTCCGGGTGGACGCCTTTGTCGATGAGCGCCGCGGCCGGCCCGAAGACGTCCCTGCCGTGGAATGTCGAGCTTATCCGCCAGCCAGTAAAGCGCCTTATCCGGTCGGGGTCTATCTCCCAGGCGCGCTTTGCGTTTATGTGCTTGAGCGGAAGCGTGGCTAACCCGTTGTCGGGGACGACGAGCCACTGGTCGCCCTCGATTACAACTGCCCTCCTCTCGGTGCCAACGCCAGGGTCAATCACTCCAACGTGGATCGTTCCAGTGGGCGAGTATTTGACCACCTGTTCCATGGCGAACGAGCCCTCGATTACGGAGTGCCTCGTCACAGCGTGGGTCACGTCAACGAGCCTCGCGTTGGGATTAACCCTCAGCATCGCAACCTTCATCTCACCAACGTAGGGGCCCCTGAGACCGAAG
>Ga0209834_10002268_pt1 | contig 10314 bp, 9 predicted proteins | sample Mar14236cmmetaG_FD_184134 | JGI IMG/M metagenome (GOLD analysis project Ga0209834, IMG submission 184134) | Marine hydrothermal vent microbial communities from Guaymas Basin, Gulf of California to study Microbial Dark Matter (Phase II) - Marker... ...
CTAGATAAATTTGTTATAGATTTCACATCCTTACTAAACAGATTAAACATTTGCTATGTAATCGTCTCAGGATACGTAACAATACTTTTTGGAAGAAGTAGAGTGTCAGAAGATGTGGATATTATTGTAGAGAGAATAGAGTTTGACAAATTTGAAAAACTATGGGATGCTTTAAAAAAAGATTTTGTTTGTATAAACGCTAAAGAAGCAAAAGAGGCTTTTGAAAGATATCTTCTAGCTGGGGTTGCACTCAGATTTGCTAAAAAAAATCGTTTTATACCAAATATTGAATTTAAATTTCCTAAAATCAGTCTCGACCTATGGACACTCAGAGAGCGAAAAAAAGTTCTTCTAAATAATCATGAAATATTCATCTCCCCTTTAGAATTGCAAATACCTTTCAAATTATATTTGGGTAGTGAAAAAGACATCGAAGATGCCAAGTATTTGTATAACTTGTTTAAAAACAACATCGATACAAATGTGTTAAATGAATTTATCCAAAAACTTAAAACAGAAGAATTATTTAAGAAATATTTAGAATGAAAATACCAAAAATAGATTTAAAAGAATTAGAGAAAATGAAACAAGATAATTTTAGAGAGCGATTAGAATTTATAGAAAAATATGTAGAATGGATTAAAAAAACCTCCAACAAAGAATGGAGTTCACAACAGAAGGATCTCATAGGTTAAAAGTTTTCGATTTTTAAAAAGTGTTCTTAGACACATAGCATTATCCGAATTATTTAAATGCTAGTTCTATATTCATATTCTTACCCGAGAAGATTTAGGAGGAGTTAATAGAAATGGTATTTGACCCACAAGATAATATATTCCTGTTAGCAGGACCAGTCAAAATACACCCGCGAGTGTTGAAGGCTATGAACACGCCATCTCTTGGTCATAGAAGTCCAGAGTTTACAGAGGTTAACAAAGAACTAAGAGAGCTTACACAGTATCTTTTCCAAACAAAAAATGATGTCGCAATACTTACAGGCTCAGGAACAGCTGGTATGGATGCTGCAATGGCAAACCTTTTGAACAAAGGTGAAAAAGCACTGACTATAAACGGTGGTAAATTTGGAGAAAGAATGGGACAGCTTGCAAAACTGTATGGAGAATGTATAGAATTAACATATCCATGGGGTTCACCACCAGATCTTGGTCAAATAGAAGAAGTTCTATCTAAGGAGGATATCAAGGTAGTGGCTTTCACTCACAACGAGACCAGCACAGGTTTAACAAATCCTTTACCAGAGATATCAAAGATTTGTCAAAAACATGGTGCATTGCTTGTTGTAGATGGAATAACCAGTGTTGGAGGAATAGATGTACCAGTTGATAAGCTAAAAATCGACATCTGTATAACTGGTTCACAAAAATGCATAGCAGCACCAGCAGGCTTAGCATTACTCTCAGTATCAGAAAAAGCCTTAGAGGCAATGCATGAGAAGAAAACATATTACCTGAACCTGAAGAAACATGTAGAGAAACTAAGAGATGGACAGACACCATACACACCATCTGTACATTTACACCTAGCACTACTTGAAGCACTAAGAATCCTAAAAGAGGAAGGCCTGGAAAACAGAATAAAAAGAACAGCTAAAATCGCAGAAGCCTGCAGAGCAGCAGCAGAGGCAATGAACCTAGAACTTCTACCAGATAAAAAATATGCATCAAACACTGTTACCGCGATAAAATACCCAAAGGGAATAGAAGATAAGGACATAAGAGGATTTGTCAAAAAAGAATTTGGCATAATACTAGCAGGCTCGCAAGCACCACACAAGGGAGAATTCTTTAGAATAGGTCACATGGGCTTAGTTCAATTTAGAGAAATCCTTGCAGCATTTGGCGCATTAGAAGTTGCATTTGCCAAGGCAGGATGGAAATTTGAGAAAGGCTCTGCCGTAGCAACCATAGAAGAACACATGCTAAAATCCATATAATCAGTAATAATAAACCCTTCTATCTTTTCTTCTCTGTCCAAACATTAAAACACTATCGATAATAACAGCAAGTATTCCTGTTAAAAAAACCATATCAAACACACTAGCTCCACCTATTGCTGCAGCAGCAAACTGCGGAGGCTTATACGATAAAAGCTCCATGAGATGCAGGACATCCGCACCCACTAGCACGCCTATAACACCAGAGATATAAGCCAAGGGAGCTGCCTTTCTATAGTTTGTATATGATAGTACAGCTGAGGATAAACTAGCTGCCACCGCGGGTAGAAGCCAAAGTGGAAAAGGCGAAACTATACCCTCGCTCGGGTCAGGGTAACTTACAAGATATGTTACTATAGACACAACAAGTATACCCACAATCACTTTAGACAATGGAATCCTTTTTTTCACTGTTAAATACAAGCTCAGAAGAATAGGAATCAAAGCTCCTCCTATGTTTATCTCTATATCCCAGCTGTTATATGTAAAAAGATAGATGTTAAAGACGTTAAACCCAAATATGTAGGAGGCAAAAAGTATAAGAAAAGCCTCACCAGAATCAAAACCCATCTCCCTAAAAGCCTTTGTAAAAAAAAGATAAAGAAAATAAACTCCAATCAATAGAAGAAGTGCTGTTATAATCAAAAACCCTAACCTTGCTACAAGATACCCAAGCATTTAACTTTTAACCCCTTCCATCAAATCAGATATAGATACCATTTATAAACCTTTTTTACATTTCCATATAGAAACCAGGGAGAACAAAAAATGCAGGAGATATTTGAAAAAGAACTTAACCTAGAATTTTTCAAAGAAAAAGGATATGTTAGAAAAAAATGCAGCAATTGCAAAGAATATTTCTGGACTCTAGATAAAGATGCAAAACTATGTGGCGACCAACCCTGTGTTAGTTATACTTTTATAAAAAACCCACCGACTAAAAAAAGATTTAGCATTTCCCAAATGAGAGAAGCCTTTTTATCATTTTTTGAGAAAAATGGACATGTGAGATTAAATAGGTACCCAGTTGTTGCCAGATGGCGAGAAGATATATACTTAACCATAGCTTCAATAGCTGATTTTCAACCCCATGTAACCTCTGGAGAAGTTAAACCACCTGCCAACCCACTGGTAATATCACAACCAAGTATCAGATTAAACGACCTAGAGGAGATCGGTGTATCTGGCAGACATTTAACAATATTTGAAATGATGGGTCATCATGCATTCAACAGCAAAGATGAAAAAATATACTGGACAGAAGAAACAACAAGATACTGTCATGATTTTCTCACCAAAGTTTTAGGTATACCAGAGAAAAAGATAAACTATAAAGAACAAATATGGTATGGCGGTGGAAACGCAGGACCCTGTTTTGAAGTTTTAGTAGATGGACTAGAAGTAGCAACCCTTGTTTTCATGAACCTCCTTGAGGACCCAGATGGCAATATCAAAGTCAATAATACATCATATTCCAAAATGCCATTAGAAGTTGTAGATACCGGATACGGATTAGAAAGATTAGCATGGCTCACACAGGGCACAGAGACAGTCTATGAAACAGTTTTTCCAGAGATTATAGAGTTTATACTAGAAAACAGTAAAAGCCATGATAAAAAAATGCATGATGTTTACTCACTAGCAGATCACACCAAATGTCTAGCTTTTATGCTAGGTGACGGGATCGTCCCCTCTAATGCAAAAGCAGGATATCTAGCTAGGCTAATAATCAGAAGAGCCCTGAGATTCATGGATTCTCTCAAAATCAACCTAAACCTTAGTGATATAGTAGAACTTCAACTAAACATTCTCTCCAATGATTTCCCAGAGCTAAAAAAAGCACGAAATCAAATAGTAGAAATACTAGATCTGGAAACAGAGAAATTCTACGAGACTGTAGAGAGGGGAGAAAGACTAATTAGAAACATGATAGAAAAGAATAAAAAAATTGATGAAAAAACCTTGGTAGACTTATACGACACACATGGTATCCATCCAGATATTGTTAAAAAAGTTGCATCCTCCGCAGGTGTTGATATAAAAATTCCAGAAAACTTTGAATCCATGGTTGCAGAGCTTCACTCACACGAGAAAAAAACTGAGAAGAAAAAAACACTGAAATTAGATCTCCCAGACACAAGATTACTCTACTATGAAAATGAATATGCAAAAGAATTCGATGCAAATGTTATCTGGTCTGGAAAAATAGAAAACAAATTCGCTATAGCCCTTGATAAAACATTATTTTACCCAGAAGGAGGAGGGCAACCAGCTGACAGAGGCTTCATTAAAACAGAAACTGGAAAAAACATACCTGTAGAACATGTAGAAAGAATAGGCAATGTTATTTTGCATTATGTCAAAGAGGAGATTAAAAAGGGAGAGAAGATCAAAGGAGTAATAGATTGGAATAGAAGATACTCACTGATGAAACATCATACTAGCACACATCTAATCAACGGCGCATGTAGAAAACTCTTAGGAGAACATGTCTGGCAGGCTGGCTCCCAACTCGATGTTGATTCAGCTAGATTTGATTTTTCCCACTACAAACCCCTCACCATCAAGGAAATATACGAGATAGAAAAACTAGCTAATGAATTCATCAAGAGAAATATCAATGTCGAAAAAATATGGATGGATAGAAATGAAGCTGAAAAAAAATATGGTTTTAGACTCTACCAAGGTGGAGTACCCAAGGGTAAAAAACTAAGAGTATTATACATCAAGGATGTAGATGTTGAAGCCTGTGGAGGTACACATCTCAACAAAACAGGTGAGGCAGAGATAATAAAAATACAAAAAACCGAGAGGATACAGGATGGAGTTATTAGAATCATATTCTCAGCAGGCATTTATGCTAAAAAGTTTATAGAACTTGAAAAAAACATATACAAAAAAGCAGCTGATATTTTATCTAAATTTTATGAGATCAGAGACGAGAAAAATATCAGCATAAGTTTAAAGGAAGCTGCAGATGTATTTTCGATTTCAATTGAACAACTTCCAAAAACATTAGACCGATTTGTTAAAGAAACCAACAACTTCCTGCAACAGCTGAATGAGCCTGTTTTTAAAGAAAAAACAGATAACTTAGGCGAGGCCTGTAAAAAACTATTCCAATCTTGGAAAAAATACCAGAAAAAACTTGAGAAAAAGAGAGAAAAGGTCATCAATGATTTGTCAAACAATCTGATAAATCAAATGCAAAAAATAAAGGGCATAGGACTGATAGCAGATGTTTTAGACATAGATGAGAAAACCCTAGCTAGCATAGCAGACAACATAGTAGGTAAAGAAAAAGCAGTTGTAGTACTAGGCAATAAAAATGGTTTTATCGTATGCGCGTCAAATAGCGAAATAAACATTGATTGCATAAAAATAATAAGAGAGGCTGCTAAACTACTTGGTGGTGGAGGCGGCGGCAAACCCAATCTCGCCCAGGGTGGCGGTCCATTAAAACATAAGATAAAAGAAGCCGTAGAGACAGGTAAAAAACTGCTGATAAAAGAAATTGAACACGTAAAAGGGTGGTAAACCAGTTGAGTGAAACCATGATTTTACTTTTTGATCTGGATGGAACCTTGATTGATAGTAAAAAATTGATATCCCATGCTCTGAATCATACCTTGGAGAGATTTGGATATAGAAGATTAACAGAGGAAGAGATTATAAATACTATAAACACACCACTGAGAGAAATATTCGCAATAAGAGCAAAAAGAGAAGAAATCCCAAAAATGAGAGAGTTTTACAGAAGATATTATCTAGAAAAATGTTTACCAAAAACAAACATAATACCAGGCATTCCAGAATTATTAAAAGAGCTCAAGGAAAACAAAATAAAAACAGCTGTTATAACTACACGAAATGAAAAAATGGCAGAACATATTTTAAAACATTTTAACCTGATAGAATATGTAGACACTGTTGTTGGTCATTTAGATGGTAGAAAAATAAAACCAGACCCAGAGCCATTATTTATCGCAGTGGATAGACTAAAAGGAAAAACCAGCAGTTCTATCATGATAGGAGACTCCCCGGTAGACATAGAAGCTGGTTTACAAGCAGAATGTTACGCCACAATTGGTGTTCTATGGGGTTTCGCCTCTAAAGAAATGTTGAAAAAAGCAGATTTTATAGTGGATAATGTTGCAGATTTAAAAAAGACTCTAATAAAACTGATTAAAAAAGAAGTGTACTAGAGCTAGGATAGAGGGAACAAATAACGAGCAGCTGTTACTACTGCCGCAGTGATTATACAAAGCGCTATAACCAGTTTGGGATCTATCCTAAACGCGGTTTTTTCTTCGGCATCAAAGTATCTAATAAGACCAGCAGCGGAACGAAAACCCTCTGCCTTCTCCCTTTTCGCCATAATATATGTTCCTCCTATTTCAAATAACCAATTATACTAACTGTTATTTAAACTTTATGAACAACATTTACAAAAACATAAATAATGCATATAAATATATACCTTTGCTGAGGAGTGATATCTCATGAAAGAGTTTAAAGTGCTAGTGGAGAAAGCATTGAAATATAAGGAAAACGGGTTAAATGAGTACGAAATAGCAGAAGAGTTAAACCTCTCAACAGAAACAGTAAAATGGCTTTTAAGCAAAGGAAAAGAAAAGAAACCAGCCAGCGAGGTTAAAATAGGATGGCGCTCTATAGGAGTATACCCATCCAGAATTAGTTCTATATCAGATGCATTGTGCGATATTTTGATAGAGGAATCAAACAATAGAAATTTTGATGTTGACACAGTTGTTGGAATAGCTATAAACGGTATACCATTTGCAACCATGATCGCAGATAAACTTTGCTTAGAACTAGCAGTATTCAGACCCTACCACAAAAAAACAGGTGTTTTCTCATCCAACTATGCAAGCGTGAAAAACAAAAATGTTGTAATAGTTGATGATGTAGTTGGAACTGGTAAAACATTCAAAGCAGCTATTGACTCTATAAAAAAAGAAAAAGGCAAACCAGTTCTATGCCTAGCAGTTGTAAACAAGAAAACAGAAGATGATATAGACGGGATACCATTGAGGGCATTGATAAGAACAAGGATTGTCTAGACATCCCAAATCAATATTTCAGTCCTTCAACCCTTTTTTCTCTCATTGGAACTATCAAATAAGAATTGTTGGGAGATAAAGTGAATATCTGCGGATTAAAAAAACAAATCTGTTAAAAGCTTTTTACAGAAAAAGCGTATACCCAAATTTTGTAACCACTATATTTTTTATCTGGTTAGAAATATTATACCCTCTTTTAATACTCCTATCTTTTTTCTCTTTGGAGTAGTAGCGATTCTCTTATTAGCAATGGTTATCCTACTCACCCTAAAACCATGATAACTTGCAATATCAGAGGCGATAGATAGCATATCCAAAATCTTTCCTTTTACCAAGGCATCGCCAATTATGATAGCAACCCTTGCATTATCCTTACAAACCCTAAATAATTCTTTAAACATTAATGACAAATCTTTCAAATAAAACTCAGCAGTTTTAGTTAAATCTAGGTTTTCATCTAAGAAATCAAGCTCTACTTTCCCATATGTTTCCAATCCAAAAAACCTTTGAAAACCAGGTTTATAAAAATCAGAGATTAAAAAATGCTCTATCCCAAATATTTTGGTATACTCTGTCTTGTTCAGATAAGGTGGAGAAGTGATTATTACATCAATGCATTCATCATCTAAAGGTAACCCTCTGCAGTCACCATAACCTACAAAAGCATCGGTTTTTTCAATGTTAGAATATAAATCATGTATCATTTTATTTAGCATCCTATTGTAAACATACCTGAGAGAAGGAACTTTTCTTTTTCTAATTTTTAACACTGCTCCATCCTTTCTTATATAACTGCATCTGATAGCAGCGTTTACTAAAGCTAGCATAAAAAAACGTTTTTCCATTTCATTTTTAACATGTTTGTTTATTTCTTCTCTTAGAAAATAGATATCCTCTAATGCATAATTTGAGAAAAATCTCTTAACAAAATTTGGAACATCTGAGACATCTGGTTTAACAAATTTTGCCCCTGTGATTTTCTTCCTATATTCTTTTAGAACATTTACATTGTAGTCACTTAGCTTCACTGTTAAGGCGAAAACAGCAATAGGTAGAACATCAAACCCTAGGCTTTTTAACCCCATCTCTCTGCATGCTAGCAATGTAGTTCCAACACCACAACATGGGTCAAGCACTTTCTCATTTTCTCTAACATGCATTATGTCCAAAAGCATTAACACCAAATCACGGGAAAAACCTTCTTTAAAATAAAACCAGTTATAAATAGGTAGATGCTTATTAGGATTGAATGTTAGTAGTTTACCTATTCTAGGGTTTTCTTCTATATTCATTAAATGTCTCTCTTTAAAGAATAATTTTTTGTTACATAATCTATTTGGTTCAATGAAAAGTTCTAAAAGAGGTTTGCTGATTTAGTATTTCTATGCACTGGGCTGATGTGGTAGCAGACAAACTTATTAAAAAATACAAAAAACATGTTTTAGCAACTGGTATAACTCCATCTGGTCCTATTCACATTGGAAACATGCGGGAGGTTCTCACAACAGATGCAATATACAGAGCTTTGATTGATAAAGAGGCTGATGCTGAGCTGATATACATTGCTGACAATTATGATCATCTCAGAAAAATCTATCCTTTCTTACCTGCTGAGTATGAGAAATATGTTGGTAAACCACTTGCAGAGATACCTTGTCCTTGTGGTAAACATGAGAACTATAGTGAACATTTTCTTCAACCATTTCTCAATGTTCTAGATAAACTTGGCATTCATCCTAGGGTTTACAAGGCATATGATATGTATAAAAAGGGAATGTACAACAAGTACATCCAGATAGCTTTAGATAATACTGAAAGAATAAAAAAAATCATAGAAAAAATTTCAAAAAGAGATTTGCCAAAGAATTGGATACCATTCAATATACAATGTGAAAACTGCGGCAGACTTACAACAACAAAACCCACTCTATATAATTACCCATATATCCAGTACACCTGCGAATGCGGCCACTCTGGCGAGGTTGACATTAGAAACAATGGAGTAGGAAAACTTCCCTGGCGAGTTGACTGGCCTGCAAGATGGAAAATGCTAAACGTAACCTTTGAGGCATTTGGAAAAGATCACGCAGCAGCAGGGAGCTCATGGGATACTGGAAAAGTAATAGCCAAAGAAATATATGATTACCCGCCGCCAGAGCATTTAGTTTACGAGTTTATACATTTAAAAGGCAAAGGCGCTATGCATGGTTCAACAGGTACTGCATTCACCGCTGAGGAAATGCTCAATGTTACACCACCAGAGGTTCTGAGATTTCTTATTATGAAAAACCAGCCAAACAAGCACATAGAATTCGACCCAGGTCTAGGCATACTAAATCTAGTGGATGAGTATGATAGATGGGAAAGAGTCTATTTTGGTTTAGAAGAGAAAATAGCGGGAATGAAAGATCTAGAAAGAACATATGAACTATCACAACCATCTAACATCCCAAAAAAAGCACCATGCCAAGTACCCTATAGGCATATGGTCACGCTTGTTCAAATTGCAAAAAACTGGGATGAGATTAAAAAAATCTTGCTAAGAACAAAACAGGTACCAAAAAACCTAAGCGAAAACGATGAAAAACTACTGAAAAACAGGGCAGAGCATGCTAGGTACTGGGTAGAAAATTTTGCTCCAGAGATGATAAAGTTTGAGATATTAAAAGAACCACCAAAGGATCTTAAGTTGACAGATGAGCAAAAAACATTTCTCAAAAACTTTTACCAAAAGCTGCTTGGAATTAAATGGGAGGCAGAAGAAATCCATAAAAGCATCTACTCCACTGCCGAAGAAACAGGTGTAGACAAAAACATTGCTTTTAAAATCATATACCAAATACTTCTAGGGAAAGATAGAGGACCAAGAGCAGGATATTTCCTCTCCTCGCTTGATAAAAAATTTGTTTTGAAACAAATAGAAAAAACAATTAACTAACAACCCAAAAATTCAATGCCTCTTCTCTTTAATTTCAAGCTCTCCATTCAAAAAATAAATAAACCATCGTAGTATCCTTTTCTTTAGAAATGAAAGTATATATTGAAACCTATGGCTGCACTGCGAACAAAAGCGATGAAAGCATAATAAAAGGCTTACTCCTAAAAGGAAAACATGATATAGTGGATAGTATAGACAATGCAGATGCCGCCATAATTTTAACCTGTACAGTTATAGGATCAACAGAACAACGTATGCTCCACAGAATCAGGGAGCTGCAAAAACACCCTCTAAAACTTGTTGTGTCTGGTTGTATGGCTTCTGTTCAACCAGAGCTT
>Ga0209834_10002271_pt1 | contig 10308 bp, 9 predicted proteins | sample Mar14236cmmetaG_FD_184134 | JGI IMG/M metagenome (GOLD analysis project Ga0209834, IMG submission 184134) | Marine hydrothermal vent microbial communities from Guaymas Basin, Gulf of California to study Microbial Dark Matter (Phase II) - Marker... ...
ACTATGACCATACCAACACCGAACATCGCGCTTATCATTCCCTGAACCTGAGGCACCATTTTGGGCGGGAACTCCTCACGGACGAGGGCGAAGGCGAGCGGGAATATGGCCATTCCAAAGCCCTGGATTGCCCTCGTGACGAGGAGCGCCTCAAAGCTTGGCGCAAAGCCGTTCAGGATGACGCCGAGTGTGTAGAAGCCCAACGCGACCAAGAACATCTTCTTCTTGCCGTACATGTCACCGAGCTTTCCAAAGAGGGCCACGCTGACGGTTCCAACGAGCAGGTAAATGGTCAGAACCCAGCTGACGTCGTTGGGGTTTACCGCGAACTCCTTCTGTATCGTGGGCAAAGCTGGGGTTAGCATCGCCTCAGTGTACATGACGAGGAGGGGAAGGATGACCACGACGAGCATGGCCTTCTTCGCGTAGCTGAGGTCGTAGGTTTTACCGTTTTTCATCACGTTCATGGCTCTCCACCGACATGTCGGACGATATATTTGCTTTATAAAGGTAGCGGTGAAAAAGCTCTCCCCCGCCACCTGCAAAACCGTTTAATACTTTCCCGTCCAAGTACGGCCATGGAGAAACTCCTTATAATTCCGATCGCACTCTTCGGAGGTTTCATCGGCTCGCTGATGAGCGGGGGCAGCCTAATCGTTTTCTTCATCTTAACATCCCTCGGCCTGCCGGTTAAAGTTGCCGTGGGCACGCTCAAAATAGTGATAGCGGGCCTCACGTTAGTGTCAACCCTCACCTACTACCGCGAGGGCGTTCTTGAGCTGAGACGCGCTTCTCTTCTAACGGCTTCCTCTCTCCTCGGTGCATATCTGGGAAGCCTGCTGCTCCTCAACGTCCCCGACTGGCTCGCAAAAATTCTGGTGACCCTAACACTAACGGCCGGGCTCTACTTCACGCTAAGAAGAGAAAGCGGGGAGGAAAGACCTCTGAAAGGCCGATACCTTGAAATCCCCGTCGGTCTGGCCCTCGGCTTCTACATCGGCATTCTGGGCGAGGCCTCGACGCTCGTGGTCATCTCCGCGCTCGGCCTTTTCTTCAGGCTCGACCTCCTACGCGCCAACGCTACAGCGAAGCTGCTCATCTTCGCCACGAACACAGTCGCCTTCCTCAGCTACGCATCCAAGGGGGCGGTTGATTATTCCCTCGGCATCACGATCATGGTTCCCGTCATGGTGGGTTCCTGGCTGGGGGCCAAAGTCGCGGTAAAACTCGACCCGAGAGTGCTGCGGGCAGTGTTCTTCATTCTGGCGGCCCTCACCATCCTCAACCTGCTGGGCTGGAACTAGCCAATCCCAAAGGTTAGTGTTATAAACATCCTCCGGGAGTCCCAAATATGCACCCCCTCCTCAGGAAGGTCATCAAGGAGCGCTTCGGAAACCTCAACCGGCTCCAGCAGGACTCGTTTAGAGAGGTTAGTTCCGGAAAGAGCGTTTTAATCATCGCTCCTACGGGTTCTGGAAAGACCGAGGCGGCGGTTCTGCCCGTTTTCAACGAGATACTCGAAGAGGGGCTTAAACCAATCTCGGCACTCTACATAGCGCCCCTCAAGGCCCTCAACAGGGATCTGCTTGAGAGGCTCGAATGGTGGGGGCGAAAGCTTGGAATAACCGTCGAGGTCAGGCACGGCGACACCTCGGCGTACAAAAAGGCGAGGCAGACGAAGAACCCGCCCCAGATGTTAATAATCACCCCTGAGACCCTTGGCGTTATTCTGACAGTCAAATCGCTCAGGAAGCACCTTGAAAACGTGAAGTTTGTAATCGTGGACGAGATAGCCGAGCTGGTGGACAACAAGCGCGGGGCGCAGCTCCTCCTCAACCTTGAGCGCCTGGCCGAGATAGCCGACTTCAGAAGGATAGGTATGACTGCAACGGTGGGCAACGAGGACGAGGTGAGGGAGTGGCTGAAGGCGGACGTCATAGTCAAGCCGAGCTGGAAGAAGAGCTACCGCTTCCACGTGCTCTATCCGAAGCCAGACGAGAGGGACATGGAGCTGGCCAGAGAACTGAGTCTCTCGCCGGAGATAGCGGCGAGGCTTAGACTTCTTTGGGAGATAGTTGAAGAGCACGGAAAGGCCCTCATATTCACAAACACGCGCCAGTTCGCGGAGATCCTAGCGCACCGCCTCAAAGCCTGGGGGAAGCCGGTCGAGGTTCACCACGGCTCGCTCTCAAAGGAGGCGCGTGTTAAGGCGGAAAGGGCGCTGAAGGAGGGTAAAATCAGGGCGCTGATATGCACCTCTTCAATGGAGCTGGGAATAGACATAGGCGATGTTGATGTTGTGATCCAGTACATGAGTCCGAGGCAGGTTAACAGGCTCGTCCAGCGCGTCGGGAGGGCGAAGCACAGGATTGGGGAGGTCAGTGAGGGTTACGTCATAACCTCCAACGTCGAGGACTATCTGCAGAGCCTCGTCATAGCTAAGCACGCGCTCGAGGGCCGCTTCGAGGCCGTTGAGCCGATGGGCGGGCTGGACGTTTTGGCTCACTTCATTGTCGGCCTGCTCGTGGAGTACAAGAGGCTCCCCCGCGAAGGGCCCTATGAGGTAGCGAGGCGGGCCTATGTTTACAGGGACTTGAGCTGGAGCGACTACCTCGACGTTCTCCGTGTTTTGGAGGATGCACGGCTGGTGGGCTATGACGAAGAAAGCGGCCTGCTCTACCTGCGGAGGGGGGCGTTCCAGTACTACTACGAAAACCTCTCGACGATTCCGGACGAGGTCTCATGGAGGGTCTTTGACGCGAAGAGCGGGCACATCATAGGCAGGCTGGACGAGAGCTTTGTGATGGATCTGGAGGAGGGCATGGAGTTCGTAATGAACGGGCGGAGCTGGATTGTGCTCAAGATAGACGATGAGGCGAGACTTCTGAAGGTGCGCGAGAGCAGGAGCCTTGAGAGCGCGATACCGAGCTGGGAGGGCGAGATGATTCCCGTCCCGTTCAGAGTTGCCCTCGACGTCGGCAGGCTAAAGAGAGAGCTTGCCTTCGACTTTGAGAAAGCAAAGGATCTCCTGAAAGGGGTCGAGTTCAAAGAGGGGGAGCTGAAGAGGGCCTTCGAAGAAATCAAGGACGAGCCCTTCTCCACCGACCGCGATATAGTCGTCGAGAGCACTCCGAAGGTGACGATAATCCACGCTGACTTCGGGAACAGGGCGAACGAGGCCCTTGGGCGGCTGGTTCACTCTTTCCTCATCCTGCGCTACGGGAGGGTTTTCTCAGTTAGGGCGCAGGCCCACGCGGTTGTGTTTAAAACGCCCTTCCAGCTGAACCCGGACGAGGTGAAGGGCTACCTCTACCAGGAGCCCGAGAGCTTGGAGTTCATAGTCTCCCGCGCCATGAGGGACTCCCACGCATACCGCTGGAGGATGATGAACGTAGCGAAGCGGTTTGGCGCGCTCAGGAAGGACGCGAAAATACGGAGGATCGAGAGGCTCTTCGAGGGTACGGTAATTGAGAGGGAGACGCTCAACGAGCTCTACCACGACAAAGTTGACGTGAAGAAAGGTGAGCTTGTGCTTGAAATGCTCAAGAGGGGCACGTTGAGGGTGAAGACCGAGCTGAGGAAGGAACCGTCGAGGCTAGCAAGGCTTAACATGAGCGTTGGAGGAGAGTTCCTTCTCTCCGGCGCCCTTGAGAGGGACGAGATACTTGAGCTGTTTAAGAAGAGGCTTCTCAACCACGAGGTCGTTCTGGTGTGCACAAACTGCGGCTGGAACTCAAAGACAAAGGTCTCGCGCCTGAAGGAAAGGATCAAGTACTGGGAGTGCCCGCGCTGCGGCTCGAAGATGCTAGCGGTTGCCCACCCGATTGATGCGGAGGAGTTCCTTCCGGTCCTGAAGAAAGTCCGCCACGGAAGGCCGCTGGATAAGAAGGAGGAGAGGACATACCGGAAGCTCCTGAAGGCGGCAGACCTTATAGACTCCTACGGCTTTGACGCGGTTCTCGCCCTGGCGAGCTACGGAACTGGGCCGGACACGGCGGCGAGAATTCTGGCGCAGTACAAAGGGGACGCCCTGCTCGTCGCCCTGATGGAGCGCGAGAGGCAGTTCATACGGACGAGGCGGTTCTGGGTGGACAAGAAGGAGGAGAAAGAAACGGAGGGGGAGCCCCACCAGTAACTGGTGGGGGCCCTCCTTAAAAAGCTGATGGGGCGAAAAAGCTCATGCCCCTTTTCCATAGATATCGTTCAAGGCCTTCAGGAACTCGCTCGCCGTAACGACGTCCCTCACATCAATGCGCTCACTCTTAGTGTGGGACATGTCGAGATTGCCCGGGCCAAACACTATCGTCCTCGTCCCGTTGTACATGAAGTTTATGGCGTCGGTCCAGCTCCTCATTCCGCCGAACTCGTTTAGGCCCGTCCTTTCCATGGCCTGTTTGGCCAGCTGGACAATCTCCTCATCGGGCTCAAGGCGGTAGCCGTCCCATATCTCGGTGTACTCGTAGCTCTTGGTGTACTCGTCGAGTATGGGGTCCATCATGTCGAGGACGTCCTCGACCTCCTGCTCGGGCAGGAGCCTCGCCTCAAGCCTCCCCTTACAGAGGGCAGGGATTAGATAGACCGGGTTTTCACAGACGAGCTCCTGAATTCCTATGTGCGGGTCAAAGAACTCCCCCTTGGCCGTGAAGGGTTCGAGGTTTTTGAGCTCTTCAAGCATCTTGTATGTCTCTTCAATCGCGTTGATTCCGCTCTCCGGACAGGCACCGTGGGCTTCTTTGCCATCCACCTCGAAGTAGGCCTCGATGTTGCCGGCGTGGGCAATGTGGACTTCCAGGTCGGTCGGCTCAAGGACAACGGCCATCTTGGGCTTGTAGCGCTCCATGAAGAGGGCGCTTCCCCTACCACCGTGCTCCTCGTCGCTGACGAAGACGATGCCGACGTTGAGGTCTTTGCCCTCTTTCCTCAGCCCCTCAAGCATGAGAAGGATCGCGGCGGCGCCGCCCTTTATGTCGCTCGCACCGGTTCCATAGACGATGTTGCCCCTCACGAAGGGTTCGGCCCTGACCGGTATCGTGTCCACGTGCACCTCGTAGAAAAGCTCGGCATCGGGGTTCACGACGAGGTCGATTATCTCGCCGTCGCTCTCTATCGTGACGTCGTAGTCGAGCCTGTGCAGAAACTCCATGATGTGAAGCATTATCCTGTCTTCCTGGCCGGAAGGTGATGGTATCTTTAAAAGCTGGAGGAGTATCTCCTTCGCGCGCTCGGTTTTCATTTGGGTCACCTAATCAAACTTCGCGGTTGAGTTTATAAACATCCCCGTGTAATCAGATGAGGGCGATGAAGAGATTCATCCCTCCTGATGGGGACTCGTTGCCCCCGAGATGAAGACGCGGTCCTCCCTTGAGCCCCGTTTGAGGTGATGCCAATGAAGATCAGCTCCATAGAGGAGTTTCCGCGAGACCTGGTTCCGGTTGAAGTTCCCCCTCATACCGTGATGCTCAGGGGCATCGGGTGGGATTCCAATATATACCTCGTGAGAAGCGATGAGAGTGCCCTCATAATAGACACCGGCACGGGCGTCAACTGGCACGCCTACGCCGAGATCTGGAGAGGAGAGGGTTATCTGGATGGAGTGAAGAGAGCGGTCATCTTCAACACCCACGAGCACTTCGATCACGTGGGCGGGAACACGGCGCTGAAGATGTGGCTGGAAGGGAAGGGGATAGAGGTTCTCTTCGCGGCCCACGAAATCACGGCAAAAACTCTGGAAAAAGGGGACGACTACGTGATTCTGGCGCATGCCTACGGGAGGAGGTTCGAGCCGCAGAAGGTCGATATCCACCTGACAGAAGGCGACAGGCTCAGGGTGGGCCAGCTGGAGCTTGAGCTTATTCACACCCCCGGCCACACCGCGGGAAGCTCCTGCCTCTATCTCGACGATGGTGAGATCAGGATTATGTTCACCGGGGACACAGTTTTCAACGGCACAGTCGGAAGGACAGACCTGCCAACGGGAGACGGTTGGGCCTTGGAGCACAGTCTTGAGAGGCTGGAGGAATACGACGTCGATTTTGGTCTTCCGGGACACGGCTGGGTCATAAAGGACTGGAAAAAGAACCTAGACGAGATACTCAGGTGGCTATGATGAGGAAGGGTTCCATCAAGGAAGTGCTGGCCAAGATAAAGTACGACCCACGGGAGGACGAGAGCGACTACTACATTGTAATCGAGCACCGCGGTGCCTACGGGGACGTTAAGAAGATTCCCGTCGAGATGATAGAGCTTGGACACGGATACTTTTTTGTTGGTGATGCCCAGATACCGTACCACCGCATCCTCAAAGTCGTCAGGAAAGATGGAAGAGTGGTCTGGGAGACCAGAAAGGTCTGACTATGAAAGTTCCTTAAGTCTTGACGTCAAAAGTGCCCGTTCCTTGGGATCAAACAGTTCAAGGGCGATATAGCCGAGACCCTAACGGAAAAACTTTTCTATTCCTTTATCGGAGGGCCAGGCATGATAGACGCTCACGCTCACTTCGAGTTTTACAAAAAGGATGCGCCGAGGGTAATAGAAGAGTGCCGAAAAGAGCTCAAAGCCGTGGTAGATTCCATAACAGAGTACCGCAAGACCCACGTCTGGAAGAGCTGGGAACTACTAAAGCCATACTTCGGGTTCGTGGTTCCGACGCTCGGCTACCACCCCAACGAGGCGCGCAGGGGGGACTGGGAGAAGGTAAAAAAGGTCGAGGACTTCATACGGGTGCACTCAAAGGAGATAGTGGCAATAGGCGAGATAGGCCTCGACTACCACTACGCCGAGAGCGAGGCGCAGAGGGAGAACCAGAGGGTAATATTCAAGCATTTCTTGGAGCTAGCCCTTGAACTGGACCTGCCCGTCGTGATACACGCGAGAGAGGCAGAACGGGAGGCGTTTGAGCTCGTCCAGAGGGTAGGAATCAGGGCATACTTCCACTCATTCACCGGAAGCGTTGAGCTGGCGAAGGAAATAGCCGAAAACGGCCATGTAATCGGGATAAGCACGGGGATAGTCTTCATCCCGGAGGTAAAGGCCCTCACCGAGGCAATCGAAATCGAAAGCATGCTAGCTGAGACGGACGCGCCTTACATGAGCCCGGTGAAGGGACAGAGGAACACGCCGTGCAACGTCAGGATAGCCATCGAAGAGGTGGCAAAGCTTAAAGGAGTCGAGTTTGAGGAAGTTGAGAGGGTTACGGAGAGGAACACGGTCAAGTTCTTTGGCCTGGAGATTTAGGGGGTGAAGGTTATGAAGGTGCAGGAGATAGAAGAGCTCAGGGCCCTCTGCGAGGAGCTGGGCGAGACCGCAATCGTCGCGAGGATAGATTCGTTCATGAGGCTGAACGAGGGGCTTGAGACCAAGAAAGGAAAGGAGTTTATAGAGGTATCAATCCTCGGATTCGCGGAAGGCCTTCTCGTGAGCCTTAAGAGGAAATATCCAGAAAACGAAAAGATAAGGAAGCTTCTGGAGAGGGTCAGCGAAAGGAGGGCAGGGCTCGACGAGCAGTTCAGGAGGGCAAAGCCGCCCATCTTTGAAGGCGCGGAGTGAATTAGAGCGCCCCCACCTCTGCCAAGGTTTTCTTTATATCTTCAACGGCCTCTTTTTCCAGGGGTCTGGACGGGAGCCTCGGCCTCCCAACGTTCCAGCCCCTCAGCCCCATGGCCGCTTTTATGGCGCTTATCTGGCTGTACTTCTTCACCACAACCTCGTTAACGAGGTTGACCTTGAGCTGGAGCTCCCTGGCTTTGTCGTGGTTTCCCTCAGTGTATGCCCCGTAAAGCTCTGCGCAGAGTTCTGGGACGACGTTCGCAACGGCCACTATGGCACCGTGTGCACCCATCACCCATGAGGGATACATCACGTCCGCCGTTCCGGCGAGAACCGTGAACTTGTCCCCCATGCGCCTCACGAGCTCGGTTATTCTTCCCATGTTAGCGCTTGAATCCTTTACCCCCACTATGTTCGAATGCTCCTCGGCGAGCCTTTCGATAACGTCCAGCGGAATGTTAATGCCCGCGAACTTGGGGACGTTGTAGAGAAGTATACGGCCGTCCAGCGAGTCGGCTATCCGGGAGTAGTGAGTGTAGAGCTCCTCAGGGGACGGTTTGAAGTAGTATGGCGGGCCGATTAGAAGGACATCGACACCGAGGTCAAGAAGGGCCTTCCCGAGCCTTATCGTTTCCTTGGTGGAGTTTTCGGTGGCGCCCGCTATCACGGGAAGGGAACTCTCCTCGCGGACTATCCTGACAACATCTATTTTCTCCTCGAAGCTCAGGTAGGGAAACTCCCCGTTGCTGCCCAGAGATACGAGACCGTTGAGGCCGGCCTCCTCGAATCGATGCACCAGCCATCTCAGAAGCTCCTCGTTTACCTCTTCCCTTTCGTCGAAGGGCGTAACGTGCGGAACAAAGACTCCCCTCAGCATAGGCATCATAGGGATTTGTACGTTTATGAATTAAAGGTTACGGGTATAGAACTCCGGAAAGAGCCCGACCTCCTGGACGTAGCTCCTCCTCAGCTTCAGCGCGGTGTGGGCTTTCTCAAGCTCCCTGCCGAGGTAAAAGGCGTGCCTTGCACTTATTTCAAAGCGATCAAGTATGGTGTCGATTATTGCGTTCGGCTCCTCGCCGACTACCGTGAGAACCGCCTCCGTTCCGCGGTGGGCGTTTACCCAGATTTTCCCGCCTTCCACCCAGATTCGGAAGTAAACCGATTCGAGCTCGACGGGCCTTTCCTCAGCTTCAACTACCTCCCCTGCTGGCTCAAACCGCCAGTCGCTTGCTCTCTTTTCTTTCAGTAGGAGCAAATCGAAGCCGAGGTCTTTCGGCATATCAAAGAGATTCATATCAACTGTCCTTCTCAGCTCCCTGACCGAGCCTTTAGCTTTGGCGCTGACCTCAGTCGTGAGGAGGAGGTTGATGGAGAGCTCCTTTGCGATTCCAGCAAGGAGGGCGTTCATCCCAACGCTGTCCGCGTCGTATAGCTCGACCACGTTGCCGACGCCCGCCAGGAGGACGTCGTTCGGGTTCCTCTCGCGGTAGAGCTGGAAGGCTGCAACTGAACGAGCCAAGTGGGGAACGTGCTCAAGGATTGGGTCGGGAATTACCGTCCGGTAACCTAAATCGAGGGCCCTCTCCTTGAGCATCTCAAGGAAATCGACCCTCTCCAACGGCCTGGTCGGGAAAAAGCCCTTCTTCTGGTTGGTCGGGATGAGGACGGCCGGCTTTTCTGTCACGAGCCCCTCAAGGTTGCCCTCGTCAATGCTCAGAAACAGGTCGGCGTAATCAAGGGCCCTCTCAATCTCTCCCGTGTTGAGGGAATCAAAGCTGATTGGAACGTTGAAACCGTTCTCCTGCAGCCTCTCGCGGATTTCGGGTAGGGACTCGATGAAATCAAGGTTCGTCTCGCCCGCAACCATTCCGATGTCGATTATATCAGCCCCCTCGCGGAGGTAGTATAGGGCCTTCTCGACCGTCTTTTCAATGCCGAGTTTCGGAGCGTCCACAATCTCCCCCAAAATCCTTGCCGGAAAGTCTTTCCCCACTGGTAGCTCCCCGATGAGGACGTTCCACGGCTTCCTGAGGGCCTTCTCGATGTAGCGTTTGTTCTTGGTTTTGTTCCTGATGTCCTCCACCTTCTTGAGGGCGTCGAAAGAGAAAAGCTCATCGGCGGGCTTTTCTCTGCTCAGTTTGAAGCCTTCATCCAAGGCTTTGAGAGTCTGGGGGATGTCCATCGCGTTCCTCGGCCCCTTGAAGGCAGGGATTCCGAGTTCGTCCTCGATGAGCCCGGCAGAACCGCGGACGAGACCGGGAATGAGGATTAGGTCGTAATCCTCACTCTTTATGCCTGCCTTTTTTAGGTAGCGGACTATCATCTCTGGAGTGAGAAATGCCGCGACGCTGACCGGCGTAACGAAGACGTCGCAGCCTTTCCCGTACCTCCTCACGAGGGGCTCCGCGAGCCTGCCCGTAACCAGGAGAATCCTTTCACAGGGGATTTCGCTCATGTTACAGGATAGCACCCGGGGCCTTTTAGGGTTTTGGCCGGCGAAAGGTTTTTGTTCATCCCCCTCCAATCAACTCAGGGTGGTAATATGGTCGGAAACGGTGCCGTTGGAATAGTTTTTGGCGAATCAAGCACGGATCACTTCACGTTCATAGTGAACCCGAGGAACGAGCTGCCCCGCTTCGGGGAGTTTCTGGTCGTTAAAAACCGGGACGGTGATGAGGTTTTAGCTCTTCTTAAGTCAATCAGGAACATAAACTGGCTGATGGACGCCGGCAGGGGGAGCTATGACTACGTTGAGAAGAC
>Ga0209834_10002273_pt1 | contig 10306 bp, 6 predicted proteins | sample Mar14236cmmetaG_FD_184134 | JGI IMG/M metagenome (GOLD analysis project Ga0209834, IMG submission 184134) | Marine hydrothermal vent microbial communities from Guaymas Basin, Gulf of California to study Microbial Dark Matter (Phase II) - Marker... ...
CCGGCGGACTCGTCGGCAATTTTTCCCTGGAAAGCGGCTGGAACGAGGGTATTGCTGAAATCGGCATCCGCCCGCTGGGCAATTCAAAACTCACCCTCTTTGCAGATGGCGCCCTTCAGCGTGATATGAAATTCTCCGATGCTCCTTTCAGTGCCGGGGCCGCTGTCCAGATCCTCCCCGGTGTCAATCTGATCGGCCGCTATTTCGAAAGTGAAGCCTTCACAGTCGGTTTCTCAATCAACTTCGGCTTCCAGGGATTCGGCGGTCAGAGTCATTTCGATTCCGACCAAAACCACTCGCATTACAGTTATCATGTTCGATTGGGCAATATGCGTCCCAGCTTTCTACCTCATATCATCGATCAGGAGAAAAGATATACCGCTATTAACATGAAGGGAACCGTCAAGTATCTCAAATACGTCCTTTTTGATGATGAGGGCGTTCGTTTCATGGATGTCCTGCAGAATATCAGGGCCGCCTATCGCGATCCCCGAATCGGCGTCATCGTATTGAATCTCTCGGCCATGAAAATTCGGCCCGAGCATGCCTGGGAAATCCGCGAGGAGCTCAGGAAAGCGCGCTCGGTCGGCAAACGCGTCGTTGTCTTCTTCGATAATGCCTCCATGAGCGGGTACCATCTTGCCAGCGTGGCCGATAAAATTGTCATGGATCCGCTGGGATCACTTCTCTTCAGCGGTTATGTGATGAACCGGACTTACTTCAAAAATACATTGGAGAAGCTCGGTCTTGGTTTTGATGAATGGCGCTTTTTCAAATATAAATCCGCCGCCGAGACTTTAAGCCGCGACAAGATGTCCGAAGCCGATCGTGAGCAGCGACAGGCTTATGTCGATGATTGGTACGAGACTGTTCGGGATGAAATATGCGCATCGCGCGAGATGCCTTACATCCTGTACGATAACCTTATCAATGAACAAAGCTTTTTTATCCCTCAGGTGGCCCTTGACGCCGGCTTGGTCGATACGCTGGCACGATGGTCGGATATCGATAAGGTTCTTGAAAAACTATTCAATACCGATTACCGTGGTCTTTCATCCAAAAGGCTGTTGGATAATGCCCTGCCTCAGGATAACTGGGGACAGAATCCAAAGATCGCCGTTGTCTATGGCCTTGGCGAATGTGCCATGGACAGCGGCATCAGGGCCCGCTGGCTCGAAAGAGTCCTTCTGAAACTCGAAAAAGATAAAAAGGTCAAAGCGGTCGTTTTCAGGGTCGATTCGCCCGGCGGTGATGGCATGGCCTCCGATCTGGTGGCCGAGGCCCTTAAGAAATGCGCCCGGAAAAAACCGGTTATCGTCAGCCAGGGACAGGTGGCCGGATCCGGCGGCTATTGGATCTCGATGTACGGTGACAGGATTTACGCCGGCCCCAATACTGTAACCGGTTCCATCGGAGTTATCGGCGGGTGGATTTACGATAACGGCATCGGTAAAAAAACCGGGATGACAGCCGATCATGTCAAGCGCGGTGACCATGCCGACCTGCTGTCGGCCATTAGAATACCTTTTATCAACCTCTCCATCCCGGTGCGCAATCTGGATGAAATCGAATATGCCCGGATGGAAGAAATTATAAGGAACTATTATCAGGGATTTGTCGAAAAAGTCGCGACCGGACGCGGGATGTCAATCGATTTTGTCAATGAGATCGCACAGGGACGTTTCTATTCCGGTGTTGATGGTAAAGAACTCGGGTTGGTCGATGAGATCGGCGGGATGATGACCGCAATTGCGGTGGCGCGGCATGATGCCGGATTGTCAATCGACGATGAAACCGAACTGGTCGAGATTCCACGCCATAAGGGACTGTTCGAATTTAAATCCAGGATTCCGACATTGTCGGCCGATATCGAGAATGACCCGATTTTTAGATATATAAAAATGTTTACCGATAGCCCCCGGAAGCCGCTTCCGATGATGATCCCGGGGACCTATCCGGAGTTTGAAAAATAATATATCACGATTCCTACGCCCGGCGCCGGATCTAACCTATCGCCCAGCAACATGAAGGCGCCGGGCCTTTCCTTTTTCACAATGATTACAGATTTCTGTTTTTCCCCGATGGAACAACATCCCAGGCGGTCAGGCTTATAAGTTATACAACCGAAAAAAACCAATGCTTATGAAAAAAACAGGCTTAACCGCGCCTCTGCCGATGTTTCCAGGCCGCCGCTATATTTAAATAGATAGATAAATGGGATCCGCCTGAAACCGGCCGGCCTATCTGTCAATAATAATACCAGATCGTTTCGTAATTGGAGATATCTTCGCCGATTGATTCCAGCCGTTTGAGATAACTCAATATCGGGACATCGATACCGATATAATTCTTCTGCTCGTGCAGGTTCTTGTCCCACGGGTGAAATTCATAGACCCGCGAACCGTCGGGAAGAACCGATACCAGGTCACGATGCTGCCTTGCCCTGAGATAATTCTTACCCAGACCCGGCACGTTATAAACCGGCTCGTCAGTCCGGCTCAGACCCGGCAGAAGCCTGGCCTCCTCGTTTACTTCCTGGAGCAGCCGCGCTATCGGTACAATATAATCGATCGTCTCGCGTTTACCCTTGGTGTTGAATGAGTAATACGGCTCGACCCCGATCTTTCTCATAATCCGCCGCAATAAAACGCTTTCGAATCTGCGTGAAGTGTAAAATGTGTACACCTGCTGATTGTAAACCGGTATTCCAGCCGCCCTGAGTTTTCTAACCGCCTCGAACATGTCCTGAGTTATTTCATACGGGTGTTCGATATGCGTGACAATTGAAATGTCTCTTTGACCCGGCCTGATATATTTCTTGATTATCTCCACCAGTTCGTTGGTGATCCTCATCGGAATCGTAACCGGCGTCCGTGTCCCGATTCTGATATGCTCGATCGATTTAATCTTCGATACCTTTTCGAGTATGCTGTTTATCGTGCCGTTGTTAAGGGCGCATGGATCACCGCCGGTAATCAGCAATTCATGAATGGCCGGGTGATCACTGATCCATTCAATCGCTTCTTTTAACTTCTCCGAGGGCGCCAGCGCATGAGGCGCCATAACTTTCTCTATCTCCCAGTTTCTCTGGCAGTAAACACATATCTGCGGACAGGTGTTATATGGTTTCAAGATGGCGATAGCAGGATAACGCCGGGTCACCAGGTCGATCGGCGATGTGTCCTGCTCCAGCATGAAATCAAAAGCCATCTCGCGCCGCCCTCGATTGGCCGCCATCTCCTTGACATAGTTCGCCGGAGGAAATACCTGCGCCCGAATCGCCCGGTCGCCGCCGTTGTTATCTTCATCCATCAATGAAAGATAGTAAGGCGTCACTCCAAAAGGCAGCTTGGCGTCCAGAGCCGCCTTAATGTTTTCCTTTTCCGTGCTCGAAAGCGGGACAAGCTTTTCAAGCGTCTTTAGATCCTTGACGACTTTCTTTACCTGCCAGCGCCAATCGTTCCAATCCGCCTCCGATGCCCCCAAAACCGAACAGATCCTGGCCTTTCTCCTTTTTCTGCGTTCGATTGCCCCCGGAACAAGACCGTGCTCATAACGAGACATCATTTTTTCGACCTTGTTCCAGATCCTGTCCAGCTCACGCGATCTTAGCAAAGCCGCTTCGCGTCCGGTAACCTCTTCACCAATAACGATATCTGCCGGTGCCGTTCCCGGACCACGACCCTCCATTCCCATAAATATATGAATCATTTCAGCAATGAAACCGGGCTGAAGATCGGAACGATCCCTGCCCCGGGCAATATCATGCAGGACGCGGGTCACACTGAAACCCGCCATCCGGTCCGATTGCGGACGCAAAATCGAACGCATCGCCCTCGTACAGTCGCGAACACGAAGGATACTCTTTACCGAAGGCTGATTTTCCTCGTCGAAAACATCGAATTGATAGCGGGTCACCCGCCGAAACAATCTCTCTCTGGTAACCTCAAGGTTGCGTGATGATCCGGCCAGTCTTAAAAAACTCTCACCTTCCGCCTTTAATTTTTCTAATGTATATTCCATGCTCAGTCCATTTGATCCTTTATAAAATTACATTATATAAACAATGCCGAAATACTAATATATGCAAAATTGCGAGAGAATTCAACCCTTCCGTATAATAAATTATAATACAACCACTTATAAGGTCAATTGAGGAGAGCGGGCAAAGTCTAATATGGACAGGATTAGTTATGTATGCCTATTTTTCAGTCCGTCTTTTGAGATCGACAACCGTTGCCCCCCACGAGCCGCCGCCGGATTCGTGCCTGAATGATTCCACTTCCGGATGATTTTCAAGGGCCGCATGGACGATCCGTCTCAAGACTCCTTTACCCTTACCATGTATTATACGTAATTGATAGATACCGTTTTCAAGACAGATATCTATATAATCCGGGATCAGCTCCTTGACCTCTTTCGGCCTGAAAGTGTGAAGATCGAGAGTGCCGTCGATCGGCATCTCATGAGATTCGCCATTGTCTTTTTCCATAACCGGAAATAACTGCCGAATCCCTTCGGGATCAAGGACTTTTATCAGGCAAGACGCAATAAACGAAGGTGAAGATAAAAGGCGGCAGATCCAGAAAGTAAACTAAAGCAGGTCAGACAACAACTTTTCTATGTCAGCCATCATAAACGGCTTGTTCAAAAAACCGTCCGCTTTTGACTCGACAATATCCGAATCGACTTCATCGATTGAATAACCGGAGATCATTACCACCGGGAGACTAGGGCGCTTTTCCTTGATTGCCTGGAGCAGTTCCAGCCCGGACATTTTCGGCATCCGCATATCAGTGATGACCATGGCAATTTCGTTCTGCCCGGCCTTTTCCAGAGCGTCATGACCGTCGGTCGCCCTCAGGGCATCGTAATTGAAGACTTCCAGCATTTCGACCAGAAGACTTGACATATTCGGATTGTCATCTACTATCAATATCTTTTTAGCCATATCACCCTTTTTCAGGTATTTACTTTATTTTTCGGCAGGAAAACATTAAAACTTAAGATGTTTTTGTGAAAAGATTTGCAGATGTTCCGACAGGCAACCCTTGAGATCATCCAGGCCGGTTTCCTCGAGAGCCGAGACATAGAAGGCGCCGTCCCGGGAACCGTTGTTTAACGGTAAATCATCAAGTCTATCTATCTTGTTGTAAATCAACAGGCTGTTTACCTTATCGGCGCCGATTTCGCCCAGCACCCGGCAGGTGTGTTCGATTTTTTCGGCATGATTGGGATCGGAAAAATCGACCACGTGAAGAAGCAGATCGGCATAGCTGACCTCCTCGAGGGTCGATTTGAACGAGGCCACCAGTTGATGCGGTAATTTGTTGATAAAACCGACCGTGTCGGTGAAAATTATCTTTTCCGGGTAGCCCGATGACATCATCCGGGTGGTCGAATCAAGGGTCGTAAAGAGGGCGTTGGCGGTGGACACTTCCGAGCGGGTTAACCGGTTGAACAGGGTCGACTTCCCGGCATTGGTGTATCCGACAAACGAGACCTTGAACAAATCCTGCCGGCTCTTGCGCTGGGTCGCTCTCTGTTTGCCCAGCTTTTCGATCTCCTTTTTCAATTGTGCGATTTTCTTGCGCACCTGCCGGCGGTCGATCTCGAGCTGGGTTTCACCGGGACCCTTCGAGCCGATTCCGACACCCCCGTACTGGCGGGAAAAATGCGACCAGGCGCGGGTCAGACGGGGAAGCATATATTCGAGCTGGGCCAGTTCCACCTGGAGTTTGGCCGCGGCGGTACGGGCATGGAGGGCGAATATATCGAGAATCAAAATCGAGCGGTCGATCACTTTCACATCGAGCGTGTCCTCAAGATTACGCTGCTGGGCGGGGGAGAGGGGATCGTCGAATATGACCAGGTTGACGCTGTTGTCGGCGAATTGCTCCCTGAGGCGCTCCACCATCCCTTTGCCGATATAATATTTCGGGTCGGGGGGGCGGCTCTGCACGACCGTGTCGGCGACCTCGCCGCCCGCCGAGACAGTCAGCTCGGCCAGTTCGGCCAGTGACGCCTCGACATCGCTTTTTCGCATCGATTTCCAGGCCAGCCCGATCAGGCAGGCCTTCTCGAGAATGATCTCTCTGGCTTTTTTCATTACCAATAATATAACGTATTTCCGCCCAAAAGTTGCAGGTTTTTGTCGCGGCGGCCGGAAGCGAATTAATGGCGCGTTCGTTATCCTTTCGACTTTGTGATATATAACGCATGGCGCTTGAATATGCCTGAAATATCCCCGGTCTAAATCCTTTCTTCTTCCCCTCTGGAGAGGGGTGCCCGGAGTCTTTGAAGAGCGGGGTGTGTTACTTTATTTCGCCGTCTGGTTTACACACCCTTGAATCCCCTCTAAAGAAGGGACTTATAAAATTGCAATGATATCAGACCTTAATTGCAAATGACACTTCCCTTGACCGCAATTTTTCCATAAAAATAGTTTTTGTAAGGAAGGAGTCTCCGGACGAAGATCCCGCGTTTCGCGGGAACTCCTGCCATCTTCAATGTCGCTTAATATTTTTTTCATGCTTCGCATGAAATGCCGGGAGTGTAAAACTGACCTGCAATTAATTCAAATATCATTCCAGCGTACAATTTTACTACAACATCGGTGATGATCTGGAGCAGGGCGTATTGTAGAAACGGCACATAAGGGATGTATTATGGCGATTATTATATTAAAAGAATTCGGGATGGTGCAGATGCGGTGTAAAAATCACCAGAAAAAATGTGATACAAACACGCGCGCATACGACAAAACAAAACCGAATGTCTGTAACATGATGAGCAATACAATAGTACAACGAATATTTTGGCGATTTTTGCCCGATTCGGCCGAAAATCGTTACAGAATCGTTAGAAAAATCGCTCCAAAATCGGTGATGAAATTAATTTTTGTACGTTTGATTCAATGGGTGCGGAGAAATAATGAGGACGAAATAAAATAATACACCCCGCCTTCAGGCATCCCCCTCATAGAGGGGAGGAAGAAAGATACGGCGAAAAAAACGGATTCCCTGATGCGCTGGAATGACAATAAAATAAATGCGGGCGGGGATAAACCCCGACCCTGCAATGGCTAATAACTTATGCAAGACACAGATTAAATGCTATACCAGAATATCTATTACTCCGGCTGGACCAGGAACAGTTTGATGCCGCCATTCTCATCGATCCCGACATTTACACAATTGACTTTTGTATCTATCGGATATTTCAGCAATTTTTCTTCACCGTTTTTAAGATCGAACTCGAGCTTTTCAAAGGTGGTCTTCTGTTCACTGCCTTCCACATACTGCCGCTCGTAAGCATGGATCTTTACACTGGATATTTCAGCGGCCGGGCTGTCACCGATAATTTTCAGGTGCATCGGACGCCCCTCGATTCCGGAAATACCCTGCCCGACGCCGGAAATGTAATACTGCGTCTTCTTCTCATTATCAAAAGACGAGTATTCGTTAAACACGGTCGCCATGACACGCCCCTTGTCGAGCATGACCCGAACCTCGTCGGCCCGGTGTTGCATGCCGAACATCGGTTTCTTGCGATCACCTTTATACGTCAGGACGAATGCTTCATCCTCCGGCTCCGGGAGACTTCCCAATTCGATTTTCTGGCCGTTTTTATAAAGATGAACATGGCATACCGAAGTGTCCTTGATAAGATTACTCAACACGACGCGCGTGGACAGTTCCGGGTCCACCTTGACAATCAATTCACCGCCGGGGACAAGACGCCTGCCGACCGGGGCGGATGACGATACTTTACCGCTTACTGCCGGACGCTCCATCTCGATTTCATCGGCCGTTTTCTCCCTCGTGTAGCCGTCGGGTACCTTGAACAAAGCATCGTCAAGCGGCCCCTCGACAACATTGCGAATCTCTATCGAGCCGTCACCGCTGGCCCCGTAATGGACCACGTATTTGATGAAATGATCGAGCTTTTTCGACTTCCACGATTCCAGATGCGCCTCTTCCGAACCTTCATAAGCATAGGAATGATGATCGCACTCGAAACCGTTGACCGTTTCAACGCCCAGATACTTTTCCACAGTATTTCTTTTCATGTATTCCCATCCCTTGACAGGATTGGAAAAAGCTCCCGATGGCCCCTCAAGATTTATATAAGTCATTTCCTCAGGATCCATAGCGGTGGTGGTGTCGGTAAGACGGTTTTCGATGGCAAGAAATTTATTGTTGCCTTCAAAATTTTCGACCCGGTAAAGATGATCGCGGACATATATTTTAGCGACGGCGGTGTCTCCCGGCTGGGTGAGAATAAGATCGGCGGAAAACTCCGCGGCATATGCCTGGCAGATAAATAATAATACACCTGCAAGCATAATGATTGTACGGATAGTCTTGCATCCGGACATGACGGCCTCCTTTATGAAATAAATTAAATTAAGTCCATGAATAATCGACTTGAAACATAAATAATTTGAACCCGATGTGCAAGTGGCGTTGCGATTTATTTCCTGAATCAAACTTGAACTAATAAAGCTCTCGGTGGGAAGGGGTTTTGGCGCACATTAAAAAACCGCTTGTAACGGGCGGATTCTGAAGCGGAATGCGGACATCCCTGTTTAAAGCATAGGTCGGGTTTCTCGTTCATTCGCTTTCGCTCATTCTCTCGGAACCCGACATCTTTGAAAATTCAATATTGTAATCCCCCCTTACAATTTCATTATAACATTGGTGATGATTGGGATTGCGTGCGCTTATGTAGGGGATGAATTGTGTACGGAGGTCGTTTTATTTTTCTATTCATGGCAATTACGATGAAAATTATAACGCTGGGCCAGATACTGACAGATCTCCAGAGTTTCAAAAGATCTGCCGCCTACATGAAAGAAATGATATGGAGATGCGTCATTAATTGCCGTTTTTTCTTGCCGTGCAAGGAAATACACACTTGACCATATATTTAAATTAGGGGTATCAAACCCATTTTGCCGTAAGCGGATATTTTACAGGGGCTTATGCCAAGTGATTAAAGTCCTCGGAGGGAAGAAGGAAAGGATTCGGAAAAGGCGGGGGAAACCCCGCCCCTAAAATGACGGAATATGTTGTAGGAACGGCATTGCCCTGTCCTGGTTATGGCAACCATTTTCTTTTAAAAAATGACAGCGCAATACGCGGTCCCTGCAAAAAATCGATAAAATAAAAAGCGGGTGTCGATATACATCGACACCCGCCCCTTATCAAGGTAGCAGTAGTATGCCTTATGGCATCTATAACTTCAGCAGATCGCTGACTAACTCGCAATCGAAATCAGGTCGTACCGTTTCATCTTGGCCCGGAAAGTCGATTCGTGAATCGCCAGAAGCCGCGCCGCCTCGGATTTATTACCGTTGGCGGAGACAAGCGCCTGGATAAGCAGCCGTTTCTCGAACTGCTCGACCTGCTCGAACAATGAATGTGTCTCGGAATCATTCCCCGCTTCGAAGAATTTCCGCGACAGTTCGACAATCGACCCTTCCTTGGCCATCGATGCCAGCACCGACAGCTGTTTCACTTTGTTCTCCATCTGCCTGATATTGCCCGGCCAGTCATGACCGACAAACATCCGCACCAGCTCAGTCTCCGGTTTTTGGCCGGAGTCCAGTAATCCGAATTTGCGCATGAAAAATTCAAGCAGGTGGGGGATATCCTCCTTGCGCTCACGCAATGGAGGAAGTTCGAAGGTTATTCCGGCCAGGCGGTAGTACAGATCCTGACGGAATACATTCTGCTCAACCATCTCGTACAGGTTGCGGTTGGTGGCCGCGATGACGATCAGGTTGAGCGGAATCTCCCGGGCCGTACCCAGTGGGCGGAGTTTCTTTGTCTCCAGGACACTGAGCAGTTTTGCCTGGAGTCTCAGCGGCAATTCGCCGATCTCATCGAGGAGCAAAACCCCGTTGTTGGCCGCCAGGAACAATCCCCGGCGATTATCATCGGCCCCGGTAAAGGCCCCCTTGTGATACCCGAACAGCTCCGATTCGATCAATGTTTCCGGGACCGCCGCGCAATTGATTGCCACATAGGGCCCGTCAGGTCGGACTATCGAATGGAAATACCGTGCCAGGTAGTCTTTGCCCGTGCCCGTTTCTCCGGTAAACAGTATGGGGATATCGGTATTGCCCAGCAGTTTCAAATGAGAGATGATCTCTTTCATCCGGCTGTTGCGGGTCGGGAATTCATGCCGGTTGGAATCGGCATTTTCCAGTTGTGACAAATCAGATTTATCGGCCAGTTCGATATTGCCGATAAGTTTCTGGATCAGCATGGCTTTTTCATTGATACCGCAGACATTATAC
>Ga0209834_10002275_pt1 | contig 10304 bp, 12 predicted proteins | sample Mar14236cmmetaG_FD_184134 | JGI IMG/M metagenome (GOLD analysis project Ga0209834, IMG submission 184134) | Marine hydrothermal vent microbial communities from Guaymas Basin, Gulf of California to study Microbial Dark Matter (Phase II) - Marker... ...
CAAAAGTGTCTTTATAACCATTGGTGATGGGCATTCTCCTGTCTTTTCCAAAAGCTCTTTTGGTTATTTTTATCCCGGGGGGTGCTTGTCTTCTCTTGTATTCGTTGCCATCCACCATTTTGATGACACTCTCTACAAGTTCCTTTGGAAAACCCTCTTCTACTATTTCATCGGCACTTCTGTCCTCTTCCACATAGAGTTTCAAGATCTTATCAAGTACGTCATAGGGTGGTAATTTTTCTTGATCAGTTTGATCAGGTTTCAACTCAGCAGAAGGCGGTTTTTCGAAGATCCTCTGAGGAATAATTTCTCTTCCTTTTTTCTCGTTTATCCATCGTGCGATTCTGTAGACATCCGTTTTATAAACATCCTTCAGAACAGCAAATCCCCCTGCCATATCACCATAAAGTGTGGTATAACCTGTTGCCATCTCACTTTTGTTTCCTGTTGTGAGAACTATCCAACCGAATTTGTTGGAAAGGGCCATCAGATAGTTTCCCCTTATACGAGCTTGTATGTTCTCCTCTGTGACATCGGGTTCTGTGCCTTTGAAAACATCCTTCAAAACTTTCAAATAGGATTGAAAGACATCGGTTATAGGTATCGTAAAAGTTTTTATTCCCAGATTCTTAGCAAGTTCTGTGGCATCCTCAACACTCTCCTTCGATGTGTACATTGAGGGCATTAAGACTCCCACGACGTTCTCCTTTCCCAGAGCTTCAACCGCAATTGTTGCAACGAGTGATGAGTCTATCCCTCCACTCAAACCGATGACGACTTTTTCAAAACCGTTTTTCCTGATGTAATCCCTGGTTCCAAGAACGAGGGCTCTCAGCATCTCCTCTTCCCTGCATATATCTTCTGCGATTTTCCCTTCCAGTTTTTCTTCTTTGTTTGACAACTTCCCCATTTTAATGATTTCTACAGGATCTCCTTTAATTATTCCCTGTCTCCTTCTAGGATCGTGGAGATTGGCTCTCAAGCTGTCTTCAACACTTATATCCATTGTTACGAAATCCTCTTCAAACGCTTCGAGTTCACATATGACGTCACCATCGGCGTTCACAACGAAACTTGTTCCATCGAAAACGATCTCATCCTGCCCTCCAACGAGATTCAAATAAACTATGGGGACGTGAAAATCAAAAGCCTTCATCCCTATATATTTCTTTCTAAGATCTCTTTTTCCAACACAATAGGGAGATGCTGATATGTTCAGGATGAGCTGAGCTCCTTCTGAAAAAACGAGATCACCCATTGGACCGTATGGATGCCAAATATCCTCACATATCGTGATACCAACTCTGATTCCCTCGAAATCAAGGATCATGGGAGATTTTCCTGCTTTGAAGTATCTTTGTTCATTGAAAACACTGTAATTTGGCAGAAATATCTTTCTGTATCTTGCAACGATCTTTCCATCCCTTAGAATTCCTGCAGAGTTGTAGGCATCATCATCGACATCTATGAAACCAACTACTACCGTGACACCTTTACCCTCAGTGAACTTTGCAACCTCTTCCAAAGCTCTTATGTTATCCTTTAAAAAAGAAGGTTTCAAAACCAGATCTTCTGGTGGGTAACCTGTTATGAAAAGCTCGGGGAGCAGAAGGATGTCAGCTTTTCTCATTTCCGCAAGCTTTATAGCTTCTATAGCTTTTTCAACATTCCTTTCGAGATCGCCCACTTTCGCATTGAACTGGGCCATCGAGACTCTGACGATCAAGCTGATCACCTCCAAATTAATATTTTAGATCTTTTCGAAGAAAGGGTGTCAATTTGGAAAAAGTGAGGTGACAAAATGTTCATCATCTACTCAACCTTCCCTAGTAAAGAGAAAGCGGTAGAGGTTGGCAGGAAGCTACTAGAAGATAAACTCATAGGATGTTTCAACGCGTTTCCAATCGTATCAGGATACTGGTGGAAAGGTGAGATAGTGGAGGATGAGGAGGTTGGTGTCATATTCAAAACGTCGGAAAAGAACGTTGAAAACGTGTTTAAAAGATTGGAAGAACTGCACCCGTATGATACTCCTGCCATTCTCTGTGTGAGGATCGATCGTGTTAGCAAGAAGTACGAAAGATGGATCGAGGAGGTAGTCGGGTAAGAAAAAGGAGAAGATTCTCTTTTCTCCTATTTCCAGGTTATCTTGAGGTTATGATAACACTCGGTATTGTGTTGATTCTGATCAGTGTCCTGATCCCTCAGGCTAAAGGATTTCTTGAAAAATCAAAAACACTGAAGATAGCTAAGGAGATAAAGATTCTCGAAATAGCGATAACGAGTTTCTATGAGCTGGAGGGAAGATTCCCAAAAAGTGTCGATGAACTCTTTAAAAACGGTTATTTACTTTTCAAATTGGAAGGGTACGAGATCGAGAACGAAGGTGGTAGCATAAAAATCGTTTTGAAGAAAGAGGTGGATCCATCATACCTTGAATCCATAATACCTGAGATAAAAAAGGAAAATGGTAGCGTGTCTTTGAAGATAAGGAGGGAATACATGTGAGTTACTCCAAATACTTCAAAATCACCACGTTCCTCCTTCTAGTATATTTCGCCATGGTCACTATCATCGCTTTCTCCCTGATGATAGACCTTGTATTTTTCAAAGAGTTCTTGGGGAAAATGGATGTTAAAAACCTTCCCAAAAAACCGAGCATGGGTTTTTTCTTCCGCCTCTTCTGCGATTTCGGGGGAAAGATAGAGAGCGAGCTTTCAGAGATCTACAGGACTAAAAATCCCAAGGATATTGCGAAATCCTTGATGAGACTTGATGTTCTGGAGAGAAAAGCAACCTACGCTTGTTTCGTGTGGCTTCTAGTGCTGTATTCACTGGGTGTCGGAATGTTCTTTACGATTTCGATCTCTTCTTACCGTAGAATCACGAAAAGTTTGAGAAAATTGATAGAAGGTTTTGAGAGAATAATGAACCATGATTACGGATATCAAGTCTCTTTAGGCGGAGATTTCAAAGAGTTCGAAGAAGCCATAATTGCATTCAACAAAGCATCAAAAGGCATAAAAACACTCAATGAAGAACTGTTAAACATCTTGAAAGAATGGGGAGAAAGGTAATAAAATACTACAACGTAATGGCCAAAAATTTCTCCATGGAAGGTGGGGACGTGGTTGAAAAAGGAGAAGGAAGCATGATAGTTCTATTCGAGTTTGAGCATCCCTACAAAGGTTGGACATGGAAACTCAGCATGGATGTGAAGAAAACGGATCTGGTTTTGGAAGAATTCACAGCTCTCAAGGAACTCGCTTTCGTCGAAAGGTTTCCTCTGACCAGGGACGGGGTGACGAGATGCTACAACAAGATCTACAAAAAGTATAACACGGTGAAAAAGTCACCACCTTTTACGGCTGAACAGTTCACTGAGATGTTGAAGCAGAGATTTGAAGAAGTGGATGAAAGAATCAAGCTCTGTGTCACAGAGATGAACAAAATAATGGCCGGAAAAGTGAAAAAACATTAGATAGGTTGTCTCTATATTTCGGCCATTTGAAAGGTTTTAAAAACCTCTCTTTCTTTTTGTATCTATAACGCTTTACAGCGAATTTTTAAGGTATAATTTATTAATGAGAATGATTCTCAATAAGAGGTGAGATGATGAAACTTTCCGAAGCACCAATTGGAACCACGGTCGAGGTTTCAAGACTGAATTTACCGCCTAGCGTTGAGTCCAAGATATTGAGTCTAGGATTTGTGCCGGGAACCAGAGTGGAGGTTGTGAAAGAAGCACCTTTGGGGGATCCCAGGGTCTACAGAGTCATGGGAAAGATGGTGACTCTTAGAAAGGAGGAAGCCGAGGGAATAGAGGTCATTCCGATTGAAAGTGTCGTACCACTCTCTCTTGCAAAACCAGGTGAGATATACGAGGTGGTTCGTTTTCTGGGAGGTGGAATGTTTCTGATGAGAATGAGGAATTTTGGGATAAATATCGGGACTAAGGTGAGAGTCCTTTCGAATTTTCGTGGTGTTTCTTTGGAGATAAACGGGAGGATTGCCAGGCTGGGACATGGTATGGCGGAGAAGATCCTTGTTAGGAGGATAGGATGATGATAAGGGTCGCCCTTGCGGGAAATCCAAACGTTGGGAAAACGAGTCTCTTCAACGCATTGACTGGCGCAAGACAATACGTTGCGAATTGGCCTGGTGTCACTGTCGAAAAAAAGGAAGGTATTGCGAAATACGATGGAGAGAGAATGAGGATAGTGGACCTTCCGGGTGTTTACTCTCTTAGTGCTTCCTCGATAGATGAGAAGATAGCTCGAGATTTCATCCTGAAGGAAGCTCCTGATGTCGTAGTCGTTGTCACGGATTCAATGAGTTTGGAGCAGGGACTGTACCTGCTTTTGGAGATATTGGAAATGGAAGAGAACGTGATTCTGGTTGTAAACGCTATCGACGAGGCAAGAAAAAATGGATTGAAAATAGACAGGTACGAACTTTCCAAGCATTTTGGCGTTCCCGTTATTCTCACATCCGCTATAAACGGTGAGGGAGTAGAGGATCTTTTGAAGGCCATCGTTGGAATGGCAAGAAAGTTGGAAAAATCGAATAAAGTGATGTTGAACTACGGGGAAGATATTGAATCGAAGATAAGGAAAGTGGAAAGAAATTTGAAAGAGGCGAAAATTCTGAGGAATTACGATAGTAGATGGCTCGCTCTGAAATATCTGGAGGGAGATAAAGAGATACTGGAATTGTTAGAGAAAATGGTTGGTATAGAAAAGTTGAGTGATGAAGAAATAGCGGAAAACAAGGTGAAAATAGCGAAAGCTCGCTACGACTACATAAACAGCGTTATGAAAGAAGCGATATCCAAGATCAAAGCGAAAATGACCCTGAGTGAAGCTATAGATCACGTGTTAACACACAAATTCCTTGGAATTCCAATATTTTTCTCTTTCATGTATCTAGCCTTCAAATTAACCTTCGATGTAGCGCAGGTTTTCTCAGACATGTTGGACGTTGCTTTCTCAAAGATGGCGAACTTTGTGGTTCAATCTTTGGGGGAAAACTGGCTTTCTTCCATGATATCAGACGGTATCATAGGAGGAGTTGGAGGAGTCCTGGTTTTCGTTCCAAACATATTCATGATGTTTCTTGCCTTAGGTTTCATGGAAGAATCTGGGTACCTTCCAAGAGCAGCGTTCGTCATGGATAGATTGATGGTGAGATTCAAGTTGAGCGGTAGATCATTCATGTCACTCCTTCTTGGTTTTGGATGCAACGTTCCAGCTGTGATGTCCACGAGGAACATCGAAAACCCTCAGGAGAGATTGGCAACGATATTGATAGCTCCTTTCATAACCTGCAGTGCAAGACTTCCTGTCTACATACTCCTTGCCAGTATCTTCTTTCCAAAAAATACAGCTCTAGTTATTTTTTCTCTATACATTCTGAGCATTCTCCTCACCATTGGATCTGCTATCGTTGTGAATCGATTGTTCTTTAAAGGCAGAAAGTTCCCTCTGATCATGGAACTCCCAAGGTACAGAATGCCAAGCTTCAAGAATCTTGCCATATACGTTTGGAACAGGGGTAAGCATTTCTTACAGAAAGCTGGGGGGATAATACTCGTAGCCTCCATTCTGATATGGTTCCTCGGGTACTTTCCAGCAGGGGGAGATGTGGAAAAAAGTTATGCAGCAACTATAGGAAAGGTGTTAGAGCCCATTATGAGACCTTTGAATTTCTCCTGGAGGGCGACAACAGCCTTGTTGTTCGGAGTAGCCGCTAAAGAGGTAGTCGTTTCTACCTTTTCGATGTTATACGGTTTCGGAGAAGAGGATTTGGAGAGTGCAAGGTCAGCATTATCCCAGGAGATGGATCCTGCTGTTGCGTTCGCTTTCATGGTTTTTGTGATGGCTTACGTACCGTGCTTGGCGACTGTGGCAGCTGCGAAGATGGAAACGGGAAGCTGGAAATGGCCCATTTTCATCGTGATTTACAGTTCCATTGTTGCATACCTAATCTCCTTCATCGCTTACAATGTGGGGAGGTTGTTCCTGTGAGTAAGAGATTGGTTCTCTTCATAATGACTATCGTTTCAGGTTCCGTGGCTTTCATGGAAATTAGAACGGATCTCTTGTTCGGATCCTTCTTGGGCATAGTGTCTCTGATATTCCTCTTTGGGATGATGGACTCCATTGTGGAGGAAAAGCTGGCAACTGCTCATCTCATGGTTGGAGCCTTCATCTTCTCGATCTTTGCCTTCTTCAGAATCCTGGAATTTGCAAGTTCTTACCTTGGCATGGTACTGGGTGAAGCACCCAGAGAAATCACGATATCCGATATACTGCTGATAATAGCGGGAGTTTTGAGTTTTCTGATCTTTTTGAAGGAAGTGAAAGAATTCAAGATAACTTAGGCTTCAACCTTTTCCGAATACTTCCTAACCTTTTCTACGATCTCTGAGATGGGAGTTCCCGGTCCAAAAACCTCTTTTATTCCCATTTCTTTCAGTTTCTCTGCATCATCTGGTGGTATTATTCCTCCAACGAACACTGGGATATCTTCTATCTGATTTTCTCTCATTAATTTGAGAAGTTTCTCACATATTTTCATATGAGCTCCCGAGAGAATGGAAAGCCCGATGACATCCACATCCTCCTGTATAGTAGTTCTCACTATCTGCTCAGGTGTCTGTCTCAACCCGGTGTATATTACCTCCATTCCAGCATCTCTTAAAGCCCTTGCAACCACTTTTGCTCCTCTATCATGACCATCCAATCCAGGTTTTGCAATCAGAACTCTGATTCTCTTTCTCATGAAATCCCTCCTCGTTTCTGTGCTATAATCTCTTTGGATCTGGGCGTAGCTCAGAAGGGAGAGCGCCGGAATCGGGGTCCGGAGGTCGAGGGTTCAAGTCCCTCCGCCCAGACCAGTACATATGCCCCACGATTTCCAAGTACTTTCTATCATTGTTCAATTAGATAATATCACAAAATACGCCAAAATCCAAAAATTGCCGGCCTCATTTGAGGCCGGATTTTGTCTCCAATTTTATGTTACAAGCACCGTTATTTTTCGACACACTACCGAAACAAAATCATCAAACCAAACTCTACAACTGTAAAAGCCATCAATCGACTTTTTGAGAACCCCAGATTATTGACGCCACGATCTGCGGCAAACACTAGTGTTTTGTGACGTCTGTGATTCCTGTCTGTGTGGTAGTTGTATAATTTTTCCGGGAAGTGTTGTGGTGGGATTCAAAGTGAGGCGAGAGTAACTTTGGGAAGTTTTTTGGAAAAAAGTTTTCGATTACATCGTGGAGCACAACCTTCTAGAACTTCCGTTCATAGCAGTAGTCAGCGTGGCAATTTATTTTGAGAATATCATAACACTGGTCAATGCCGTGGGAGAGGGTACAGCCATAAATGGTGAGTCTGTCAAAACGACAAGAAACGAAGTTCCAGGTAAGGATGTCGTTTGACAGCAGAAGCGTGATCGTGACAATACCGCAAGCCGTGATTTCATAGCGCAGCTGCTATTAAAGTTGACATTGTCAAAATTTATACAGGCGTTTTACGCTTTGTACCTTGTTCCTATAAGGGTCGCTTAAAAGAGGATATATAGCTCCACCCAAATTTGCTATCGCAAACTTCACATATCCCCGGAACATTATCGAAAATGGCAAATATCGGAAATATTACATGGGTGAGGTGAAAAAATGATACCAGACTATCAAACCATAATGCTTCCTTTGTTGGAATTTGCAGGTGATAAAAAAGAACATCATATACGAGAAGCAATAGACTATCTTGCAGAAAAATTTAGTTTGACTGCTGAAGAAAGAAAAATGCTTTTACCCAGTGGTCAGGAACCAATCTTTGATAATAGAGTCAGATGGGCAAAGACTTATTTACTAAAAGCGGGGTTACTTCACTCTCCTAAGCGGGGTTGTTTTAAGATTACAGAAAAAGGGTTGGAGGTTTTAAAAAATCCTCCTACGAAAATTGACAATGAGTATCTGTCAAGATTTCCAGAATTCATTGAATTTAGAATAAAGCAGAAAATCCGGAAAGAGGATGAAGTAAAACTGCTTAAAAAATATGATGAAAGCACCCCTGAAGACCTTATTGCGATAGGCTACCAGAAATTACGTGATGAGCTAGCAAAAAACCTGTTAGATAAAATAATGTCTTGTTCACCAGGTTTTTTTGAAAAATTGGTTGTGGATCTATTAGTTAAAATGGGTTATGGAGGTTCAAGAGAAGAGGCTGGAAAAGCTGTTGGAAAGAGCGGTGATGAAGGAATTGATGGGATAATAAAGGAGGATAAATTAGGGTTAGATGTTGTTTACATACAAGCTAAGAGATGGACTAATCCTGTAGGACGTCCAGAAATACAAAAATTTGTAGGTGCATTACACGGGCATAAAGCGAGAAAGGGGATATTCATAACAACATCAACCTTCTCGCAATCCGCTATCGATTATGCTTCTAAAATAGATAGTAAGATTATATTGATTGATGGTGAAAAGTTAGCTGATTTAATGATTGAATATAATGTGGGTGTTTCTACCATTGCTTCGTATGAGATTAAAAAAATAGATTTGGATTACTTTACGGAGGATTGACATTGCCACTTCTGATAACAACGGATAAAAGGCTTCACTACGCTTCGCCCAGATTGCCTTCGGCAGCTTCTTTTATCTGCAATACGTTATCTGCCATATTACTTTACAGGAAGTGAAGAAGTGGAAAAGAGAGAGCCAACAAAGAAAATGGGAACTCCACCAGGTACACTTAAGTCATAAAATTATCAAAAAGGGCGAAATTATGCCAGATATGAACTCTCTTAGTAGGGTGATTAAAAAGAAGCAAATGAAGATGATTATTTATTGCGATCCCATAACGAGAAACCATTTCTATCATGTAGGTGGTAGAGAGATAAATCGAAATCCAACGATAGAGGTACTGGTATTGAATTTCAAACCAAATAACAAGAACATGGGAGGAAAATGGATGAATCTTAGGTTTCGCTATTTGAATTTGGAAGTTAATTTCGGCGACAGGGACACTCTGCGGTGCTTCGTACCTTGGGCTCTTAACAAGCGGATATGTGGCTCGCTTACGCTCGCCCCAATTTGCCTTCAGCAAACTTCACATATCCGCAATATGTTAGCAGAAATTCCGCACGCCGCCTTAGGAGGAGAACAAAATGACTGAAAATATGAAACCCAGAAGTGAGGAGGATGCTAAAACTCTTATTGACGAACACTTAAGAAGTAGAGGGTGGAATCTTACAGATTTTTCCAAGATCAGGAAAGAATATCCTACTCCCGCAAGGAGACCTGTAGATTATATATTTTTTGATAAAAACGGTAAACCTATAGCAATTTTAGAAGCTAAAAAACCTGGGAAAGATTTGTATGGAGCTCTTGAGCAAGCTAAAGATTACGCCAAAGAATTTCAGGATGTTGGAGTGGATATTTCTTTAATCTTTTCCAGTGATGGGAAAACCTTCCTAAAGAAAAATCTTAAAGCGAGAACTTTGCCCGAAAGAATAAATCAATTTCCTACTCCTGAAGAATTCTATGAAATTATTCATCCCGAGATAGAAAGAATAATGATTTCATTGAGACCTTATCAAAAAGTAGCTGTCTCACAAGTTATTTCATCTTTTGTAAGTGGCAGGGAAAAGATGTATATTCAGATGGCAACAGGAACGGGGAAAACAGCAGTTGCAGCAGCAATAATTGCCAAACTACTTACCATAGGAAAAATCAAAAAAGTCCTGTTTATGGTTGATAGAGATTCATTAGCAACTCAAACGGTTAATAAATTGAATGAGTATGGTTTAGGTGAATACTGGGAAATAAAGAGACTTACAACAAACCCGTCTGATAGATATGCTGATATTTTGGTATCAACTGTTCAAATGCTTGCCACAGGCGATAAATTTACATTATACCCCAATGATTTCTTCGATTTGATAATACTTGATGAATGTCATAGGTCATATTTTGGAGATTGGCATAAAGTGGTAGAATATTTCAGAAAAGGTGATAAGAAAGCGGTAATCCTTGGGCTTACAGCTACACCGTCGGATAAGGAAACTGTTAATACGGATAGATACTTTGGTCCGCCGGTTTTCAGATACACTTATAGACAAGCCGTTAGAGATGATATTCTTGCAGATACTATTTATTATAAGTTTCAAACCAATGTTGACAAAAGATAAACCGTCGCAAGCACTTCTTCTTTAGGGGAAGAGTAAGGCGGTTGATAAAGTGTGGTTTGTGTGTTAATATTGAATTGGGTGATGGGTATGCAGATCAAGAA
>Ga0209834_10002277_pt1 | contig 10300 bp, 11 predicted proteins | sample Mar14236cmmetaG_FD_184134 | JGI IMG/M metagenome (GOLD analysis project Ga0209834, IMG submission 184134) | Marine hydrothermal vent microbial communities from Guaymas Basin, Gulf of California to study Microbial Dark Matter (Phase II) - Marker... ...
GAAGACCGCGCTGCGATTGAATGGGGAAATGCGCTCTTCGAGTATTACTGGGATCGGGCTGTGGAATTTTGATCAACGCCGTTTTCGTTATCATGAGGTATATGCATAAACAGATACATACTATCGCTATCATGGGATACATTTTTATGTATTTAACGATATGAGAGGTGCGATAGAATTCGGAGCCATGTTTACTCGTTATACTAATCTTTTCGGATAGATCAAACAGGATATATTCCACCTATCCTTTGCACGGAGTGGAGTCTTTTCAGGGATTGGCATTTACACATTCCTCGCCGGATTCCTTTGTTCTGATTCTGACATCTGATAGGATAGGGCTTGCGTTTCTTGCAAGCGATATCAGTTCATCCCGACTGTATGCCCTCTCTGATATATGCCTCCATGCATTCTCTGGCATTCCCTGCTGGATGATGTACCGCACATCTCCTGCCAGATCTCTGATCGACGTGGCAATCGATCGTATCTCCTGTGGCGATCCGATGAAATCGGGAAAGACCGTGGTTCTTGTCTCAACGTCTATGTTATTCCTCTCGCATAGTTTATATAATTTCAATGAATCCGAAACACGCCCGGCAGCATCGATACCAGAGATTCTGAGATATGCATCATGCTCGAGTGGTGCCTTCACATCCATGCATATCTGGTCAACAAGACGCTTCTCGATCATCTGCTTGATCCGATCGGTGTAATATCCGTTCGTCTGCACCCCGACGAGCAAGCCATGATCATGTGTGAATTCAGCAAGACTGAGAAGCGCATCGAACTGCTGAAAGCACTCTCCACCCGTAAAGACAACAGCACTGATGAACAGGGAGTTTTTTTCAATCTCAGATTCGATCTCTTTGATATTTGCCGGTTCTGATGTGAGTTGTCCCATCTCCAGTAGCGCGTGGTTATGGCAGTACTGGCACCTGAACGGGCAACCCATCAGGAACACAAGGGTTACGGCGCGCCCATACCAGTCGACAGTTGAGAGTGGGATTATATTCGTTGCAGTCATGTTGCATCACCATTACCTTTAGTGATCGGTATGGCATATATCATCCCCCTCACACGAAACATGATGGTATTCGGATATCTTGAGTGCTGTCACCGGACTTGGACACACATCAGAGGATCTGCTGCGCGCAAGGATTCTTACGCGCAGGTGGTACGCTGCCAGATCGATTCTTTGGCAAGAATAGTATCGATCGCAGCAAATCCGAAGATGTGCTGAGCGAATATTACCGCATTCGTGGTTGGAACTCGGATGGTGTACCTGCTGACTGGAAACTGAAGGAACTTGGGTTAGATGCGATAGCACCAACAAGGTTTTTAAATCATTACACCATCAATCAAACACGAACCCTATATCATTTAGGAGGACGAACCATGTACGGAATCGAATTTGTACCAAGCGACCCTGTTCTGAAACTGGCATACTACACCAAGTTAGCTGAGCAGAACGGGTTCGATAATGTGTGGGTCACAGACCATTACAACAACCGGGATGTGTATACCACGCTTGCAATGCTAGCAGCAAACACCAATTCTATCAAAGTTGGAACCGGCGTCACAAACCCCTACACAAGAAACGTGGCGGTTACAGCATCCAGTATTGCTGCAGTAAACGAGATATCTGGCGGACGCGCAATCCTTGGACTTGGTCCTGGTGACAAGGCAACATTCGATGCGATGGGCATCGAGTGGGTGAAGCCTCTCACAACCACCAGAGAGACCGTGCAAGCACTGCGTGCGCTGTTCAGTGGAAAGAAGGTTGAGCAGAAGGGTGACCAGGTGTCGCTTGCCGGAGCATCGATGGCATTCTCTGCAGGGGATATCCCGATCTATCTCGGTGCACAGGGACCAAAGATGCTTGAACTTGCAGGACAGATCGCTGATGGTGCGCTCATAAACGCATCCCACCCAAAGGACTTCGAGGTTGCTGTAAAAGCGATCAAGAAGGGCGTGGAGTCTGCTGGAAAGAGCATGAAGGACTTTGATGTGACTGCTTATGCGTGCTTCTCGATCGATAAGAAGCCTGAGAAGGCGCTAAATGCTGCAAAGATCGTTGTTGCATTCATCGCGGCAGGATCACCACCTCCTGTTCTGGAGCGCCATGGTATCGATCCGGATGCAGTCAAGACCATCGGTGGAGCAATTGCTAAAGGCGACTTTGGTACGGTGCTCGGAACGGTCACGACCGATATGATGGATGCATTCTCGATCTACGGAACACCTGCCGACTGCCAGGCAAGAATCGATGAACTCACCAAGATGGGTGTAACCCAAATTGTGGCTGGATCGCCGATCGGTCCTGACAAGGAGAAGGCAATCAAGTTGATCGGAAAGGAGATCATCGGAGGAAAGTGATTTGCCGCCAAAGATTGTAGAAGTCATCGAAAATGGCGTCTGCACGGCTTGTGGGGCATGTGAAGCAGCATGCCCCCTCAACGCTGTCCATGTGGACCTCGAAGCTCAGAGACGCGATCCGGACAATCTTACTTATTATGTGCATGGCGCAGCATGTGAGGTCTGTGAGGACTGTCTGGCATGCTCAAGAGTCTGCCCGGTCGTTGACGGGTTCCCTGAGGATGAGTTCGACAATGTGAGAAGTTTCAGAGGAGGAAAGAGCGAATTACCGGGGCAGGACGGAGCCGTCGTATCCGCCATACTAAAATCGCTATTCGAGCAGGGCGAGATCGACTGTGCTGTTGGTGTCAGGCGGGATGAGAACTGGGGCGTCGAGCCGTTCATCCTGACGAAGGCATCGGATGTCGATTTATCCAGGGGTACGAAGTACACATCAGTACCTGTGCTTGCACAGTTGAAGGAGGCTATGAAGAAGTACAGCAAGATCGCGGTCGTCGGAGTTCCCTGTCAGGCACACGGTGCAGCTCTGATGCGCGATACGATGACCGACAAGATTGTGCTGGTGATTGGAATTCTCTGCATGGAGAGCTTCACTGACGAAGCGCTCTGTGGAAACATCATCCCGAACATCATGGGACTCGATGTGAAGAAGGTCGTGAAGATGGACTTCGGAGGAGGAAAGTTCTGGGCATACACCAGGAACGGAAACGGCGAGGAACCTGAACCGCACAGCGTTGCAATCAAGGAAGTCGCCCCACTCGCACGCAACCCGTGCCACCACTGTCTCGACTACACCTCCTACTACGCAGACCTATCGATCGGGTCGGTAGGCGCGCCTGATGGCTGGAATTCGATCATCGTCAGAAATGAGATCGGTGAGAAGTATCTGAACAAGGTGAAGGGCATCGAGTACGTGGATGATCCGAAGCCTGGAATGTTCCTCATAAAGAAACTCGCAGACCAGAAGCATAAGAACAATGCGCCAAAGGAAGGAGAGGCGCATTAGCCGTGCCTTTTACATAGGGCGCTTTCAACCATACCACTTAGGGCACCATACCGTACTTACCAGCATCGCCGATCAGGTTGATGAGATCATAATCGGGATCGGCAGCGCACAGCGCAGCCACGAGCCCGAGAATCCGTTTACTGCAGGCGAACGTGTGATCATGGTCTCACGTTCGCTAAAAAGTTTGGACATAGATTATTATGTGATTCCGATTGAGGATATACAGCGAAATGCGGTCTGGGTCTCGCACGTAGTATCGATGACACCACATTTCGATGTTGTGTACACGAACAATCCGCTTGTCTTCAGATTATTCGAGGAGGCAGAAATCAGGGTTGAACACTCTCCAATGTATCAGCGAGAGATCTACTCCGGAACTGCTATTCGGGAAAAGATGCTGTCTGGTGAGGCGTGGGAGCATCTGGTGCCTGAAGATGTTGCTTGCGCGATCGACGAGATTAAAGGGGTTGAGCGGATACGCGAGATTGCGCGAGATGAATAACATACCACTTCCACCTGCCGCGGGTTATTCTGCCGTTCCCATGCGCGATATCATATTCACATATCCAGCACCGGATCCTCGAACCCCGCCTCAGCAAACGCCCTTGCACGTCTCAGACACGACTCACACACCCCGCAGGGCAGATCACCCGACTCATAGCACGACCACGAGAGCCCGAGCGGCGCATCGATCGCGATTCCGAGCCGAACGATCTCGGTCTTGTTGAGATGAATGAGCGGTGCGTCAATCTTCGGATGGCTGAGTGTGCCGTATTCGAGCACCCGGTTGAAACGTTCAACGAATTCATACGTATTGTCAGGAAACGTCGCTGCTTCCTCGAGATCGAAACCGACCGTGATAGAATCGTAATTGCGGTCTTCTGCATATCCTGCCGCAATCGATAGAAAGACGAGGTTTCTTGCAGGAACCCATACCTGCCTCGCTGATTTCTCTGCTGCTCTGCTATCCAGTTCATGCTCTGCGAGCTCTGGCAGCACAGTTTTGTTGGTGAGCGCACCGCCAAAACGGCTGATCCACGGAAGTTCGATCGCCTCGTGCGGAACATCGAACTTGCGGCAGATCTGGATTGCGTGTCCGATCTCTTTTGCTGCCGCCCGCTGCCCGTAATCGAACGTGAGCGCGAGAATCTCTGAGCAGCGGTCGTACGCGTGCTTGAATGCAACTGCTGAGTCGAGTCCGGAGGAGAGGAGGATTACTGATCTCACGACCGCATGTATTCCCGCACGATCTCAGCAGATCCCTCGGATTTGAACGCTCTCATGAACTCGCCTGCCTCTTCATAAGCCCGATCCTCGATGACAGAAACGACCCTATCATCAAGCGAATACAGTTCGGAAAAGAACTCTTTTATCGCAAACTTGCTGTTCTTGCCGAAGACCTCGATATCCCTCTTTCCCTCTGCCGAATAGTTCGCAATCGTCCAGTCCCATATCCGCTGATACAGATCAGGCTGCTCTTCCTTCAGCACACTCCAGACAAGATTCATCCAGAAGGTGCCGACGTTCCCTTTTACGATATCGCCGTGAGGAAACTGCTCTGCGATCAGATGCCGCGGCGTTCCGGTAATTCCGTGCTGCGCGATCCGTACATCCAGATTATTGTCCCGGAGCGCTTTTGCAACCTCCTTTGTTCGTGGAATATCGATTGTAACCTGTTCGATCGGGTTACCGTCTTCATCGAAGATGTTCCCATGTGTGCTGCCGTTTGCAATCGCAAGCACCTGCGGGTACACCCCTGCCTCGTTTAATGACCGGATGAATGTCACTGCCTCATCAGGGGTTGTCAGAACCATGCCTGACTCGCCGATTCTTCCGATCTCTCCGACCTCTGCCTCCAGTCCGAACTCGTGATCGCCCATCTCTGATTTGATGAACCGTGCAAGTTCGATCGTTGCATCGATGTTTGGCGCAAGCTCCTCTGCAGTGGTTCTGCCATCGAAGTTGAAGAGATGCGAGGCATCGATCGCAAAACTGGTAAAACCGGCATCGATCTGCGCTTTGATCAGTTGCTTGACTGATGTGAGTTCTTCGACTGTTCCTTTCTTAACACCGATATGATCCGCATGCAATGCCCAGATATCAAAGCCAACCTCATACGCAATCGCGCTCGTCCGCATCGAGAGTTCTGCGGGGGTGAGCCCTGTATACCCGCCCTCCAGATTGCACTCCGATTTCGCAAGTTCGATTATGATGGCAGAATCGAGATCCTTTGCCGCTCGAAAAATGCCTTTTGTGACACCGGGAATGATTCTGGTGTTACATGCCATGATGATGCAGCCTTTGTCTTTTAATGCGTTGAATATAGCCGAGCCCGGTATTGGATTGTACTCCATCGAAATCACCTGACTCTGGATTCGGGTTCATCTGCATTAATGGTTTTCCTCATGCATCGCTCAAATTTAATACGCATCCGGAACCACTGACATCTTATGCGATTGGGAGAGATCATCCAGGTAACCGCTGCTGACACCTATCTCGTCAAGCTCGCCGACGAAAATTCCGGGTTTATCGGGCAGTTCGTCTCCATATCGACAGCAGATGCCGCGATAATCGGCATCATCACCGGTGTCACGCATTCGGTGAGAGAGGATATGCTCGGCTATTTATCACAGGATAACAAGATCAAATATCAGCCATACATCGAGGATTACAAGAACAGCTACTGCATCATACACGGGCTTGGGAGATTATCAGGTGATGGGGGTGTATATACGATCGATAAGCCCCCGCACATCGATGATCCTGTCAAGCCCGCATCATCCGATGAGATCGTGCGATTCCATACGATTCATGGAAAACCGGCTGCTGCATATCTGCATGATCTGCAGGATCGATTGCAGCTGCCTGTTATTCTGAGTATGATCGAGCAGCTCGAGAGAGCGATTCCAGAGAGTGCTGACATGCTGCACCTGGTCAGGCGGTATATGAAGCGGACTATCTGACCCTCGCGTCCACCACCACATGCACAACCCCTGGCGCATATTTCTTGATGGTGCGACACCCGATTATGCGCACACTGCGCCTGCATTCCTGCGCTGCATCCTTGATCCGCTGAACCGGTCGCTGGTATGCCAGTTGCGTCGGGGTCGCCTCGTGATAATGCAGTATTCCTCCTGATTTTGCTGCAAGCACTCCTGATACGATCTGTGCGTATGATGCATCGAGATAACCCATGATCACTCGATCTGCTATGTTTTCCGGGGATTCAGTTGTACAATCTCCTTTTACTGGGAAAACGACATCTTCCACCCGGTTGATTCTGATATTTTCTTTCAGATAGTGATACGCTGCTGGATTGAGTTCGATTGCAATAACCTTTTTCGGATGCGAATGGACAGCAATCTGGATCGAAAAATAACCAATTCCAGCAAACATATCCAGAACAACCTGATCTTCACAAATTTTGCTCATTCGCATTCGTTCTGCAAGATTTCCCTGCGAGAACATGATTTTTGCTGCATCGAGTTTGAAGTAGCAGCCATTCTCCTTATGAATGGTCTCTGTTTCGTGTTTGCCTGATATCACCTCGCAGACAGGCTCACGAAACGTTCCTGTGATACCCTTGTTCCAGAGCACTGTCTCGCATCTCGGATACATCGCAAGAAGCGCATCCCCGATAGCGTTTGCCCGGTGTTTCAGCGCATCCGGGATGCTGACAAGGATCACGGTACCAAGAATCTGCCAGCCGCGTGGGAGCAATCGCTCCTCATCAGGAGGCAGATGCACCAGATCAGATAGTCTTTTCGTATTTATTCAACCTCACCTCAGAAAATTTCGGGTCCATCGTAAATACCCTTCGGACACTGAAGCGGTATACCGATAATATGGATAAGAATCACATAAAGAGAATAGCTGCATGTTGCCCGGAGATATCGCTCGAACATGAACGCAAACATCTACGAGATATTCAACTCCATTCAGGGAGAAGGAATCTATGTCGGCACGAGACAGGTCTTTGTCAGGTTCTGCGGATGCCAGTTGTCGTGCGAATACTGCGATACTAAGGAGGCGCGATCTGCAGTCAAACAATGCAGGATTGATTGCAGATATATCGACAATCCCCTGGACATAAATACAGCAATCGATGCTATCAATTGCTTGTGGACGCCTTCTACCAGAAGCATCAGTTTAACTGGAGGAGAGCCACTGCTGCACATCGATTTTATCAAAGAGCTCGCCGAAGATGTCCCAAAACTGTATCTGGAGACGAACGCTGGCTTTCCAGAATATGCAAAGGACGTAGCAGATCAGATCGAGATCGCTGCATGCGACATCAAACTTCCGGAGCATCGGGCAACTGATGATTATCCCCGTCTTCTGGATGCTGAATTACAGACGGTTGAGATTTTTCATTCGAGAGGTGTTGAAACCTTTGTTAAGATTATTGTTCTTCCGGAAACAACAGAAAAAAGTATTGGAAGTGCTGTTCTTGGTATAAAATCCATCGATGATTCTATCCCACTGGTTTTACAGCCTGTTACTCCGGTAAATATCGATGTACGGCAGTTGCTTGATCTGATGGATTTTGCGGGCTCACATCTCTCTAATGTCCGTATGATTCCGCAACTGCACAGGTTGCTTAACATTCCCTGAATAATCTTATATATGAGCGCCGCACAAGGATATCTGAGGGCTATCGGATGGATGAATGGGAAGTCGATCTTCACATACCTGATATTGGTTCGATGTTCACGCTGAGCACTGTTGGGGTTTGCTCTGCACTGATCGCCCTTGCCGAGATCACCTACATGATGATGATCATCACCACCGCGTACGAGACCAATGGCAAGGACTGGCTTTTAGAACTGCTGTACGCAGAGGCATACACCGAGGAGATCACTTACGTCCTTGTATCATCGATCCTTCTGTTACTATCCGCAATCGTTTTTCTTGTAACAATGAGCGTTTCGCTGATCGAACTCCACTGGATCAAAAGAGGACGCAGTCCGCATATAAGGATCATATTTACATCGTTCTTCATCGGTCTGATTCTGCTATCGCTCACTCTGATGTCTACGTTCATAATCAAGCAATACGGGGTACAGATGTTTGGAATAATACGATAATTGGAGGTCTGCATGACAACAGCCATAAAAAATTGGATACGGAATTTCAAGGGGGGCAACGGAGATGGAAATGGAGGTGGCAACGGGGAAAAAACAGATGCCGCTGCCATAACCGGAACAATAAGAGAAAAACCACCTGAAATCATCGAGGCAAGGAAAAAGGAACTGAGCGATCTCACAAAGGTGAAGACAAAGACCCAGAGGGTGCTTTATCCATTCTCGGCAATCGTTGGGCAGGAAACTATGAAGCGTGCGCTGATCCTGAATGCGATCAACCCATCGATCGGCGGGGTATTGATTCGCGGGCAGAAAGGCACTGCGAAATCAACTGCTGTGAGGGGTTTAACAGAGATCCTTCCTGAGATCGAGGTTGTGAAATGGTGCAGATTCAACTGCGATCCTGCAAATCCGGATAAATTCTGCTGGGAATGCGAGGAGCGTCTGAAAAATAATGAGATTGAGATTGAAAAGCGCATGATGCGGGTGATCGACCTTCCGGTTGGTGCGACCGAGGACCGGGTAGTCGGAAGTCTTGATATCGAAAAAGCAATAAAACATGGTTTACAGTCGTTTGAGCCGGGGATACTTGCAGAGGCGAATCGGGGAATCCTGTATGTGGATGAGATCAATCTTCTTGACGATTATGTGGTTGATGCACTGCTCGATGCCGCAGCAATGGGCATCAACACGGTCGAACGGGAAGGTGTCAGTGTCAGCCATCCAGCTCAGTTCATCATCGTCGGAAGCATGAATCCTGAGGAGGGTGAACTGCGCCCGCAACTCCTTGATCGGATCGCACTACAGGTCGAGGTCGAGGGTATTCCTGATATCGAGCAGCGCATAGAGATCGTTACCAGACAGAACGAGTTCTTGAAAGACCCTCTCGCATTCAGGCAGTCATTCGCGGGGGATCAGGAGCGTCTCATGTCAAGAATCGTGCAGGCACAGCGCCTGCTACCAGGAATCACGATGCCGCATGAATATCTGCGTACCATCGCACGGATCTGTATCGAGTTCAAGGTGGATGGGCATCGGGCTGATATCATGATCGACAGGACAGCACGGACGAATGCTGCGTATGAGGGAAGGGAGCGTGTGATCGAGGATGATATCATCGAGGCAGCAGAACTGGTGCTCCCGCACAGGATGAGAAAACGACCGTTCGAGGAGGAAGAGTTCAGTATCGACCGGCTGAGGGATATTGTGAGGGAGTAGGATTTGATTGCGATGGTATCTCTTGCCGCGTGAGGGTTCTGGTCACAATTCTTATTGCTCACCGAGCACACCCTTCGTGCTCGGAATATCCGACCCTTCGATCGCAGCAGATTTGCGCAGCGCAATTCCGAATGCCTTGAAGATCGCCTCAATCTTATGATGATCGTTCATTCCCTGCGCTGAGATATGTGCATTGATGCCGGCGTTAACGATCAGCGAGTAAAAGAAATGCGACACCATCTGGGTTGTGAGATCACCAACCACTCTCGAGGAAAAATCAGCATCAAACACCAGATAACTCCTTCCGCTCAGATCGATAGCCACGCTCGCAATCGCCTCATCCATGGGCACTCTGACATCAGCAAACCGTGCAATCCCTGCACGGCGCCCAAGCGACTCTGATATCGCCTGACCCAGAGTGATGCCAACATCCTCGACTATATGGTGGTCACCAAGTTCAAGATCGCCTGTTGCATGAATGGCAAGATTGAATCGCCCGTGTCTCGTGAACGAATCGAGCACATGATTGAGAAACGCAACACTGGTATCGATATCTGATGTGCCGGTTCCCTCGATTACAAACCTCACATCAATGTCTGTTTCATGGGTGCTTCGATGA
>Ga0209834_10002278_pt1 | contig 10299 bp, 11 predicted proteins | sample Mar14236cmmetaG_FD_184134 | JGI IMG/M metagenome (GOLD analysis project Ga0209834, IMG submission 184134) | Marine hydrothermal vent microbial communities from Guaymas Basin, Gulf of California to study Microbial Dark Matter (Phase II) - Marker... ...
CTAATAGCTCTGAGTGTTTCCCTTTTTGAGTTTGAATTCTTGGCAACTAAAATAGAAACTAAAAGAAGCATAACTCAAAAATACGGAAACAGTGGCAGGAACATTGTATTTAGCAACGAATTTGATCTTTTTGATGCTTGGGTTACGTATCTCATGATTAAAATGGGGATAAATAAGATACTTACTTTTGATACGGACTTTAGGGACAGGCTGGGCTTTGAGATTTATCCCCTCAAAGATCTCCAATCAAAAAAGACCAAAGTCCGCAGAGGTACCATAACAGAGGAGAACATTAATAATGGTCTGTCATTTTTGCAAAATTTTTTGGAGAACTCCACTGGCCTTTTATAGTACGTGTACCACTATCTCTAACTTTTCCATCTGCTTCTCCTGACTACAAAGGCTTTCCCAGCACTCCCATCTGTGTCTCACCGTCCCTAGTGAAGGGGGTTCATTTGCGGAGGATCCTCTCTGGTCGATTCTTGGTAAGTGTTCAACTCCAGTCTGCTCAAGTAGACTAAACCCTGAGGTTTTTATTCTGTTCGGATAGACTGAACCATGGCGTGGTCTCCCATAACGGGAAGCATGGGGCCCATATAATTTCTCCGAGAACTGCCCCCAGGGTAACGTAAGTTCCACCCCTGTAACTAGTCACACCCCTTTAACTCCTTCCGAAAATTTTATTAGGATCCTGACCAAAATGGTCAGGATATGGAGAAAAATTACTACATTACAAAAACTGAACAGGACATCATGAGGGCAATACGCGGAGCTGATATAGTAAGTGTTGACGAACTGCGGAAACTCTTTCCTAATCTTACCGCTGAAATGCTCTGGAAAGCTCTTTCGAGTCTCTCAAAAAAGGGCTACCTCACGAGACTGAAGAAAGGCCTCTATCTCGTTAACGAAGAGCCAGGAAGCCCCTCAATAAAAAGCCCTTACAGGATAGCCCTTGCCCTATTCCCTGGATACATAGCATTCTCCTCCGCCCTGAGGCTTTATGGCTTACTCGAGTACGAGCCGTTCACGATATTCGTGGCAACACCGAGGAAATCCGGTGAGAGGGCTGTTGGGGAGTACACGATCAAGGCCGTTGCTCTGGGAGAAAAGGCCACAGGAATGACGCTTAAGGATGGAGTCTACACTTCCACCCTCGCGAAGACATTCTTCGACTGCTTTTATAAGCCCCCCCACTGTGGAGGTTACTCGGAGATAACCAAGGCCCTCTACGAGGTCGAAAAACTTGACTGGGATGAATTCTTGAGCTACTTTGAACGCTTTGCAAGCGACTCCCTCTGTCAGAGAACCGGCTACGTCATGGAGCTCCTCAGGGACGAGCTAGGCGTTGATGTCCCGGGGAGAGTTCTTGACTATCTGAGGGGGAGGGTTAAAAGCTGGACGAAGCTCGTTCCAACTTTTCCTTCCTGTGGGAGGGGCAGTAAGGAGTGGAAGGTGATAGACAACCTTGGAAAGGAGAAAATACTGGGGTGGGCGTATGGATGAGGAGATGCTCCGGTATTTGGCCGCCAAGACTGGACTAGGCCTGAACTACATTGCCAAGGAGGAGAGGATTTCCTTCCTGCTGAGTCAGCTGTGGGAGATCTTCGGCGAGAAGGCTATACTTAAGGGGGGTACTGCCCTCAACAGGGTCTACCTTGCAAAGATTGGGGCGGCGAGGTTCTCCGAAGACATAGATATTGACTATTTCAACGGCGACCTTGGCACCGCGGCAGAGGAGATAAAAGAGGGTATGAGGCTCGTCGAGGGATTTGACGTTAAGGGACCGAGAGTTTTGCACAGGACTTTTCGGTTCGATTGCTATTACAAGAACTCCCTCGGGAACCGGGATAGGGTCAAAGTTGAGTTCTACCTCAGCAGGCCACCCTACATTGAGGCTGGAGTTGAACTGGTCAAATCACCCTTCGTTAGTGAGTACCCGACCATGTTCATGGTCTACTCCTTCGAGGATCTGCTCGCCAAGAAACTTGCTGCCCTCTACAACCGTGCTGAGGGCAAGGACATCTACGACTCATTTCACGCCCTCAATGTGGAGTTTGATCAGAAAAGGCTGGAGGACGCTTTGAAGCTCACCCTCGGATTCTATCACATTGAGGGGAAGTTTTGGGGGGGTTTGATTGAGAAGCTCGACTACGCAAAGGAAAATGCCCGTTACATCGGAAACTCCACCAACCACTTCATTCCAAAGAGCCTGCGTCCCAACTGGGAAGAGATGATAGAAAGCCTGAAGCTCAGAATCGAAGAACTGAATAGGATTCTTTCATTGTAGTTCCACCCCCAGAGAAAGGTTTATAAGTCAACTCCCTCAATGCCCACCAGTGATTAAAACCACCTTTCTCGGAGGTGTTCGCAGTGGAAGCCAAGTTTGAGATACCCGTATGCACATCATGCGGAAAGGAGATAACCCCTAGGGAGCACGCCACTCACTTCGTCTGCCCGAACTGTGGCGAGGAGATAATCTGGCGCTGCGAAAGCTGCAGGGTCCTCTCAGTCCCCTACAAGTGCCCCAAGTGCGGCTGGGAGGGGCCGTGAAGATTTGGAGGTGAAAAAGATGAGCGACTTCAACCTCGTTGGTGTTATTAAGGTCATGCCGACCGACCCGGAGGTCAACCTCGACGAGCTCGAGGCGAAGCTCAAGGAGGCTCTCCCCGAGAAGTTCGGCCTCGCCAAGGTCGAGCGCGAGCCGATAGCCTTTGGTCTCGTCGCCCTCAAGTTCTACGTCCTCGCGAAGGACGAAGAGGGCTACGACTTCGACCAGGTTCTCGAGGCCTTCAGGCAGGTCGAGAACGTTGAGAGCGCCGAGGTCGAGACCGTTTCCAGGATCTGAACTCTTTCTACTCTTCTCTGTTTAATAATTTCACCGAAAAACATTTCTGGTTATCTTGTTGTAATAACCTAAGGTGGATTCGGATATGAAGGTTAGATATGACCCTAAAGCGGACATTCTCTACATTCTCCTCAGGGAGGGTCCTGTTGCGGATACTGACGAGGTAGATGAAGATATCTGGTTTGAGTACGATGAGAGAAGAAACGTGATCGGAATAGAAATCTGGAACGCTGGAGAAAACGTAATTCGGAAGAGTCTCCTTGAAATAGAGCGTTATGCAAAGGAATTGAAAGGGGAGGCAAAAGCCTAAAGCCCCAGGCTCAGCTTCGGCCTCTTCCACTCGTCCAGGACAGAGCGGAGCTCCTCGTTCTCCACCCTCTCATAGAGCTCCTCGAAGCGCTCCTTTGCCTCATCAACCCCGGCCTTCCAGCGGGCGAACTCGGCAATGGCCCTGAAGAAGTACGCCGTGTCGTCCTCGAAGAGCTCCGCAAAGGTGCCCATATTCTCCGCTATCGTCTCGTATTCCTCCTCATTGAAGAGGCCCTCGATGAAGTCGGCCAGCGTCTCGAAGACGAGGCCAAAGACATCGTTGCTCACGTTTATGGCCTTCACGAGCGCGTCCCTTATGGCCCTGAAAGCCCTGTCATACTCCTCCCTTCCCGCGAATATCTCCGCCTCAACGAGCCTGGCGTTTACCTCGATCTCGTCCTCCCTCGGGTTCCTCAGCACTTCCCTGATCAGGGCCTCCGCCGCGTCGTAGTCCCCGAGCTCGTACCTGAAGTGCGCCAGGTCGAGGAGGCTTATCATATGGTTCTTCTCGTCGTTGAGCCTCTCGAAGATCTCCCTCGCGCGCTCCATGAGCTCTATTGCCTTCTCGGTCTCGCCGAGCTCGTCGTAGTTCACCGCGAGGTTCGCCAGCGTGAGCGCTATCTCCCGCTCGTTCTTCAGGACTTCTTCCTCCAGCTTAAGGAGCTCTTCGTAGGTCTCTATCGCCTTCTCGGGCATGCCAAAGTGCTCGTACGCGTCAGCTAGATAGTAGAGCGCCGTGGCGTACTCCTCCGGGTCGTCCTTCTTTCTTTCCACCACCTTCTTGTAGAGCTCGACTCCTGCCTCGGCATCGTCGAGATGAGCGTAGACGTGGCCGATCTCGTGGAGCAGGTCGTAGGGGTCTTCGCACTCGACCGCAACCTCCCCGAGCCTCTTCAGTTCCTGCCTGAGGGTCTCCTCGTCCTCTATCGAGTCCATGTAATCGTCAAAGAGCTCGAGCAGCTTCTCACAGTCCTTCTCCGCTAAGGCCTTCTCCCATTCGGCCTTGATGTCGCTCATTTTTGCATCACCACCCTTCGGTCGGCCGAACGGGTTAAAAAGGTATGGTGGGCATTGACCGAAAACTTTATAAATAACACAAAGGAACCATAATGCGGAAAACACTAATTGTAACTAAAAGTCCTCCGTCGATAGAAACAAAAAGGGGCGGAGGTGAGGGGAGATGGCCCAGCTCGCTGGACAGCCGGTTGTTATTCTGCCTGAGGGAACTCAGAGGTACGTCGGAAGGGATGCCCAGAGGCTTAACATTCTCGCCGCCAGGATCATAGCCGAGACTGTTAGGACCACCCTCGGTCCGAAGGGTATGGACAAGATGCTCGTCGACAGCCTCGGCGACATCGTCATCACCAACGACGGTGCCACCATCCTCGACGAGATGGACATCCAGCACCCGGCCGCTAAGATGATGGTTGAGGTTGCTAAGACTCAGGACAAGGAGGCCGGTGACGGTACCACTACCGCCGTCGTTATCGCTGGCGAGCTTCTCAGGAAGGCTGAGGAGCTTCTTGACCAGAACATTCACCCGAGCATCATCATCAAGGGTTACGCCCTCGCCGCCGAGAAGGCCCAGGAGATACTCGACGAGATAGCCAAGACCATCGACGTCGAGGACAGGGATATCCTCAAGAAGGCCGCCGTCACCTCCATCACCGGTAAGGCCGCCGAGGAGGAGCGCGAGTACCTTGCCGAGATCGCCGTTGACGCCGTCAGGCAGGTCGCCGAGAAGGTCGGCGACAAGTACAGCGTTGACCTCGACAACATCAAGTTCGAGAAGAAGGAGGGCGGCAGCGTCAGGGACACCCAGCTCATCAGGGGCGTCGTCATTGACAAGGAGGTCGTCCACCCAGGCATGCCGAAGAGGGTTGAGAACGCCAAGATCGCCCTCATAAACGAGGCCCTCGAGGTCAAGGAGACCGAGACCGACGCCGAGATCAGGATCACCAGTCCGGAGCAGCTCCAGGCCTTCCTCGAGCAGGAGGAGAAGATGCTCCGCGAGATGGTTGACAAGATCAAGGAGGTCGGAGCCAACGTCGTCTTCGTCCAGAAGGGCATTGATGACCTCGCTCAGCACTACCTGGCCAAGCACGGCATAATGGCCGTCAGGCGTGTTAAGAAGAGCGACATGGAGAAGCTCGCCAAGGCCACCGGCGCCAAGATCGTCACCAACGTCCGCGACCTCACCCCGGCTGACCTCGGTGAGGCCGAGCTCGTCGAGCAGAGGAAGGTCGCCGGCGAGAACATGATCTTCGTTGAGGGCTGCAAGAACCCGAAGGCCGTCACCATCCTCATCCGCGGCGGCACCGAGCACGTCGTTGACGAGGTCGAGAGGGCCCTTGAGGACGCCGTCAAGGTCGTCAAGGACATCGTCGAGGATGGCAAGATCGTCGCCGCCGGTGGTGCCCCGGAGATCGAGCTCGCCATCAGGCTCGACGAGTACGCCAAGGAGGTCGGCGGCAAGGAGCAGCTCGCCATCGAGGCCTTCGCAGAGGCCCTCAAGGTCATCCCGAGGACCCTCGCCGAGAACGCCGGTCTCGACCCGATCGAGACCCTCGTTAAGGTCATCGCCGCCCACAAGGAGAAGGGGCCGACCATCGGTGTCGACGTCTTCGAGGGCGAGCCGACTGACATGATGGAGCGCGGCGTTATAGCGCCGGTCAGGGTCACCAAGCAGGCCATCAAGAGCGCCAGCGAGGCTGCAATAATGATACTCAGAATCGACGACGTCATCGCCGCCAGCAAGCTCGAGAAGGACAAGGGCGGCGAAGGCGGTGGCGACTTCGGTGGCGACCTCGACTGAAGGCTTTGAGCTTTAGCTCTTCCCAATTTTCTCTTCCTAATTCTGGCAACTTTTACGGTTCTGGGGCCAGTTTTTTAAACACGTCTTTTCTTGTATGCAATATAACAGAACACAAGTGGAGGGTTTTCTCGTGAGGGTTATAGGTGTCGATCCGGGGACGAAGAGCTTTGACGTTATCGGCCTTGAGGACGGGAAAATAAAGCTCGATTTAACTTTTCCGAGCGAGGTAGTTGCGGAAGAGCCGGGGAGGATAGTGAGGGCTATTGAAGAGTTCGATGCAGACCTGATAATCGGCCCCTCTGGTTATGGCCTTCCGCTGAAGCACATAAGCGAGCTTACGGATAGAGACCGCTTCGAGATGACACTCGTGAGAGAGGAGGAAATGAAGGAAATCCCCGTTCTCCTTGGACTGCAGGAGATGGTCGGCCAGATGGCCGAGAAAGGCCTGAACGTCTGGTTCATTCCCGGCGTTATTCACCTTCCAACCGTCCCGGAGTGGAGGAAGTACAACAGGGTGGACATGGGGACGGCGGACAAGATGGCGATAACCGTGCTCGGCATCTACGACCAGGCGAAGAGGCTCGGTGTTGAGTATAACGACGTCTCGTTAGTCCTCCTTGAGGTGGGCTTCGGCTACAACTACGCCGGCGCTGTCAAGGGAGGAAAAATCGTCGACGGCATCGGCGGGACGATATTTCCCGGCCCGGCCTACGTCAACAGCGGCGCCCTCGACGGTGAGGTCGCCTACCTTATTGGAAGGATAGAGAAGCGGCACCTCTTCTGGGGCGGGGCAACGGTAATAGTGGCCAACGAGATACTCCCGCCCGAAGAGTTTGCAAAGCGCCTCGACGAGGAGCCCTTCTCAAAGGCCTGGGAGGCCATGAAGGACGGCTTCATTAAAGCGGTCGCTGGAGAGCTGGCCGTCGTGGGCAACGCGAAGGAGATAGTCCTCTCCGGCAGACTGATGCGCATAGACAAGCTGAGAAAGGACGTGGAAGACACCTTCGAGGAACTATTTGGCCTTCCAGTCGTCAGGCAGCGGGGCCTTGAAGGCAAGGCTAAAGAGGCCGCCCAGGGGAGCGCGATAATAGCGGACGGCCTTGCCGGTGGAGAGTTTAAAGAGCTTGTGGAGCACGTGGAGATAAAGAAGAGCAGGGGAAGTATTCTTGAATACGTTAAGCTTCCGATTGAGGTCTGACTTTTCTTTTCATTCTGATTACGGTGTCGGCTGTGGATTCGGGGCCGGATACGGGGCTTCCGTTTTTTGTTCGAGGCCGATTTCCAGCGCCTCCTTAACCCTCTCCACGTCAACGATGGTGTTTATGCACCCGGCCCTCAATAAGGGCACTGCCTGGAGCGGGATTTTCAGCATGGAGAGCTTTTCGCTGGCTTCTGCAAGCTCGGGCCAGCACGCGATTCCAAGCGCGGCCTTTATCTCTCCTTTGGGGACTTTCTCCTTCAGTATCTTTTTCACAAGGCTTCCACCGGGGACTACGTAGAACTGTCTGTAGCCGAGCTTCTCGCCGTGTTCGACTATCTCACCTATTGCGCATTTTCCGCACTTTGTGCATTCCCATCCGTACTCTCCAAACCCTGCCGGGCATTCCTTTACGTTCCTCAGGCACTGGGGGATGAAGACGGCGCGCTTTTCAACCGGGACTTTCGCAAAGTCCTCCTTGTACGCTTTGTTCTTTATTTCCACATAGATCTGGTCAGTGAGCTCCTCGTCCTCGCTTATAAGTGAGAGCGCGGCCTTTACTGCGTTTCTGGTGCTTAGATCGGCCCCCACCGAGGCCAGCTTGGCGATTATATTATCAATCCCCATCCTTCCACCTCTTGAGATTGAATGGTGATTAAGTTATAAAACCTCTGGGATTAACTGAGAATTCTTTTCAGTGTTTCGAGCTCCCTCTTTCCCCATGCATCATCCCCAACTGTCAGGACTAGAACTCCGTTATATAGAAGCGCGGAATCTTTTAGGGAGGCGAGGAATTTTGCGAGGGCTTCAAAGCCGTTATACGTCTTTAGGTATTCTGGACAGTCCATAACAACTGCCCCATTGAATCCATTTTCCTTGGCTTCATGCAGGTATCTGGTCGTCATATCAAGTATCTTCGCGAGGTTCGTTGGGGGTATGGAGTTGTCCTTCCTTGTGGTCGTGATAAAGAACTTATTCCAGGCTTTTGGGATGTTTAAGTCCCTAACAAACGCCAGCACAGGCACTTTGTCGAGCCTCTCTTTTATTTTGGTGTACTCCTGCGGGTTGACTATTATCGCCCCGGGCTTGAGGTCTATTTCCACGGAGGGCTTTTCGACCCTTATGAACTCCTCTGTAAAGACGAACTTTATCATCGCGTATGCAGAGAGAACGCTGAATATTGATCCAAGGGTGAACCCTATCGGGGCAAACCATTCCACAAGCCTCAAAATTGGGAAGTCGAGCTCGTGAAGCCCGGAAATTGTGAGGATGCCTCCCAGATAAAGGGCTTTTTTGTTGTAGAACTCTCGGAGGGATAATATCAGGAGCCCAGAGGTGATTATGAAAAGGGCCGAGACTGCATAGGGCAGGCCGAGAAGCGTGAACCAGTCGGAAGAATAATCCATGACTTCTATTAGAATCCCGTATAAGCTTATTACAACGGGAACCACTGACAACACCCGTATTTTCTGGGTTACAATTCCATTCTCCTCCAGAAGGATGAGAGTGCCATAAAACAGGAAGGTCGCCCAGAGGGCTCCCGACAGCGAGAGCAGGTATATATTTCCGCTTATGTCCGCGAATATCGAAGAAGCGGCGGCAACCCACGAGAGGGACCAGAAAAGGGCGGGCTTTCGCTTATGTTTCAGATAAATGTAGGCAAGAAATAGGACTCCCGCTATTTTCGCCGAAAGGCTGAGCGTCTGTCCTATAATGAGCATTGTTTGGTCCATTGATTTCCCTTTAGTAACTATGCGTTTGTTGTATATAACACTTTGCCCCTCATTTTATTGCTCTTTGGAGAATGATTCGTGAGTTATCGCCAGCCTTTCCACTTCTTCCTCAAGCCTCTTCAGCCTGGCCTTGAAGCGCCTCACCTGGTCGTTCGCCATCGCCACGATTCTCTCGATGTACTCCTCACTCACCCAGAGCTCTCCGTCAGAGCCGAGGGGGACATCCATCCTCTCAGTGGAGCGAATTTCAACGAGGAGCTTCTTGTGGCTCACGCTCTTGATGTTGCTGTACTTGAAGCCGAGGCCTATTGCAAGGTTGAGGAGCCTCACAGCGTCCTCAAGGGTCCTCGCGCCGACGTGCAGGATGGGACTCCTCACGAGGAACCATAGCTGGCCCTTCCCGTGCATTCCTATGGCCTCAAGCACCTCCTCCTCGGAGACCTCGCGGTGCCACTTGCCGAGCCAGACGGAGTTCACCTTGTCCCCGAAGTGGGGCATCTCCATGACTGAGATTCTGCCCGAGCACGAGCTCGTCGTGAAGTAGTTCTCCAGCGCGTTTATCTTCTCGAGGAGGGGAATTATGTCCCTATCCACCTTGTCCTCGGCCAGGGCCTGCCTGAGGCCTTCCATGGCCTTCTCCTTCTGCTCGTCGAAGTTCTTGGTATAGAGGAACATGGCATCACACCCCCAATTTCTCAGCATTAACCACGGTCTCCCGCTCGCCCACGAACTCCACCAGCCTCTTGTAAGTCGGGTGGGAGCTCAACGTTGAAGAGTCGCCTATCAAAATCAGCTTCCTCTTCGCCCTCGTCAGCGAGACGTTCAGCCTCCTTAGGTCCTTTAGGAAGCCAATCTCGCCCCTCTTGTTCGAGCGGACGAACGAAAGGACTATTACCTCCTTCTCCCTACCCTGGTAGCCGTCCACAGTCTTGACCTCTATCTCCTCAGGCAGGAGTGAGCTTATCAAATCCCTCTGGTCGTCGTACGGCGTTATGACGCCGATCCACTCTGGCCTAACTCCGAGTTCTATGAGTTTCTCCACGACCCCTTTCACCAGCTCGGCCTCAAGCGGGTTCTCCCTGCTCTCGCTCCCACGCCTCTGCCTCTCGAAGCGGTCTTCTCTCTTTGAGGTGTCTATGAAGACCAGCACATTGCTTGGCTTAAGGATGTCGTCCCACGCCTCACCGAACTTCGGGCACTTAACCCCGAGGTCTGAGAGGGTAATCCGCTTAACTTCGGGCGCCGCCTTTATTTTTCCGTCGTAGAACTCCCTGCTCGGGAACTCCATCAGGCGCTCGTTCATCCTGTACTGGACGGTGAGCATCTCACTCTTCTGAGGATAGCGCTCAATCAGCCCCTCGAAGAGGGTGTTGCTAAGCCCCTTTGCCTTCTCGCTGAG
>Ga0209834_10002279_pt1 | contig 10298 bp, 10 predicted proteins | sample Mar14236cmmetaG_FD_184134 | JGI IMG/M metagenome (GOLD analysis project Ga0209834, IMG submission 184134) | Marine hydrothermal vent microbial communities from Guaymas Basin, Gulf of California to study Microbial Dark Matter (Phase II) - Marker... ...
TCCCAGAAGAAAGGATCTGATAGCTGCAACAAAAAATTCTGGACTTCCTATCCGAGATATAATGGATATTAAAAAAGAAGTTGATGACATGTGCGGTGTCCCAGCCAAGCCAAAACTGTCCGATGAAGCAGTTGCAGTTGTCGAATGGGTGGATGGAACAATTCTTGATACAATAAGAAGGGTTGAGGAATAATAATCTCATAAATTATCGAGTTATCGAAATCTAATCTTGAGACATGCCTGCTACGCCGAAAGGCGAGTCGGAGAGCATGTCTTAAGTTGAAGGTTTGAGAATTACTTATCACAAGCTCTTCGACTTGTGACAAGATAATTCTTTTTGGAGTGCATCGAGTCTTTCGATGCTGTTTATCTCGAATTATAAGCCGACGGAGGTGGCTACTCCAAAAAAGAATATTGTCATTCTCGACCCTGCACAACTTGATTGGGTATCGGGAATCCAGTATCTTTATTCGACTCCTAAGGAATGCAAAGACGAGGAATTGATACCTTTGCAAGGAATCCTCGTGCCTTAGGATTCCTAATAAATCATCAAAAAAATTGTCATTGTGGAGCACATTCGCTTTGCTCAGTATAAACTCCGCGAAGTTTACAATCCCGATTTATCGGGGAATCTCGCAAAAATAGTGATGTTCAGCTTACGGACCATACTCCAGCGGATAGGGTTTCTGCAGGTTTTTACACAACCAGAGATTGTATGTCATCTCATAATTACCATTCCGATAGATCATTATGCCGGACAGGGGAATTATTTCTTCAAAATATTCCGAATATCTCTTTTCCGGGCTCGTGGTATAGCGTGGATGCATCACAAAAATTCCATCCTTTCCCATAAGAGAATCCATTGGCGCCCAATATGCAAAATGATGAGCGCTTCTTTTATCAAAAACAGCGACCGGATACTTCTTCTGGGCAGCATAACCGAGTTCTCCGCCGGTAATATATTTATGTGTAAAAAGAAAGGTGTCCTCGTTTAATAAATCTCGATGTTCCAGTTCATCAATAACTTTATCCCAGCCATAGCCCTCAAGCGTGAGATCGAGCTGAACTCCGAGATGTAAAAATCCTGTAATCGAATGTATCACGATCATAACCAGAAGCACAGCAGTGAAAATTCCAGTACTCCAGAATGTCCATTTGACTGCCGGCGTCTTCCAGTGCATCATCCATCCGCACGTGAGAATGATCGCAGCAAGGTACCCGGGCATGGGCCAGTGAGGAAGTATCTGCTGTGTTACGCCGATGAGCGTAAAGATGCCAATCGGTAGAAGTGCAAAGGGCAATAGCCAGCGTGTATTTTTATCATTCTTGTCAATCGTTTTGATTATTCCCATGATGAGAATGATCATTATCCAGGGAAGCAAATACGCTGCCTGTACCAGCACTCCCTGATAGAAATTCGTAAATGAAAGACTATTTCTTGAAACTCCTTTTCCGAACTGATATGCATAGGAAACCCAGTCATGCCGTGCATTCCACAGGATGTTGGGAAGAAATATTATTCCTGCAAGGATGAGCCCGATATACAAGAAAGGGCTTTTCCAATACCGACGCCATTCCTTGAAAGCGATTAGGCAGAATCCGATACTTGCAATGAGCAGGATCGCATGATATTTCGAGAGCATCGCAAAGCCGAGACTCACTCCGGAAAGAAGAAACCACGTCCCTTTTTGCGTCTGATTTATTTTTAAAATGCTAACGATAAAAAGCAGCCAGAAAACGCCCAGTGCATTGTCAGGAATAACGAACGCACCCATTCCCACAAAAAAATAGGGGATTGTATGAAGAAAAAGTAGTGAAAATATCGCAGCTTTCCGATTGAATAAACTTCGTACAATGTAATACATCAGGATTGCTGATATGATGAAAAGAAGTATCGCACCAAAGCGCAAGCTCAAGGTTGAGAACGAACCGCTCAGCCATCTCCCGATCCCTGTGGTGATAGCCACGATCGGAGGATGGTCAAAAAATCCCCATGCTGGATAGAATGAGCACACCCCGTAATATGCTTCATCGATGCCCGGCGTTACAAAAATGCTGGCAATAATGCGGACAATAAAACCGATTCCAAGAATTAAAAGTGCTGTTTTATCTTTGAAAATTTCAAAGAGCGATAGTGCAGCTTTATTAATTTTTTTCATGGAAAACCTTCTTTTTCTTATAATTCTGCATAGAGTTTGTGCATTTGATTGTCAATTTTCTCAAGAAAACGTTGCCAGAAATTTATCAAAATATCAAATCCAGATATGAAAAAATGTGCTCCTTCTTTTAAAGATATCTGGGTGTGGTCACCCCTTCTCATTTTTGTGATCCTCATTTGTGCGATCCATCTGACAGGATTGAATACACAGCTTTTTTTATTTTTCAATAAAGCTCATAATCTCACAGGTGATCGGTTCTGGGCGATTGTGACTCTCTTTGGTGACGGGCTTGTAGCAGCAGTGCTGTTATTTCCGTTTCTTAAGAAAAGACCTGATATTATCTGGAGCGTGCTCATTGCATCGCTCTTGTATATGATCATTCTGCACAGCTTGAAAAGGATCATGGATGTTTCCCGTCCTGCAGGAGTCCTGTCCGCAGAAACCTTTCACATGATCGGGCGAAGGTTGACAAAGCATGCATTTCCTTCGGGCCACACCACGACAATTTTCACTTTGATAGGAGTCATCGCTTTTACAATTCGAAAGAGTTCGGTCTATGTCTGGGGATTCATTTTTGCATTTCTTGTAGGATTTTCCCGCATAGCAATAGGCGTGCACTGGACTCTTGATGTGCTGGGTGGAGCATTTCTCGGATGGTTCTGTGCATGGATGGGAGTAACACTCGCAGACAAATCTCAATGGGGCTTTTCGCGAACGGCTCAAATAATCTATGGCATCATTCTCCTGATATGCACGATCGATCTGCTCTTCTTATATGATACTCATTATGCCCTCGCAGATCCTGCAAAATGGATTATCGGCGGAGTTTGTTTGGTGTGGGGAATGATCGGGTTTTATAAGGTTATATTCAGAAGATAATTTATTTCGTTTTCATCTTACCGATAGGCATGATGTAGAGCGGTGTTTCATCTTCAGGCATGTTTATCAGTTCTTTCAATTTATTATCATTAAATGCGCCAATCGCACAGGTGCCGATTCCGAGCGCTACTCCCTGAAGATACACATTTTGAGCAGAATGTCCCAGATCCATGCAGACATATCTCTCTTCACCTCTAGTGCCATATTTGTCGCTTGTTCTGGAAAATACAGCGGAATAAACAATTGCTCCAGCCGCATCTTTCAGCCAGGTTTGATCCCAAGCTGCAGTGCTGAGTTCATCTCTTTTATCACCGCTCATTACTAATTTCAAAGAGTGAACTTCAGAAATATATTTATAGATACCATTTTTAAGCTGATCGTTATTCCATGCAATTAGATATAATTCAAGGGGGTATAAAGCCCCTGCAGACGGGGCAGTCTTCAGCCCACCACGTAAAAATGCCGGGGATTCATAGGATTTTGTGACACCGTATGCTGCCCATAGAAGCTGGGAAATATCCTCAACACTTAGCGGACTATCCTCATAATGACGCACAGAACGGCGTTTGCTTAGAACCTCTTCGATGGATATATTGCTCTTCAAATCCGGACTTGGAAGTTGGATTATTTCAATGCCGGAATCCTGACCATAAAGAACGGCAGACGAAAATAATGCAATCAGTAAAAAAGTAATAATTTTCATTGAACCCTTTCAAATCTTAAACTTTTTTGTTAATCTAAAATGAATAATTTATTTGTCAATATGATTGTTTCGAGTTACTATATTAGTATCGCAAAAAATCATAAAAAATCTATAGAATTTAACTTGACATCAAATGGGGAAAAACAAGATGGATACAAAAAAAACAGATGAGGAGCTGAAAATGCCTATAAATTTTGATGAGCTATTTTCTATAAACGCAAAGAGAATGAAGAAATCAGTTATTCGTGAACTCCTGAAATTAACTGCAAAACCCGAAATAATCTCTTTTGCCGGCGGGCTTCCCTCACCGGAGTCATTTCCAGTTAAAGAAGTGAAGGAAGTAGTTGACGAGGTATTGGATAAAGAAGGAAAAATAGCGCTTCAGTATTGTTCCACAGAGGGAGATGCTGTACTTAGGGCTGAATTGATAAAGCATTCCAAAAAAAATGGAATGGACATCAAGGACGAAAATCTACTTGTTACTACCTCATCACAGCAGGGATTGGACCTTGTCTCAAAAATTTTTATAGATCCCGGCGATCCGGTCATCGTTGAGCTTCCTTCCTATGTGGGTGGTCTTGGTGCATTTAATGCATACGGTGCCGAGATGATAGGTGTTCCTCTTGATGAAGAGGGAAAAAGCTCGAAGTTACTTCGAGAAGAACTAAAGGTGTTAAATGACAGCGGTAATAAACCGAAATTCATCTACATTGTACCTGATTTTCAGAATCCCGCAGGTATAACCATGAGCTTGAAAAGGCGATATGAAATTCTGGAACTTGCTCGAGAATATGAACTCATTATTTTAGAAGATAGTCCTTATCGAGAGCTGCGTTTTGAAGGTGAAGATGTTCCTACGATCTATAGTCTGGATAATGATGGACGTGTCATTTTGCTTGGAACATTCTCAAAAATATTTGCTCCAGGTTTCCGCATCGGCTGGGTCATCGCACCGCCGGAAGTTATCACAAAACTCGTAGTTGCCAAGCAATCAACAGATTTATGTCCACCTACCTTTTCGCAGCGTATTATCGGCAGATTCATGGAAAAGGGATATTTGGATAAGAATATTGATAAGATCAAGATAATGTATTGCAGAAAGCGTGATATCATGCTCGATGCGTTTGAAAAATATATGCCTAAAGGTGTTACCTGGACGAAGCCGGAAGGTGGGTTATTCCTCTTTGTTCGCGTGGCAGAACATATGGGCATTAACACTGACGAGATGTTTTATAAAGCTGTCGGCAAAAACATCGCCTATGTGGTCGGTTCTGCATTCCACTGCGATGGTTCTGGACATGATGTTATGAGAATAAACTTCTCTTATGCAACCGAAGATCAAATAGTCGAAGGTGTGAAACGTCTTGCAGCAGTGATAAGAGAACACTCAAAATAAAGTCATGTAACTTATTAATATTAGCCCACATTCGTCTGTGGGCTTTCTTTATAGGATGATAAAAATGGATAGAATTCTTTCATTACGAAGAGCTGATGATTGCATCGCTGAGCTTAGACGCATTGGCGTAACTTCTCACGGAATTGAATCAATGTATGAGAAATCTCATTGTCTGGCGATTAAATTAAAGGATATAAAATTAGGAGCTGCAAATATCATCAAGCAGGATATGCTTAGTATTGGCGGAGATGCAGCAGTATCGCGAGGGGTTGTGAACGGAAAAGTGGAACGTTCTGATGTTATTATTCTTGGTAATCTGAAAATGATACATCTGCTTATCAAAAAGCTTTCCTTTCAGGATATTTTTGAGATCCCTCAGATAATCACACGCCTACAAAAGCTCCTTGAAATTGAAGAAAAGAAATTACCATACACCTTTAAAGCCGGCGACCAAACCTTAACACTGAACAGAACTCACATAATGGGAGTGCTAAATGTTACGCCGGATTCTTTCTACGATGGGGGGAAATACAATTCATTTGAAGCTGCAATGCGTCAGATAGAAAAGATGGTGAACGAAGGCGCAGATATTATTGATATTGGCGGAGAATCGACTCGTCCCTTTTCTGAGAAGGTAAATGTTCAGGAGGAACTCGAACGGGTTCTGCCGATCATCAGTAAAGCCATACAAAGATTTGATGTCCCGCTCTCCATCGATACCTATAAGGCAGAAGTTGCAAAAGCTGCACTGGATGAAGGAGTCAGGATGGTTAACGACATCAGCGGTTTGCAGTTCGATCCACACATGGCAGAAACTATTGCTCGGTATAATGATATTGCAGTTGTCGTGATGCACATCAAAGGTACACCCAAGGATATGCAGAAAGATCCCATTTATGATGACGTGATCGAGGAAATTTTACAGTATTTATCGAAATCGATTACTATTGCTGAAAAGGCGAATATTCCTACCAACCAGATTATTATTGATCCAGGAATGGGGTTTGGTAAACGTATAGTAGATAATTTTGAAATAATCCATAAGCTTGCAGAATTCAAATGCCTTGATAAGCCAGTTCTTATTGGGTGCTCCAATAAAAGTTTTATCGGCTGGATCTTGAAAACCGAAAAGGAAGAACGCCTTGAAGGCACACTCGGAGCCCATGCTTATGCAATCATGCAAGGAGCAAATATTATCAGAGTTCACGAAGTAGGACCACATAAAAAACTTGCTCAAATAATTGATGCTATAAAAAATATACACCCATGAGTTTTTTAGTTCCGAATATTTTAGATGTCTTAGATATTTTAGTTGTCGCCTATATTATCTATAGGATAATACTTCTCGTGCACGGTTCACAGACTTATCAAATCGTGTGGGGACTCATACTGGTTGTGATAATCTATTTTGTCGCCGAGCTTCTCAACCTGACACTTCTTGGTTCTATCGTTCGTATCATACGGGATATCTGGGCTATCGCACTGGTTGTGCTTTTTCAGCCGGAGATACGTTCTGCACTTATCAAATTCGGACAGAAACCTTTTGTCAGATCATTGTTTCCCCAGAAGTCAGAGTATCGCTTTACAGAGCTGCTTAATACAATACGTTCTATGTCATACAGTAAGATCGGCGGTATCTTTGTGCTCGTTGAAAAAGTTGGTTTAGACGATTATGTTGTAACTGGTGAAGTCGTCGATGCTAAAATTTCGGAAAAACTTATCCTGACTATTTTCAATAAAAGGACTGTTCTTCATGATGGGGCGATGGTAATCAAAGATAATAGAATTGTCGCCGCAAAAGTGATCTTGCCGCTTACTAATCAAACAAAGTATGTTCAAAAATATGGGACACGGCATCAAGCTGCGATCGGAATTTCCGAGCAAACCGATGCATTCGTCATAGTTGTGTCCGAAGAGACTGGGAAAATTTCCACTGCCAAGAACGGCACTATGAAATCAAATGTATCCATTGATATACTAACACAGACATTGATGGATGAATTCGAATAAAAAGATTATTATCGGAATCACGGGAGGGATTGCTTCAGGCAAATCTGCCGTTGCGGATTTTTTTATAAACAAAGGTGTACCTGTTATCGATGCTGACGAAATTGGTCATGAAATATTACGAGATGAATCAATAAAAAACCAGATAATTTCATGCTTTGGAGATTCAATTTTGAATGATGGCGACATTGATAGAAAAAAGCTCGGAAGGATCGTTTTTCAAGACAAGCAGAAACTTCATGAACTGAATGCAATTGTGCATCCGCCTCTCATAAATGAGATATTAAAGAGGATTGATGAAAGTTCCGATCCAATGCTTGCGATCGATGCTGCGTTGCTTTTGCAATGGGATATGAATGTGATTTGCGACCTTGTTATTCTTGTTATAGCTTCTGAAAAAACAAGAATTGAACGACTGATGCAACATACAAATCTTTCCTATGAAGAAGCTCAGAACCGTATTCGAGCTCAGCAGGAATTCTCTGATGAGGATGTGGATTTTATCATAAAAAATAACAATTCAATTGAAGAGCTTAACGCACAAGTAGAATTCGTCTGGGAGCAAATTACAAATAAAGAATGACCTGAAATAGTAACATGATCCTTAAAAATTTGCAATATTACAAATTTTGCTCTTACGGATTTCTGAAAAATCTCAGGTTTTTCGATCCTTTCATTATTCTCTTCTTCAGGGAAATGGGATTTTCCTTTTTGCAGATAGGGACACTGTTTTCCATTCGTGAAATAGCAACAGGAATTCTTGAAATCCCGACCGGATTTTTTGCAGACAGTTACGGACGAAAGCTTTCAATGATCCTTGCTTTTACATCTTATATTTTCTCATTCATGATTTTTTACTTTTTTCAAAGCTTCGGCTTGTATACGATCGCAATGATATTATTCGCTTTTGGGGAGGCATTCCGCTCAGGCACTCATAAAGCAATGATCCTTGATTATCTTAAAATGAGCGGCATCCTGGACTGCAAAGTTGATTACTATGGACATACCCGCGGAGCATCACAATTTGGTTCTGCGATTTCCGCACTCATTGCAGGCGCCCTTGTATTTTTTGCTGAGAGTTATAGGATCGTGTTCATCGCATCGGTCGTGCCATATATTCTGGGCTTGTTGCTTATGATCTCATATCCAAAATCTCTCAATGGCGTCATCTCAAGGATTGAGAATACATCATTCTGGAAAGGTGTTCTATACAATTTCAGAGGCACAATACAAAATTTTTTATCGATGTTCAAAAATCCGATGTTGCTCCGTGCATTTTTCAATTCCGCCAGTTTTGATGGATTGTTCAAAACCGTAAAAGATTATCTACAACCCATTCTGAAAACCTTTGCGCTGTCCATTCCAATCCTTGTAAGTATGGAAGATAGAAGAAGCACTATTATCATTTCCGTGACCTATTTTATTTTATTCCTTATAACCTCCTATTCTTCAAGAAAAGCTCAGGCATTCTCAAATAAATTCAAATCAATTGCTCGTGCCATCAATATAAGCTACATGCTCGGAGTGAGCGCTGTGATCATCGCTGGAGTTGCAACCTACTTTGATGTTCGGATTTTAGCGATACTGTTATTTGTGCTCTTGTATTCGCTTCAAAATTTAAGACGACCTATGAATGTGGGTTTCATCAGTGAAAATATTGATGCCAAAATTATGGCGACAGGATTATCGGTTGAATCGCAGCTTAAGACGATTTTTATTGCGATCCTGTCACCTCTTATGGGATTTTTTGCTGACACCTTCGGAGTTGGAATTGCTTTGTGTTTGATAGGAGTGATTGTGGGAATGTGTTATTCTTTTGTGAAAGTTGCAGAGAAAAAGTAATAGACATGACACTTTAAAGAAATGAGTTTGTAATATCCAATGTCGAACACGGAATATCCAACTGATGAAGTAGAACGGAAGAAAAGTATGATAAAGAATAATATAAAAAGATGAAATACTAATGATAAGTCAATTGTTAAATGACGTAGATTGAATTTTAACCATATTTGAAACCTCAACCCCCAGTGAAATATTCAGCAAGCTGATTTCACGGGGTAAACTAACCTTCTCATATCCGAGGAGAATGCAATATAAGTAATGTTAAAATTCAATGATCATTTCCAATCGAAGCTTGACATGACACTATAATATACAAATCAAGTTAAAGATTATCTTGCATGTAAAGGGATTCAGTAACAAAAAATTGAGTGAAAAGAAAAAAATTAGCCGAACAATTCCCTAAACAATAAAACAATAATTGGTAAATAAAAGATTTTTTTAAAGACGGAGAAATAATATATTGATTGCACCAAATTACAGAGAAATAAAAAGTTCGGAATTTAAGAGTTTCATCAATATGGCGAAACATTGATATGATGAAAATGATAATAGGGACAAAGAATTTCAGTCTTTGCTATGCTTCCGTCTCCGTTTCACTACGCTGTGACAGGTCAGTCTTCTCCGCCAGCTGGCGGATACGCCCTGACAGGACGCCGAGATAAATGGAAATTGGATATTCCTTGTTCGATATTGGATATTCATGTGCTTTGGTGCATCTCAGATTTTATGTATTTTATATCTACAAACCCATAACTAGAAGGAACATAAAAAAGAAGACCCTCCAGGGGGACGGAGAGGCCTTCTTAAGTGTAAGGGGGGAAAATGATTATTCTATAATTATTCACCAATTAATTTCTTGTATTCTTCAGCATTCATTAAGCCCTCGAGATCATCTTTGCTGGAGATTTCAAATTTTGCGATCCATCCTTCGTCATAGGGACTAGCATTCATAAGATCGGAGGAGTCGGCAAGCTGCTCGTTCACTTCTACGATTATGCCACCAACCGGAATGTATATTTCTTCAACAGCTTTCACTGCTTCCACAGTTGCCAGTATATCACCGGTAGAAAGCTCGCTATCTACTTCAGGAAGCTCTACGTACACAATATCGCCAAGTTCTTTTTGAGCATAATCCGTGATTCCCATTGTGGCTATCTTGCCGTCAATCCTGATCCATTCATGGGTTTCTGTATATAAAAGTTCATCTTTTACCATAAAAGCTCCTTTGTATGAAGATTTATAATATTTTGAGCTTGAAAAATAGCATCAGGATTTTATGTCAATAATAATTGAAAATATTTGGATATATAAA
>Ga0209834_10002283_pt1 | contig 10284 bp, 8 predicted proteins | sample Mar14236cmmetaG_FD_184134 | JGI IMG/M metagenome (GOLD analysis project Ga0209834, IMG submission 184134) | Marine hydrothermal vent microbial communities from Guaymas Basin, Gulf of California to study Microbial Dark Matter (Phase II) - Marker... ...
ATAATTTACGTTATCACGATAAATAACATTAAAATCATGAAAATCTCTTCCGGCAGCGCCCATAATAATGACTCTTCGCTTCATGTTCTTAGTCCTTTCTAGGTTCATTTTTGATGACATAACTTTTTGGGTAGAAGAATGTGTCAAGTTTAGTGACCCTATCCCTTGTTATGCTATTTTTGTAATGTCTCAAACCGTGAGTCAATAAAAAATTATTGTATCTTTTCTGTAAAGAAACCTACTAATTGAGAAAAAAGAAATATGGACTTCATTGACAATGTCAACGTGAAATCGACATAGTCGATTTATTCCATAGCTATTAAAAATCATCATCTTATTTCTATTCCCTCATCCTCTTATACACATTGATCAAACCATTCGTCGGGGAATAATGGTCGTTGACTGGTTCATCATTTTGCAGTTCCGGCAGAATGCTTTTGGCAAGCTGTTTGCCCAATTCAACACCCCACTGGTCAAAACTGAAAACATTCCATATCACGCCCTGCACAAATATCTTATGCTCATACATCGCGATCAAACTACCAAGTGTGCGTGGAGTTAATTTCTTGAATAATATCGAGTTTGTCGGCTTGTTTCCCTCAAATATTTTGAAGGGCAGGAGTTTTGCAATCTCCTCCTGTGATTTCCCTGCTTTTTCAAATTCCTCACGAACTTCCTCTTCGGACTTCCCCTTCATCAAAGCTTCAGTCTGGGCAAAGAAATTCGACAACAGTATATTTATACTCTCGTGAAAATTACCTGGTGAATCTAAATATTCCTAAGATTAGATCATACGTTGCTTTATAGACTGGAAGCTCATTGTATCTTGCCATTTACACACCCTGCGGCTAAGCCACACCCCTCTCACAGAGGGGATTTTATTAAATCCCGATTCCATCGGGATAAATAGTCAAAGAGTCTAATCCCTGATACAGCGTACCGAAAAACCGCTTTTCTTATTGTAATAGTAACGGTTTACTTCAGAATTATTGTAGTTCAATTTCCGATACCAGGCATTATTACTATAGTACTCTGTAGAAGACCAGAAGTCCGCGTAGTAGCCAATATTGTAGAAATTACCACTGTTGTTGTCGCGATATCCTCCTGGCAATGCTGAATAACCACTCGAACCAAATTCTGTATTATTCTCTAAGGCACCATTATACCATAAATCTGCATTTCCAGCTAATTTACTACCTTCATTGGTACCACGATATCCAGTATCATCAGCTTGTGCTTGCGTCATGCCGAGATACATCTCCAATTCCTTCCAGTCATCATCAGTTGGCACATGCCAGCCTTCGGGTGCTAATCCACGATTGTCATCTTCATCTACAGCATGCCAGTTATAGAGAGCTCCATAGGTATCTGCATTAGATGAACTATTATTATAATAACAATAGGCACCCGAGGTGGTGTTTGTCCAATCATTGTCATCGGTCAAATGAGGGATTGCATCACCGTTCCCGTAATGTGTTACTTTGAGGTTTTCTGCCATCCATTCCTGGTTGCCAATAATTATGGTCGTGTAAACATTTCCATCTATATCTGTAACTGTACCTGTTACAAAAGTAGTGAATTGCCATATATCGCCGGTTGTGGAATTCGAGTGGTCATCATGCGCAACAATCTTCCAATGATAGGTGGTTTGCGGCTCTAGAGTACTAGGAGAATAGGTTGTTTCAGATTGTCCATTATTAATAATCGAAGGATTCGTAGACGTACCAAAATATACATCATAGGTTAAAGGATCTCCCTCAGGATCAATACATGTCCACGTTAAGTTTGCATTAATTGATACATTTGTCTCATTATTTGATGGAGATGGATTTGAAGGTTGATTCGGTGGCAAGTTACCTTCATTTACAACTGTATTAGAATAGCTTGAAGTATTGTTACCTGCATATGCTCTTACTTTGTAAGAATATGTATTTACAGTTTGAGAGTTATTATCAATAAATTCAGTTGCATTCTCAGTTGGTAGCGTATAGTAATCATCATCCCAACTACCCTGATTAATTTTTCTCGAGATAATGAATCCTTCTTCACCAGTGCTGTTATCATTCCATTTTATTGTTATTGAGGATTTAGTACTCACAATTCTCAAATTTGTAGGTTCTGGAATAATTACATTTGTATCATAAGGATTAATAAATTCAAATTTATCGCATGATAAAATAATTACTATAAGTATAAGTAAGAGAACTATCTTTCTCATTGTCTTACCTCCGGATGAGCTTTACTATTATAATTGCCGGAAACGATCCAGCTTATTATTGCATATAAACAGGTTGCACCGGCAGATCCATAACAGACATTTCGATAATTTTCATATTTCTCGGTTTTATCTCTAAAATCCAATGCATCTTCTGTGTTCGTTGCATTGTTATAATCATCAAACGCATTATTTGCCTGTGTATTCATTAAAAAACCAGTACCTGCAAGGAGTATTGTAGAAACTGTACCAATCCATCCATGTGTTTGCCATGTTTTTGCTTTATTTCTATACCAGCTAAAGGATTCAACATCAAAATTTTCATGCAAATTTTGTTTTTCTCTAATGGTAACTTTTTTGGTTACTGTTCTATAATCTGGATTTCGTAACGTTATAAAATGATCTCCGATTGGTAGTTCAAGAGTGCCTTGAGTTACTTCGTTAGTGTTTTTGTTATCAACAAAAATTTCCAAACCGTCAGCTTTTTTATGAGTATGAATTTCTCTGGCTGTAACGGTCACAAAACCTTTTTTTGGTTTTGGTTCTAATTGTATTGAAATTTCTTCATCAAGCTTTATATTAACTTGCTTATCATCATTATAATGGTAATCTCTCCGAGCTGAAATTATATGTAATCCTGGTGTAAGTTTAGCCACAATTTTGTCTTTTCCGAAATAATTATTATCAATATATATTAATGAGTTCGGAGCATCAATTATTACTGAACCACTATATTCATTCATTAAAATTGTATCCTTGAAACTTTTTCCTGCAACAATTGTAATTTGTTTCTTCACAGTTTGATAGCCATTTTTCCTGAGTTCTACATCATATGTACCAGCTTCAAGTTGAGAATCGTAGTATGGTGTCGTTCCAACCATCTTTCCTTGTATCCAGACCTCTGCACCACTTTCCGGTTTTGATTTAATTTCTACAGGTGCTGATGTTGACTCTAATTTATAAGTGAATAAATCTTCTCCAGAAATATTTATTGTTCTACTAATCGTTTTATACCCTTTTTTCTCTATTCTCACCTTATAGGTACCTGGAGATAATCGTACTGTTTCAGATCCTAAGCCAATATATTTTCCATCAAGATATATCTTTCCAGCCGGTTCGGAAGCAATAGTTACTTTATATTTTACTTTGATCGTCATTATATTCTCAAAAAAATCTGCCATTACACGTACTGTGTCACCAGCAGCAAGTGTGAATCTTCCTTCAAGATTCTTATTACTCCCGAACATACATTTAACTTTAATCACTCCAACAGAGATATTATCAAGTTTTGCATCAGTCAAAATTATTTTATCCTTTTCATTTGGATTCGGAACGGTTCTACCATTTAAATGAATAGTAGCACCGGTTGGTTTACTTCTAACAAAAATCGTTCCTGTTTTTCTCAGTTGTTGACCCTCCCCGACCTCGGTGATATCTGTTACTTCAATATTTTTTAAAAGGAAATTAACTTCTTTTTTTACTGTACCTTCATTTTTAATTTCTATAGTTTCCTTGTAGGGTTCATAATCTTGATAAGTGCATTTTAAAATGTATGTACCTGGTTTTATGTCATCTTTGTAAAAAACATTCAAAGTGTCTGAGTCGAACATTTTTGAGATTCCCAGATATTTATCATCGAGATAGACACTCACTCCAGGCACATCAGTTCTGACATCCAATGCATTTTCGTATGCCAATAAAGATGAAAATAAAGAAAGAAACAAAACTAATAATACAATTTTTTTCATCAATCACTCCTGTTGTTTTTTTCCAATCGTTCAGCTTCATTATAAATACTAAATCAGAATGTAATCTTAATCGCTTATTTTTATCTTTAGAGTCTTTGTCAAATTTTTTGAAAACCTTGCGAATGGTTTACGGGGGAAACCTTCGCAATGGTTAGGAAATGTAGCTCAACAGTCCAATGTTGAATATGTACAGGATAAGCAAGATTGGAATCTTACGCTGCTTACACTGTAAAGAAACCTACTAATTGAGAAAAAAGAAATATGGACTTCATTGACTATGTCAACGTGAAATCGACATAGTCGATTTATTCCAAAAACATTTCGATGCACTCCTGCTAAGCTACATTTGTCTGTCCCGGAAAGAGTATCATTTCGAAAAGGAAAACAGCTACTGATATAAGTACGCTCGCAATTGCGGATGAAAGGCAGCCCTTTGTCTGAACATTTTTGAAGAACGCTGCTGCGATCATGATCATCAATCCGTTTATAAAAATTAGAAAAATACCGAATGTCAATGCTATAAGAGGTAGCGATATAAATTGAAAGATCGGTTTTATCAGCACATTGACTATACCAAGCACAAAAGCGAATAAAAGTGCAGTACCAAAATTCTTGATCTCGATCAATTTTGTGAGCCGGCTCACGATGAGTATTGCAAGCGAATAAATTACTAATCTTAGTATATAATCCATTTTATTCTGATGTATCCTTTATATATTGTCTGCGTATTTCATCCATCGAGTATTCGTTATTTTTCGGTGCAAGGAGCTCTGACTGCTTTATCCTTGCCATTATTTCTTCAAGTTCTTTCTGTCTATCCTCTTGTGATTGTTCTTCTTCTAAAGGAATAATATCAATTCCCTTTCTATCGGTTGTGAGCATTCCGGTAGCAATTATCGCGATTGAAATGACATCCTTCAGGTCTTTATCAAAAACCAACCCGTGAATGATATTTGTGTTCTCGTTTGTCTTTTCATAGATTATCTTTGTCACTTCCTCATACTCTTTTGTTACAAAATCAAAACCGACTGTGATATTTACAAGAATTGCTTTTGTTTCCTCCAAAGAAATATCCTGTATGAGAGGGTTATCAAGCGCCTGATGTGTTGCTTTGGAAGCTCTATCTTCGCCGCTGGCAGAACCAAATCCGATAAGAGCATATCCCATTTCTGAGAGTACGGTCTTCACATCCGCAAGATCGACATTCATATAGCCCTCTTTATTGATGATCTCGGTGAATGTCTTTGCAGCATTGTAGAGAACAAAATTGGACTTTTCAAATGCCTGGTACAATTCAATATCATCAAATGTTTGAAGAACCTTATCATTATCGATAATAATAAGAGAGTTCACATATTCTTTAAGTTCTGCAATACCCTTTTCGGCATTTTCTTTACGGTATTTCCCTTCAAAACTGAAAGGATATGTCACGATTGCGATAGTAAGAATATCCATTTCCTTTGCGATCTTAGCAAAGATCGGAGCTGCGCCTGTTCCGGTTCCTCCACCCATTCCTGCAGTAAGAAATACAACATCAGAATGAGCAAGTGCTTTTTTTATTTCATCCTTACTTTCTTCTGCACACATTGCTCCAACTTCTGGTTTACCACCTGCGCCGAAACCTTTTACAAGGTTCTTGCCTATCTGCAATTTGTCTTCAGCAGCTGAAACATTAAGTACCTGCCGGTCGGTATTAACTGCGACATAATCAACACCGCCAAGATTATTTGTGATCATAGTATTGACCGCATTATTTCCTGCTCCACCGATGCCGATGATCTTTATCTTAGAAATTTTGTTCGTCGAATGATTAAATTTTAGCATATATGCTCCCTATTTGACCTTTGTCAGGGATTAAGATTTACGTAAAGCTTTGTATTTCAAACCACTTTTTTACTCTTTTGAAAAGACGATCTATGATCGAACCTTTGCCCGGTGCCAGGGGCTCGTTCTTATAATTCTTCACACCCCAGTACAGCAAACCTACAGCAGTTGCATATTTTGGATTTGATAGAGTTTCCGTATCGCCGTATATTCCTTTAAATGAAGGATATCCGGTTTTTGTTGGAATTTCATGAAATACCTGTGAGAAAAGCTGGTTCGTACTTCTCAAATTTGCAGTTCCCCCACAAATAGAAATACCCGCAGTGATCATTTCAAGATATTTGCTTTTTACCACATTATTATACACCAGCTTAGCAATCTCTTCCATTCTGGGATTGATGATCTCTGCAATGAGCTTTTTTGTGCGAAAGGTCGAAGGATAGCCGCCTATTCCCGGCACCTCGATTTTTGAGTCGTCATCTACATTTCCCGGAATAGCATATCCAAAATCTATCTTTATTTTTTCTGCTTCTGCATTTGGCGTACGTAATCCTACAGACAGGTCAGTAGTGATGTTCTCTCCTCCAAATGGAATAATGCAGGTGAAACGGAGACTGTTTTTATAATATATGGATACATCTGTCGTACCACCGCCAATATCAACGAGCACAGCGCCGAGCTCTACCTCATCATCATTTAGAACTGCCATGGCAGATGCAATTGGCTGAAGGATCACATCTTTCACATTCAAACCCAAAAGCTGCACGCTGCGGTAAATACTGTTCAGATAGCTCATGTCTGCGGTCACAAAATGCACATCTGCTTCAAGACGATGCCCAGTCATTCCGATTGGATCAATAATGCCTGTGATGCTGTCTATCATAAAATACTGTGGTTCAACATGAATGAGCTTCTGATCGCTCGTCAAAGGGGCATTTTTTATAGCGTCATTTTTAACATTCTCGATCTCAGTTTCTGTTACCTCGTATTCGTTGATCTCTTCAGTATATTTGCTTTTGCTGATAATATTAGCGATCCCATGACGAACAAAACTTCGGATCATCTCACCTGCTACACCAACGATAATATTCTCAGCATCAATCCCCGCCATCTTCTCGGCTGCACGAATTGCATCGTCAATAGATTCTGATGCAGCCCGAATGTTTCTGATCATTCCACGTGTAAGTCCCTGGGATTTTGTCTCCCCGATACCAGAGATCTTCAGTTGATTGTTTTTATCAATAACTGCAATGATACAACATACTTTAGTTGTACCAATATCCAAAGCCGTTATTACCTGTTGTTTTGCCATTATCTTAATATCACCAATTCATGTATTGGATCGGAAAATCGCACATCGATCTCCGAATAACTTGCAACACCGAAATTCCGGTACGCAAAGACAAGCTTTTCCAATCGATCATCAAAATCACGATCACCGATAATGAATCTTACATCTCTTCCACGTTCTGAGATGATAACATCTCCATCTTCAATATATAGCTCCTTCACACATGCAAGAAAATCAATATATTTCATTTTCAAAGTTCTATACACATTGAGAAGGATCTGAAAGTTTTTATCTGATACTTCCTGTCCCAGTGTCAAATTATTTAGTTCAATTTCACAAAAGACAGGCAAATCTAATCCATTTGTATTAGCAATTTTTTCCAGCATAACTCCCTGATCATCGATAAGAAAATATTCGTTTTGAGCGGTTTGAAGAAACGCTATAGGAAGTCGTTCTTCAATAATGACTTTTAATGTACTCGGGAATATTCTCAGAACCCTAACATCCTTAATACGTGGATATTGCAGCAATCTTTCACGGACTGCGATATCTTCAAGAAGATAGAGATTTTCACCTTTAAATTCCGAAAGAGCAATATGAATGATGTCCGGATTAATGTGGATCGTGCCAGCCACTTCACTCTCCTTCATTTGAAGATAATTCCATTTTGTCACACCGAATTTCAACAAGAACGCACAAGCTCCAGTAATACTCACAAACAGCACAAGCATGATAAGTGCCTTCTTGAGGACAGGTTCTTTTTTTCTCGTTTTATTTTCCTGCATAAGAAAAATCTCCCCACAGTTTAACTTCTAATTCGAGGTCTATTTCAAATTTTTTCTTAACTTCATCCTTCATTTTTTTTATAAGAAGATACACATCTTTGGATGAAGCATTTCCATTATTTATGATAAAATTTGCATGAGTTTTAGAAATTTGAGCATCACCAATAGCATATCCCTTTAATCCGCATTTTTCGATGAGTTCTCCAGCGTAATAATCTGGACCGTTCTTGAATGTCGAACCAAAGGTCAGGGCATGCCGGAGATTCGATGATCTCCTCTGTGAAATATAGGAATCGCAGAGTTCTTTTACTTCCAGCATATTCTTTTTATGAACATTGAAAGTTCCTTCTGTAATAATATAATTCTCAAAGGGAAGTGTTGTTTTTCTATATGAAGATTTGATGTTCTTGGCCTGAACACTTACAAGTTTGCCTTCGTGTGTTACTACTTTTATTGAATCAATAACACTGTCCACATCGTGCCCAAAAGCCCCTGCATTCATTGCAATAATTCCACCCACAGTTCCTGGAATGCCGCTCAAGAATTCCAAACCGCTTAAGCCCTCAAGAATACATTTTTTCTGAAGATGAGCACCCTCTATATGGGCTGCAACTGTTAATCTTTCATCATGTAACTCAATTGAGGAGGGAAAATTTTTCAGAGATATTACGATTCCATGGAATCCGTTATCAGAAACCAAAACATTCGAGCCGTTCCCAAGAATTTTGTATGGAATATTATTTTCACATATAAATTTGAATATTTTTGAAAGCTCATCGTAACTATCAGGTTGTGCAAGATAATCAGCCTCTCCGCCGCATTTTATGGTTGTAAAGAATTTTATTGAAACCTGTTTCTTCACACATGACAAGTGATGTTTTTCGATGAATACTTCAAATTTTTCTATCATGATTTTTATTTGCCACTAAGGCACAAAGTCTCCAAGAATTCAATTTCGACTACTACATCAAGCAACTTTGTGTCTTCGAGTCTTTGTGGCATCTTTAAACTCTTCTTTCATTATTTTTTCTTGGATTGAGCTTTATTTTGCTTCTCTAACAGGTGAACAAATTTTTCTGAAACTTCAAAGATATTTCCAGCCCCCATAGTGATCACAAAATCTCCGCTTTTCGTCATTTTCATAAGTTTAGCTGGAATGTCCTCTTTGCCTTTTATGAAATACACTTTTTTATGTCCAAGTTCATGTGCTACATCGGAAATAAGTTTACCGGTCACGCCTTCTATCGGTTCTTCACGAGCTGGGTAAATATCATTGATAATGAGCACATCAGATATCATAAGAGCTTCTGCAAATTTTTTATAAAACATCTTTGTCCGGGTAAATAAATGAGGTTGAAACACAGCAATTAGTCTTCGAACCGACCCTTCCTTAATGCCCTGAAGTGTTTTTCTAACTTCAGTTGGATGATGAGCATAATCATCATAAACGAGAATGTCATTCACAAAACCTTTTCTTTCAAATCTGCGATACACTCCAGTGAATTTTTGTAAACCGTTCCTGATATCTATGAAAGGAATCTCAAGCTCAAGAGCTATGGAAGCAGCAAGAAGTGAATTTTGAACATTATATTCGCCTGGCAATGCAAGGTTTATTGTTCCGAGTTTTTTATTAGCATACATAAGATCGTACTCGGATTCAAAATTGGAATACTTAATATTTTCAGCGCGAACTGTTGCGTTTTTATCTAACCCAAAAGTACATAAACGCTTTTCAAATCTTGGCAATAGCCGTTTGATTGCGGGATCATCGATGCACGCTGCGATCAAACCGAAGAACGGTACCGAGTTAGCAAATTGAAGGAATGCATTTTCCAGTTCTTCCACAGTCGGATAACAGTCAACATGTTCTTCTTCAATATTGCAAATACCTGCTATTATGGGAGTTAATGACAAAAAGGAGCGGTCGTATTCATCAGCTTCGACAACAATATATTTTGATTTTCCAAGAACTGCGTTACTGTCAAAATTCTTTACCACTCCTCCGATTACGAGTGTGGGAAGCAGTTCGGCTTCTGTGAGTATCATGCCTGTCATGGAGGTTGTGGTAGTCTTTCCGTGAGTGCCTGCGATGCAAATCCCCATTTTCATTCTCATAAGCTCGGAGAGCATTTCAGCACGTCTGATGACCGGAATATTCTTCTTTACAGCAGTTTTAATCTCAATATTTGAGTTTGTTACGGCAGAAGATTTCACAACTACATCAACATCATCCTGAACATTTGAGGCGTTATGTAAATATGTGATCTCTGCGCCCATTTTTTCAAGACGCTCAGTAACCTGTGATTTTAATAGATCAGAACCGGAGATCATATATCCATAATTAATAAGCAGTTCGGCAATTCCACTCATGCCGATGCCGCCAATACCGACAAAATGCAATTTTTTTGTTTTTCCTAACAT
>Ga0209834_10002284_pt1 | contig 10283 bp, 4 predicted proteins | sample Mar14236cmmetaG_FD_184134 | JGI IMG/M metagenome (GOLD analysis project Ga0209834, IMG submission 184134) | Marine hydrothermal vent microbial communities from Guaymas Basin, Gulf of California to study Microbial Dark Matter (Phase II) - Marker... ...
CTGGATAAGCTCACACCCTCGGAGGACGAGGGAAAAATGCGCAAGGGACAGCAGCGAGAAGACGACCCACATAAGGAGAATATGCATCACTGATGCATATTGAAGTCATCTGGAGAAAATCGTCATGACTGAAAGCAAATTCACATTCAAAAGCTGGTTTTCGTTTGTTCCCAGAAAGTGGCCGGGAATCGTTACACTCACTTTGCTTTTAATCGTGGCGTTTTCTCTGGGGGCGGTCATATTCGACGGCAGTGGTAAAGAAATCGCTATTACCGCGATTGACGATGATCATAAGCATGATACTGAGAAATCGTCGACCATCTGGACCTGCTCCATGCATCCACAGATACAGCTTCCCAAGCCGGGCAAATGCCCGCTCTGTTTCATGGACCTGATCCCGCTGGAAACCGGGGGTGACGATGCCGGGGATTCGCGCCGACTCGAGATGTCACCGGCCGCGGTAAGGCTGGCCTCGATACAGACATCACCGGTAATTCGCGGATCGGCGGCTACGGAGATCAGGATGACGGGGCGAATAACTTACGATGAAACGGCTCTTGCGAAAATTACATCCTGGATTCCGGGGCGCCTTGAAAAACTGTATGTCGATTTCACCGGACAGAAAGTAACAAAAGGCGATCCACTGTTTGAAATATACTCGCCTCAATTGCTCAGCGCTCAGGCGGAATTGTTGCAGGCGGTCAAAACTCTGGATAAAATAATCGACAACGGTTCGAGTCTTCGCTCCACGGCCGAGGTAATAGTCGACGCGGCCCGTGAAAAACTAAGTCTCTATGGCCTGACCGAGGCTCAGATAAAGACACTTGAAGATAAGGGAGAAACATCCGACCGAATCACCGTCCACGCGCCGATCGGCGGGGTGGTTATCGCGATGGAAGCGAGAACCGGTATGTATGTCGAAACCGGGTCCGTGCTTTACAGTATCGCCGGGCTGTCTAAAGTCTGGATTAATTTTGATGCGTACGAAAGCGATCTGCCGTGGCTGTCCGAAGGACAGGAAATAGAGTTTAACTCCCGGGCTTTACCGGGCCGGACTTTCAGGAGCAAAATTGATTTCATCGATCCGGTTCTTAACGAGGCGACACGTACGGCAACTGTGCGCGCTTCGATAGACAACACCGATCATCAACTCAAGCCGGATATGTTTGTCAGTGGAACGGCGTATGCGTCGGCGTATAATGCCGGTAATGATAATTTGCTGATCCCTGCAACGGCGCCGCTTCTGACCGGAACGCGGGCGGTTGTCTATGTCCGCCTTCCGGATGATGATCACATAATATTCGAGGGACGAGAAGTGCAACTGGGGGTCAGAACAGGACAATATTATACTGTTATAGACGGTCTTGATGAAGGCGAATTGGTCGTGACCAACGGGGCTTTCAGGATCGACAGCGAACTTCAGCTTCAGGCCAAACCAAGCATGATGAATCCCACCGGTGAACGTCAGATGACAGGGCATGAACATCATCAAATAAACGGAAAAAACGGGGCATTTCCGAGCCATGAAGAGTCTTCACGGGAAAAACCGTCTTCTTTAAATATAGACAAAAAAGCTCTGAACAGTCTGACGCCTTTATACCAGACTTATTTTGAGATCCAGATGGCGCTTGCCAATGACAGCCAAAAAGAAGCTGCTGATGCCTATCGCAATTTGATTGAGAATATCAATGCAATCGATATGTCATTTTTTGAAGGTAAAGCTCATCAAAGATGGATGGATTACAGCCGTTTATTATTGAAGCATATCAAGGATGGTGCCGGGGCCAAAGGCATTGAAGAATCCCGGGATGCTTTTTTCCATCTTTCAAATACCATGATCGAGATGCAGAAGGAATTCGGCCATGCGGAAGATCGTGATTATTTTCTAACATACTGTCCGATGACCCGGGATAACTCCGGGGCATACTGGCTTCAGACAGTCGATACCGTTTACAATTCATTCTACGGAGCATCCATGCTTCGTTGCGGCGAGATTCGCGGGACCCTCAAAGCGGCGATGATCACCCGGGAATAATCATGTCCTTAACACCGTTCGATAAAAGGCAGGACAGGTTATCCCTGTTAGATAAGTACATCAATTTCTGCCTCAATAATAAATTGATTATATTTTTGCTGGTTGTGACCATCATTGCCTGGGGAATTATGGTCGCTCCTTTTGACTGGAAAATCGATTTTCTGCCGAGGAATCCGGTTCCTGTCGATGCTATCCCCGATATCGGGGAAAATCAACAGATTGTCTTTACCGAATGGCCGGGGAGATCGCCGCAGGATATCGAGGACCAGATATCATATCCATTGACATCGTCGCTACTGGGTATTCCCGGAGTCAAATCAATAAGGAGTTATTCGTATTTCGGATTTTCAACCGTCTACGTCATTTTCGATGAGAATGTAGAATTCTACTGGTCGCGCTCCCGGCTGTTGGAAAAGCTGAATTCCCTCCCGAGTAATCTATTGCCGGAAGGCGCCCAGCCTATTCTTGGCCCGGATGCTACGGCGCTCGGTCAGATATTCTGGTATACACTGGAGGGCCGTGACGAGTCGGGCCAACCAACCGGTGGCTGGGATCTGCATGAACTTCGGTCGATCCAGGACTGGACGGTTAGATATGCATTGCAATCGGCGAAAGGGGTCGCTGAAGTAGCTTCGATCGGGGGATTTGAAAAGGAATACCAGATCGATGTCGATCCCGATGCCATGCGCGCTTACGGTGTTGGATTGCAGGAAGTTTTCGAGGCTGTCAAAAGATCCAATGTCGATGTCGGCGCAAGAACGCTTGAAATAAACAAGGTCGAATATGTTATCCGGGGTATCGGAACTATCGCGGAAATATCGGATATTGAAAACAGTGCGATCAAGCAACGCAATAATGTCCCCGTTCGCATTAAAGATATCGCAACCGTCACACTGGGTCCAGCCATGAGAAGAGGTGTGCTGGACAAGGGAGGGGCCGAAGTTGTCGGGGGCGTGGTCGTGGTCAGGTATGGGGAAAATCCGCTGTCAACCATCAACAATGTTAAGACTAAAATAGAAGAAATTGCTCCCGGATTGCCGAAAAAGACTCTGTCCGACGGAACGGTCTCACAGGTAACAATAGTCCCATTCTATGATCGTACCGGGCTGATATATGAAACACTCGGCACCCTGAACACCGCCCTGGTCGATGAGATTCTGGTGACCGTTATAATCGTCATCCTTATGCTGATGCATCTACGGAGTTCCCTGCTTATTTCCGGGATGCTTCCGTTGACGGTGCTGGCCGTTTTTATCGGGATGAAACTGTTCGGAGTCGATGCCAACGTGGTGGCCTTATCGGGAATAGTCATTGCAATCGGTACGATTGTGGATATGGGTGTGGTCATCATCGAAAATGTAGTACGAAAACTGGATAATGCACCTCCACAGGCTGACAGGAGTACGGTCGTATTCAATGCCGTATCGGAGGTCGGCGGGGCGGTGATGACTTCGATCGCAACTACGGTGGTCTCTTTTCTGCCGGTTTTCACCATGATGGGGCCCGAGGGTAAGCTTTTCAAGCCGCTGGCTTATACCAAGACATTTGCCCTGCTCGCTTCGGTTATAATTGCCCTGACGATTCTTCCGCCGCTGGCACATCAGTTTCTTGCAAAGAAAAAAGATATGGAGGGAGCGCGATTTCTTTGTACTGTCGGACTGTTTTTGACCGGGGTTGCGGCGTTGATATGGTCGTTTACATGGACCGGTATTATAATCATCATTATTGCCCTGTATCTGTTTTTCAGAAAAAATATACCTGAAAATTATCGAAATAAAATCGGACCGGCATTTAACTATATATTTATAATCATCGCCGCGGGACTTCTGGCCGGACATTGGGCTCCGCTGGGTGTCAAAGGCGGTTTTATTCTCAATTTAGTTTTCATCATCATACTTCTTGGCGTCATTTTGTCATTATTCTATTTACTATATAGAAACTATGAGCGAATTCTCCGCTGGGCGCTGGGAAACAAAAAGAAGTTTCTTATCACACCTGTGGTTCTGGTATTTTTCGGATTGTCGATCTGGCTGGGATTCGATCGAATTTTTGGTTTTATGCCCGACTGGATACGATCGACCCGAATTTACACTTCGATTAGTCATTCCTTGCCGGGCCTGGGCAAGGAATTCATGCCCGATCTCGATGAAGGTTCCTATCTTTACATGCCGACCACCATGCCGCACGCCTCGATCGGGGAGGTCAAGGATATCCTGCAATTGCAGGATCGTGCCTTCAGCAATATTCCCGAGATCGAATCGGTGGTGGGAAAATTGGGGCGCGTGGACAGTCCTCTCGATCCCGCGCCAATCTCCATGATCGAAACAGTTATTAATTATAAATCGGAATACAAAACAGATAAGAACGGACGTGTTCTGAAATTCAAATATGATAATGATGCTGATGAATTTATCAGGGATGAATATGATGAGCTTATTCCGGATAATGACGGTGAACCGTACCGTCAATGGCGCGATCAAATCGAATCGCCCGATGATATCTGGGATGAGATTGTCAGGGCGGGCAAGCTGACAGGGACGACATCGGCACCGAAACTTCAGCCGATCGCCGCCCGAATCGTCATGCTTCAGTCCGGTATGCGGGCACCCATGGGTGTCAAAATAAAGGGACCCGACCTGGAGACAATAGAAAAGGCGGGGCAGGATATCGAGCGCCTGTTGAAGCAGGTACCTTCGGTGGAACCGGCTACGGTGATTTCGGATCGCATAGTGGGTAAACCGTACCTTGAAATAGAGATCGACCGCGAAGTTATCGCCCGCTATGGCATGTCGATCGGGAGCGTACAGGATGTTATCGAGGTGGCTATCGGCGGCAAACCAATAACGACCACAATAGAGGGGCGCGAGCGTTATTCGGTGAGGGTTCGCTATCCGCGAGAACTGCGCAACAGCATCGAGACCCTGGGAAAAATTCTGGTATCATCACCAACCGGAGTCCAGATACCGCTGGTGGAGCTGGCGGAAATAAAATTCGTTCGCGGGCCGATGGTCATCAAATCGGAAGATACCTTTCTTATCGGGTATGTCATTTTTGACAAAAAATCCGGATATGCCGAAGTTGAAGTGGTCGAACAGGCGAATAAATATCTTCAGGATAAAATAGTCTCCGGTGAACTCGAAATTCCCGCCGGCGTCAGCTTTACATTTGCCGGAAGTTATGAGAATCAGGTGCGCTCCGAGAAAAAGCTTCGCGTTATCCTGCCGCTGGCCCTGATCATTATATTTCTCATCCTGTATTTTCAATTTCGTTCCGCATCCACCTCAATGCTGGTTTTTTCCGGTATTTTTGTGGCCTGGTCAGGCGGATTTATAATGCTCTGGCTGTACGGTCAGAGCTGGTTCATGAATATAGATCTGTTTGGTATGGATTTTCGCAGTCTCTTCCAGGTCCGGGAGTATAATCTTTCGGTTGCAGTATGGGTAGGTTTTCTGGCATTATTCGGTATCGCCAGTGACGATGGCGTAATCATATCGACTTATTTGAAACAGGTTTTTGCACGGAAAAAACCTTCGACAGTCAATGAGATCAGGGAAGCCGTTGTTCTGGCGGGGAAGAGGCGTATCCGTCCGGCCCTGATGACCTCGGCAACGACAATTCTGGCACTGCTTCCGGTTCTTACCTCGACCGGCAAGGGTTCTGATATTATGGTGCCGATGGCGATCCCTTCGGTGGGCGGCATGACCGTGGTTTTGATCACGGTCTTCATGGTACCGGTATTATACAGCTGGATAGCCGAGCGACGGGTAAGGGAATAGACTGATTTCAGTTTTTTACCGGATCGAATTCTGATGTCTACCGACTACCGTCCAATTCCTTAATGACATCTACCGTAGTATCCTGATCGCTGTAATTAATTTCGAAACCGAGTTTCTTGAAGACTGATATCATGGGGCGGTTATCGGTCGTCGTCTGGGCGGTGATTTTTTTCAGATTCCATTTCCCGGCAACCTCGATGCAGTATTCGGTCAGCATCCTGCCCAGTTCTCTTTTCTGCCAGGCATCGATTATCAAAATGGCGTATTCCACCGTTTCGTGGTCCGGGTCCGCGATCATCCTTCCGACGCCGACGAGTTTTCGTTTTCCTTTTTCCCGGACCTCAGCCACAATGGCAATTTCGCGATCGTAATCGATATAGCAATAACGTGTGGCCACCTCATGCGATGCCCACTGGAAGAAATACCGAAACCGGGAGTAAATCGTTTCTTTGGAGCAACTTCCCAGCATATCCATCCAGAGCGGTTCGTCCTCGGGTTTAATGGGCCGCAGGGTCACTTCGCTTCCGTCCGGGAGAATGATTTCTTTTGTGTATTTCTCAGGGTACGGGCGCAGAACAAGGTGAGAGTATTGTTCGGTCTTTCGGCCGACAAGTTCTTTGTCTATAATGACACGCGCATCGAGCGCCGTAACGTCATCGGGAGTAACCAGCAGTGGATTTATATCAAGTTCTTTGATCTCCGGATAATCGGCCGCTAAATACGACAACCTGACCAGGACTTCTATCAGCCTGTCCAGATTGGCTGCGGGCATACCCCGGTAACCCTGAAGCAACGGCCATATCTTCAGCGACTCGAGCATCCGACGTGCCAGCCGTTCATTAAGAGGAGGAAAACCAAGAGCCCGGTCTCCCAGCAGTTCGGCGCTGACACCGCCCATACCGACCAGCATGACAGTGCCGAATACCGGATCGGCCTTGATTCCGGCGATCAGTTCATTGCCATATTTAGAATCGATCATGGGCTGGACGGTCACGCCGGCGATCCGGGCGTCGGGTTCTTTTTCTCCGACTGCCGTCATTATTTTCTGGTAGGCGGAGCGGATCATATCATCATTTTCGAGATTGACGGCGACACCGCCGGAATCCGATTTGTGTGTTATATCGGGAGAGTTGATTTTTAGAACGACCGGATAGCCCAGTTTATCGGCGATTGCGATTGCTTCATCCGCTGTCGTCGCCGGAACCGGTTTTGCCGTTTTGATACCGTAGGTTTCCAGAAGCGCTTTCGATGACTCTTCCGAAAGGATACTGCCTTTACTGAATTCAGTCGCAATAAATGTTTCCCTGTTTTTTACCCGATCGAATTCGAATCTTACGGGGATTTCTCTCGGGGTTTCATAAAGGGCCTCGAGATTGCGGGCATAGGCGACCAGAGTCATAAACGCCCGTACGGCCTGCTCCGGTGTTTTATAAGCGGGAACACCTTTGTCAATGAGTATCCTGATACCCTCGTTCATGCTCTGCCCGCCGACCCATGCGGCCAGAATCGGCTTTGAGGTCGTTTCAGCCAGTGTTCCTATTACTTTAGCGGATGCAGTCGGATTGGTCATCGCCTGCGGGGTTAAAATAACCAGCACGGCATCGACATCAGGATCATCGGCGACGATTTTAGCGGCTTTCTCCAGCCGTTTCGAGTTGGCGTCTCCGAGTACATCGACCGGATTCCCATGCGACCATGACGGGGGGAGACACTGATTGAGACCATTCATTGATTCATCAGTTAATTGCGCCAGGCTTCCTCGCAAGGATATCAGGGCATCGGTGGCCATTACTCCCGGCCCGCCGGCATTGGTAATGATACCCAGGCGCGGTCCGCGCGGGACCTTTTTGCGGCCGATCAAACCGGCGCAGTCGAATATTTCACCGATATCATATACACGGGCCACACCCACTCTCTGAAAAGCGGCGTCGTAAACATTGTCTTCGGAGGCCATGGCGCCGGTATGCGACGCGGCGACTTTGGCCGATTCCGGAAAGCGTCCCGCTTTGTATGCCAGAATGGGTTTTGATCGGGCAAAAGCGCGGGCCGCCGTCATAAATCGTCTGGCCTGGCTGATAGATTCGATATATAGAATTATCGATTCGGTATTTTCATCCTCGCCAAAATAGTCGATCAGGTCGCCGAAATTGACATCAATACTGTTACCAATGGATACAAAATGCGAAAAGCCGATTTTCTCTTCAAGGGCCCAGTCAAGAACCGATGTGCACAGCGCGCCCGATTGAGATATAAAGGCGATATGTCCGGCTTTAGGGGTCCCGGTGGCAAAGCTTACGTTCAGTTTCAAACCCGGGACAATTATGCCCAGGCAATTCGGCCCGATAATCCGCATCCCGTCAAAACGGGAAGCTTCGGCTTTGATCTGGTCTTCAAGCGCCGCGCCGGCGTCGCCGGTTTCCTTGAATCCGGCTGATATTATAATTATACCGAGGATTCCGGCATTGCCGCATTCCCGAATTATCCCCGGGACTTTTTCGGCCGGGGTGCAGATTACCGCCAGGTCAGGGGTTCGCGGCAGACTTTTTACATCCGGGTAACATTGAATACCCAGGACAGCTTCGCTGTCCGGATTGACCGGGTAAACGACACCCCGAAAACCGCTTCCCACCAGGTTACTGAGGACTTTACCTCCAACACTGTTGGGATTAATCGTAACCCCGATTAATGCTATTCTCCGGGGATTAAATATCTTATCCAGCTTATGAACGGCCATTTTATTTCTCTTTCAATCCTTTGTCACCAACACAAAATATTATCATTTATCATGAAGCGAATTATATACAAAATCCAAAAACAAACAAGCGGGATTTTAAAGGACTCACTGGAAAAAGGAGTTGATATAAAATTCGTAGCTGATCGCCTTAAGAATCTTGATATAAAGAAAACCAAACTGGAAGAGGAATTGCACAATGTTATAAAGCAATCCAAGCATATGGGTAATGTTGATGATATTGTTCAACAGCTTCTTCAAGTATTGGAAAATTCATTTAAACTGCTTGGTTCGAGCAATCCTCAACTGATGAAAATGGTTTAAGAGCTCTTATTGACAGGATGGAAATTGAGCCGTACAAGAAAAAAGCCCTCTTTTATGTAAACCAGATTCCAAGAGGGACAAGAGCTTACGATGATTTTTTGTCAGTTACTTTATGCCGGAGGACGGACTCGAACCGTCACGATGTTGCCATCGGGGGATTTTGAGTCCCCTGCGTCTACCACTTTCACCACTCCGGCATTACCGCCCAAATATACTTATCCGGTCAAAGCTGTCAAGAATTAATTTAATCAGTGATTATAACGGCTCAGAAATGATAAACATCCGAGGTATCACCCGGATCGGTGTAGTTGTCGGTTTTCGAGGCGGGGGAGATGCGGAATCCGGAACAGGGATGAAGCGGGCAGATTTCCTGGGGTACATTTTCGGTGCGATAAACTTCATTTCTGATTTTTTCGCAGCAATCCGAGGCAAGTTTTCCTGATTCGAGACAGATATCGACAAACTCGATGCCATCGGGGATTTCAAAATCGACAATCGGCAGTGTATCATGAGCGGCAATCATCATCTTGACCCAGATCGGAAGAGCGTTGGTGGCACCCGTCTGGTTTTTGCCAATCGACAGCTTTTCATCGAATCCGACCCAAACCCCGGACGTAATCTGGGGCGTATAACCGATAAACCAGTTATCGCAGAAATTATCCGAGGTTCCGGTTTTACCTCCGGCCGGACGAGTGAATCCTCGCCATCGGGCGCTCTGCCCGGTTCCGCCCCGTTCCATCACCGACTGCATCATGTTGACCATGATATATGCCGTTCGGGCCGACAGCACTTCTTCCTTTGGTACTACCGTATTGTCTTCGATCACATTACCGTAACGGTCGGTTATTTTGAGAATGTACTTATACGGCACTTTTATCCCTCCGTTCGGAAAAACCGTATAGGCGGATACCAGATCGATCAGCCGCACCACCTCAGTTCCCATCGCCAAAGAGGCAACTGGTTTCAGGTCGGAGGTGATCCCCATTTTATGCGCATAGAAAATCGCCTGCTCCGGTTTAATTTTCAGAAGCAGTTTGATGGCAATCAGATTACGCGACATTTTCAAGCCGTCACGAAGAGTCATCTCACCCATGAATTTATCATCGAAATTATGCGGTCGCCAGTCACGCGTTCCGGGAATTTCAAGTTTAATGGAATTGTCATAAAATATGTCACTGGGATGATACCCGTTGTCCATTGCCGCTGTATAAACAAACGGCTTGAATGCCGAACCGGGCTGCAGTTCGGACTGGACTGCCCGGTTGAATTTGGTGGATTCAAATGATTTGCCGCCCACCATTGCCAGGATATTGCCGCTTTCATTTTCTATTGTAATCGCGGCCGCCTGAATCTGTTTATAGACCCGAACCGTATCGCCCAGGCTATCGACCGAATCCGGGATAGCATAGGTGTATGT